>CERX01018090.1_pt1 | contig 11701 bp, 8 predicted proteins | sample 350251 | NCBI WGS metagenome assembly CERX01 (sample SAMEA2621044, study PRJEB7988) | marine metagenome | biome: marine biome (ENVO:00000447); feature: deep chlorophyll maximum layer (ENVO:xxxxxxxx); material: "saline water (ENVO:00002010), including plankton (ENVO:xxxxxxxx)" | depth 50 m
CTCAGATCGAGGCTTGCGGCGAGAGACCAGGGAAGGGCTTCCCAAGAAGCCATAGAGGCTTCACGCAGGGTGATCGAAGAGTGCGACTCTCCGTTAGACAGAATTAGAATCATCCATGCTGCTTTGGAATCATGTGGTGAATCCCCTCCGGATTGGCTGGTTTCGGCACATTCAGAGGCATCAGACATGCCACTAAGGGAAGATATAGCAGCATTCAGGAGACTCTCAGCACAGAGGTGGTACTGGAGGGGAATCCTAGAGCCGAACCTCCGACTGTCGCATTGGAACGAGGCCATCAGTAGGTTCAGGAAGGCAGAGTGCAATAATGCCGCAAATGAACTAGCAACAAGGCTCGCAAAGGGGCTGTGAGCTATCCAGAGGGATGGCCCGACCCATCTTCTATCGACATGGATTCAGCAACATCCTCCATATCGTCGTAGAACTCATCACCATCGAAATATCCCCTTTCCCTGAGCTGTATCGCGGCGAAGACCAGGGTAACCAACAATAGCAGTATGATCAGAGTCAATGTCGCGACTAAGACTCCTGAAATCGAACCGCCCTCCTCGTCTTCCTCAATCTTCTCTTCACCGGAGATGTCAATATTCACAGCTAGGTTAGTCGAAGCCTCATCCCCGGAAATCGCCCTCACTAGAATTACTTGTTCTCCTTCAATCGTGTTGTTTGGGAGATACTTCAGCCTATCAACGAGAAGGCCATGGGTGACTTCAAACTGGGTGTCACCAATATCAAAATCTGCTAGATCCATCCAATTGTCCCGCATGTCCCAGGTTCTCCACTGAACCCGTTGAATAGCTCCGTCCAGGTTGTAGACTACGGAGTCCCCGGGTCCCACCTGAACCCTGTTGTCCATTCCATACTGACTGTCTAGAGTTACGTTGAGTGACAAGCTCAACTCATAGTGATAGTTCGCTGCCTCCTCCACTGACGGGAGGGCATTGACGTGTCCATGCCCATACACATTGTTCTGGCGATTCTTAGGTATAGCATCCTCAGCACATGGCTCATTCGCAGCCATGTAATGGCACTGCCTGTAAGTAGAGGTTTCCTGCATCATGTTCCTGATGTCGAAAGGAGAAAGATCAGGATTCGCTTGGAACATCAGTACCGCAACGCCTGCAGCTCCAGGAGTAGCCATGCTGGTCCCGGACAGTGCGACATAACCAGTTCCTGTATTGGCATCAGGGGCCATCACATCGCTTCCCACGAATGCAATATTGGGTTTGATGCGCCCTTCCTCGGTAGGTCCCTGGCTAGAGTAGATGGCTATCGCAGTGTTCTTGTCAAGGGCCCCTACAGTAATGACGTCCTCTGCACTTCCAGGGGTTCCGATAGTTGCTGGCCCAGCACTATTTCCTGCTGCTATGAATAGGGCTACTCCTGCCCTCATCATCTCATTGCCCATTCTATTCACTGACTCCTCCTCCGAGGAAGTCCATTCAATCGCACCTGGGCCGCCAAGGCTCATGCTAGCAGCCCTTATGTTGAATTCATGTCTTTTCTCAACCGTCCACTCCATGCCTGCCATGACTTGCGCAAAAGACCCACTACCTTCATCGCTCAGCACCTTAACCCCCACTAAGTTTGCTTTGGGAGCGACTCCGACGTATTCGAACGTAGGGGCACCCGTACCTGTGGTGATTCCAGCGCAATGGGTCCCATGTCCGTTTCCGTCGTAAGGCTCGACTTCAGTGCCATTCCTTAGGTCAGGATTATTCACAGAGTCATAGAATGCGAGAATCTTCGGGTCGTTAGTGGAGTTGTCATCATCCAAGTCGTCCAGCCCGGAGTGATTGCCGTCAATTCCTGTGTCGATGATTGCCATCGTCACTCCCTCTCCAGTATAACCTGTATCCTGCCATACCATGTCGACACCATGGACGCCGTTGACATCATTCATCTGGACTTCTAATCGACCATCTAATTCGACAAAGACAACCCCTGGTAATCGAACGACTTCATGGATTAAATCCAGAGACACGGTTCCTGCTATGGAATCAATCAACCAATACCTAAACTGGGTTTCAAAGCCCACAGACTCCTCTAACATCTTCTGATCTTCCGCAGTAGGCGTGTGGTCAAAATCGACGATTACTGACATCCTGCCATGCTCATCCACATAGTCGTAATGATCAGATTTTACGGCCTTCCAAATTGCATCATGGATGTAGTCTCCATCATGATCCATATTGGTGTGTTCCCACCATTCAGACTCCGATGGGACATCAATTGAGCCATGGGATGAAGGAACGGCTGCAGCGAGGGCTGGTAATACCATCAAACCGAGAACTGTAATCGCAACTAGCCTACCCCTAAGTTCAGAAGCTCGTGTCATAGTAATCAAATCTCGGCACCAATTAGCGTCCGAGTCTCCGCAATTCCATCAATCGATCTAATTTCCTGAACTATACAACGGGTTAGTTCTGACTCATCCTCAGCTTCTACCTTGACGAAGAGGTCATGCATTCCGAAAACTATCCATTGCCCGGACACAGAAGTAAGCCTGGAAACGGCCTCCCTGACAGAAACCTCGGCACCCGGTTCCGTGGTGATTAAGACGAAACCGACAGCCATGATCAGACCTCCACCGCAATGAGTGTCTCTGTTCGAATAACTCCGTCTATGGAACGCATTTGGCCTATTAGGGTCCTAGCCATCTCCTTCTCATCTTGGAAGTCGATTCTGGCCACTAGGTCGTATTCTCCGTAGGATACGTGAGTCTCAGTCACAGATTCCAGATTTAGCAAGGTCAGATACACGTCAAGCTCCCTCTGAGGGGCGGTCTTGATGAGAACGAACGCAGTGCTCATTTTCCTCTCTCATCCGCCTCCCGATACTATCCGTTTATGACCTCTCCGATTCGTAAATCACCTATTGCCCAAGTGTACGAAGGAATAACATGGAACTAGTCGGCCCAAGTTCCATGGAAGGACGTTCGCAACGGTCTTTAGGTCCCTTCCTTATTGTAACCCTCCTCATATTGTCCATCACCCCTCTAGAGCCCGTTACTGCAGACTCTAGGACGACAACCGTGTGGTCTGGAACCGTCCTTCTGCCCGAGGGGCACACGGTAGAGTCTGGCGATGTGCTAACCGTATCTCCGGGTACCACGATAAAATTGGGCGCAGGATACACCATCGATGTCGATGGAAGGATTTCGGTGGAGGGAACCGCCACCTCGCCCGTAATCCTGGATTCAGTAGCAGGTAACCACGAGGGAATTGTGTTCAACTATTCGAGTAATGGGCTGGGCTCCGAGATTGATAATCTAACAATTACAAATTCCAAGTTCGGAGTTACCGTTTATGGAAGTGACCCAGTACTATCCAATCTCACAATCATCAATGCTGACAATGTAGCGGTTGATCTATTCAGCAGCGCATCTCCCACTATCAGGAATCTCGTCATAGACGGGGGTGGCCAAGATGTACACGGAACCTCGACAACATGGAGGTATGGAATCGGCCTTTCCATCGGCGCATACTCAGCACCAGTAGTTGAGGGAGCCAGTATCGAGGGGGTTATCACTAGAGGTCTAAATCAATGGGGTAGCTCGGGTGGCCTCCTCTCCGATTTGCAAATTTCTAACGTCAGTGGCGCCACTCTCGCTATCGGTGCCGGAATGTGGATCGAGGACTCATTCCCCCTCATCTCAGACTCTTCGGTAAACAGATGTGACAATGGAATCTACGTCAGGCACATAACACAAGGTTGGACCACAAGGCCGACGATAGATAGCACGGTGGTCGAAAACAGCATGTACAGAGGGGTAATGGTAGAGCAGTACAATCACAGCCAATACTCGAACCTCCCACTTAACGCGGTATTCAACGACCTAGAAGTCAGGGGCACTGGGGGACCGGGGGCCAAGGCCCAGGGACTCGCAATAGCGGCCTTCGACATCAACACTAGCGGAGTCCACATTGATGGAGCCCTAATCGAGGACAATGCCGCTGTGGGAATCAGAGGCTACATGATAGATTCCTCTACAATTATGAATCACGTCACACTACTGCGAAACGGGAAGACGACTGCCGTTTCCCCCTTTAACGATCGAGCAGGACTATTCCTCAGGAGCGCAAACTGGGCCCCTACCATAAACGACTTAGTCGTCAAGAATTCCACAGGCCCGGGGGTGCTGTTGTGGAAGGGTGGTGTCCAGGGGAGCTACTGGGAAATAGATGGAAACGGGGCCAATGGCTTAGACATCAGAGAATTTCATCCCGAGCTTTTCTTGGTCCTGAGTAAGAACAATACTGGGCACGGGGTGTCAATCAGAGACTCTAGCAATGTCGAACTCGAGCAAGTGCACACATACAGGAACGGACTCGGCACAATTTCGGAGTCCCTGGGATCTGGAATTTACTTCTATGAGTCAAACGACGTCAGCAGCTCGGGAAAGAACGTCAGCTGTGTTACATGTTCATCCACGGAAGACCAATTTGGCCTAGTGGTAAGGGACAGTATAGACCTACAACTTTCGGCGATTGAGATTAGGGATCCAGTTAACGGCCCTGCATTGGACATAGACAATAGCGGCCTAACTCACGAAGGAAACGTCCTCATCAATGACATTGCAATTAACTCCAACTCCTCTACATACGCAGTCGACATAGAAAGCGCCGACGCAGTGATAGAGCTAATGGATTTGAACGGTGATAACGAGGGGATGTCTTGGAGTGCAGCCGGTGACCACCCCTCGTCCCTCAGTTTCAGCGTAATCAGGGGGGGTCAGAACCATTGTTTGGATATCTCGGACCATACTGAACTACTTGTCGACAATCTCTCTCTCGCCTGTCCGGGCCCAGCCCCCACCTTTACTGAAGCCATTGTCAATTTCACCGACTCCCTTTTCCTGCCGGGCACTACTGATTATTTCCACACAGTCGAGAATAGCCACGTTCGTTGGATCTCATCATCACAGATGGGAACCCCGACATCCTCGCAGTCGAGTAATATCGTGGATGTAATGTGGAGGGCTCACGTAGGAGTGGTGAACCAGAACCACAGAAACATACCGTTCGCCGATATCAATATCACATTTGATAGCTATAATCAGGAGTATCTCGACACTTTACCTTATTCCGGCCATGAGGTGCTTGGCCCGTTCGTCGGTCAGCGATGGACTCCTTTGCAGGGGTGGTCCGCGAATAACACCGCATACGTCGGATGCGACTATGATGGTGTTCACAACGACTCGACCCCGGTCGTCATGGTCTCGGACTTCAACGTTCAATGCCTGTTGGAAATACCTAATCAGCCACCATTCATAATCTGGGAATCTCCACAGGAAGGAGGAGTTTATGCGAGTGGATCAGCGGTAATTCTCAACGCCACAAGGTCATGGGATCTGGATGACGACCAACTTTCGTTCACCTGGACCAGCAGCATCGACGGAGACATAGTAGCCTCATGTGTCAGCGGCAGCAGTCAAACAAACAACTCATGGATTTCAGTCAATGACCCAATTTACTCCAATGAGGGGTGCCTCTCTGACGGCTCTCACCAGATCACCCTGCAAGTCTGTGATTCAGAGGGTCACTGCACTACGGAGTCTCGACAGATCGAGCTAACCAACCTGCCCCCAGTAATGTCCGTTGGAACGTCTCCAGGAATATCCTCGTGGGGTACGCTATACCTCGGAAAGACTGCCAATGTCACAATCTTCCTAGGGGGTACCTATGATCCTGAAGGAGACGAACTGACTTGCTGGATCGAGGCCTCCTACGAGGGAGGGGACGGAACTCCCCCCGAACCTTCGCCTGGGTGCCCTGATCAGATTATTCGTTCTTTCCCGGGCGCTCCAAACCAGTTCTCAGTCACCGTCTTCGCATCCGACTCGATCAACCCAACCGTATCATGGGTATTCGACGTCGAACTATTCAATGAGATTCCAATTGCAAACATGGTGGTGTCTAGGTCTGGCAACAGGTCATCTGACACTGTTCTTCTAGACGGCTCTATGACTTTCGATCCAGAGGGGGACGACGTCAAGTTTGAGTTCTGGAGCGATAGAGACGGCTTGCTTCACTCGGGAGTATCGCCAGCATCCGCTATTGAGTGGTCAGGAACACTGTCCAAAGGGCAGCACACGATCACCATGTACGCCAGTGACGTTCTGCCAGGACACTCGGGACAGTGGACCAACGCGGAAGAGAGCCTCCAAGTCAGCAATTCTCCGCCTGTCGCGATAATAGCGTCCCCCCAAGACGGAGTTCTGACAGATTCAGGTACGATCGTCAACTTCGAGGCGATAGGCTCGGGAGACTGGGACGTATCCTGCGAAAGCCTCCCTGCGAATGGCAGCGGACTCGTCTGCAACCCTCTCACGTCGATGAGCACGGACCTTGTGAGCGTCCTGTGGGAGAGCGACCTAATGACTGAGCCACTCGGAAGTGGCTGGTCGATAGAGGCAAGACTTCCAGAGGGGGTGCACCAAGTCACGCTGACAGTCGACGACGGCTCCGGGCCACCTGTTTCAGACGAGATCATGATACGGGTCGATGAGGCCGCTCCAATACTGATTCTGGACTCCCCGGTTCCCGATGCCGTGGTCCTTTCCAACCTCCCGATATTGTTCGACTTTAGACAGTCTTTCGACCCCGATGGTGATGAGTTCACCGTCTCAGTCTTCTCCGATCTAGTCTCCGAACCAATATTGGATTCGAAGAACACCGACTTCTGGTACAATGACTACCTTCCGGCAGGTTTGCACAATCTGACCTTCCAACTCATTGACGATCAGGGCATGATGAGGACTCACATACAGAGGATTACGGTACTCGAGACGGGACCGGTGGCGATAATATCCGGAATCTCCGAGGGCCAGTACATCCCTCCGGGGGGTGTAGTAAATCTTGATGGATCCGAATCATACGACTATGATGGCGACATCACCCTCTTCCAGTGGATGATAGATGGAGCGCTGATAGGCGATAAGGAATCAATATCGATCAACCTGATGCCAGGACCTGTCAAAATAGACCTCATGGTCCGAGACTCGAGAGGCGAGCAATCCTCAGCTTCGATCAATCTGACTGTGGGTGCATCATCCCCTCAGCTCAATGACCTCACCGTAGCTCCTGGCGTTCTGATTGATGGGGAGGCAACTCCAATGAGAATCACCGTAGAGCTCATAGACCCAGATGGCACTACCTCCTCGGTTGGAGGGGAAATGCTTGCAGGAGGAATATCAAAGGGATTCCAAATGAGGGATGACGGGCAGCTTGGCGACACCTTCGCTAACGATGGTATTTGGACTTATGAGACCACGTGGGAGGTCTCCGGCTCGAGCTCAGCGAGAATCGAAGCATGGGCTCTCGATGGAGACTCGGTAAGCCCAGTAATGGTTTTCATAGTGCCAGTCACATCCGAGGAGTCCACTGGCTTCTTGGACTGGATGCTGGGTAGTGGCCTCCCGTTCCTCTTCGCGGCCATAACAGTTGTAGTGATATGGGGGATGTTCTACTCCGCTAATAGACGCAGAATGCTCCAGGACGATCTAGATATGATTGAGTCTTGGTCAGCCTTCGACTCCAGAGAACTAGAGGAAGAACCTGAGAAGGAGTAGGGAACCGATGCCACTTTCATGGCCCGGGTAAATGCATTCGCTAATCGGCTACTCAGGTCCCCAAGGAGTAACTTGACGCGTGAGTCCTAGCCTGTGCGTAAATAGGAATCTCAGATTCAGGAGCCCGTCCCCCCAGGTGTTGATCTCAGCCTCGCCTACTCTCGGGCGGTATGGAACGCTGACCTCAGCGGTCTTCTTCTTGCCGAGGTATCTGCGGGCCCTGATCTTGAATTCCTGCGATAATGGCATACCATCGTGCTTGGGCCGCACACGCTCATCCTCGAAAATAGACTTGCGGAATACCCACATCCCGCTCTGAGAGTCATGAATCCCATACCAGTACAGCGTGGTGGCCGTGGTGGAAAGGACCCAGTTACCGAAGCCATGCAGGCCAGGCATAGCACCCTCCTCGGCCTTCCTAAGCCTGTCACAGGTAATCCACTCGAGATCCTCTTCCAGAAGCTTCCTGACTAGGCCGGGAACCTCCTCTCCTGGATATGTACAGTCTGCATCCATAGTGACAATGACGTCACCCGGCGCCATTGAGAAACCAGTCTTGTACGCTCTCCCATAGCCCTTTCGCGGCTCCAGGTATACAGTGGCCCCCTCTCCCTCGGCTAGCTCCCTGGTTCTATCCGTTGAGTTTCCATCAACGATTAGGAAGTCGATTTTATCGCACCAACCATCATTTGGAACGGATCGAATAGTATCCACGATGGCCTCCTCTTCGTTTCTGGTTGGTATCACGACTGTTACGTGTACTGGCAGAGTTTCGGACATATTATCGAAACGCCCACCCGCCAACCCGTTTTGAACAATGCGAACCCCTGCCCTGTGTACGCGCTCTTGAAATGCGGTCGCTGAACCCGGAATATCGAAAACCATGCACATAGCCATGCTGTCAGCCGAATTCCCGCCTAGATGGGGGGGAATGGGGTCTACTGTATTCCACCTTTCCTCTTCGCTCGTGAAGAGGGGCCACAGGGTCACTGTGATCACAAGGTCGGGAGGCGGCGATGCACCTGTTCAAGACGGCGTTAGGGTGATCACAGTTGGATGGGCCAAGATACCCATGGAATTCACCAGATCATACGGCAGGAGAGCTCTGAGTGCGTTGGAAGATCTAAATCAGAAAGATCCTGTAGATATCGTGCATTTGCATTGCCCAATGATTTCGTGGTCAGAGTCACAGTTTCGAAGATGCTCGCAGAATGTCGCTCCAGTCGTATCTTCGCTCCACGGGTCGTGGCTCGGGGAGCGCGATGGGCTAATTGCAGCAGGGAAGGCAAAGGAGGCTGCGGTTTGGGCAAATCCAAACGATCTTGCAATCCTACTCACTGCGAAGAGGTATGCCAAGTTTGAGAGAGCCGCAGTCAAGGAATCTAGCATTTGCATAGCAAACTCACATGCGACAAAAGCAGACTTCGAGACAAGATATGACGCTCCGGAGAAGTGGGACTGTGAGGTTATTCACTGGGGCGTAGATACGGAGATGTTCCACCCTATAGACACGGATTCTGAGGATGAGTTTGCTGAGTATGAGGAAATCAGAGAAAGATACGGTGCAAATGGCGATGGCACTAGTTTGGTTCTGGCTGTGGGGAGATTGGCAGCCAGAAAGGGATTCGGAACCCTCCTCCGCGGCTTTGCAAGGCTACAGGAGAAAATCCCTGCGTCCAGACTCGTTATCGTTGGAAGGGGGCATCTCAAGGGCCGTCTACAGAGACAGGCCACTATGCTCGGAATAGGAGACAAGGTCACCATAGAGTCAGGAATGCCATTTGAGAGTCTAGCTGCTCTATTCAGATCTGCAGACTTAGTTGTCTACCCGTCATTCTATGAAGGCCAGGGGCTCATACCACTGGAGGCAATGGCCTCGGGAACTCCCGTAGTGACAGTTGACGAGGGACCACTTCCGGAGATGGTCGACTCAACGGTAGGATCACTTTTCTCCATGGGCGACATAGGGTCGATGGCAGACTCCATGGCTTTGGAGTTGAATGATGATGCCAATCTCAGGAAAAAGGGTGAATCTGGCCGTACAAGGGTGATTGAATCGTTCACATACGAGAGTAATGCAGAATCCTTTGAAGGCGTTTATTCCCGTGCAATTCAATAATTTATGATGGTTTTTTTCCAGTTCATGAAAAACGATGCCGGCGAACCATTGATGCGCTGTAGCCACCTCGCACACACAGAGAGACATGTCGCAGAATGCTAGTTTCAAAAGTCTGACTTCAAGCACTCTGGCTAATATCTGTATAATTTTGTTAGTCGGAGTATTAGCAATTGTTCACCTTAAGGCAGTAATACAGCCTCTAGTCGTAGCCACCCTGATATTCTTCCTGATCAGGCCTCCAGCCCAGTGGCTAGAGGAGAGAATAGGCGGTCACCCCCTGTTGGCATATGGGGTACTAGTTGCAATGGTGATGGGATTCCTCTTCTTCGCCTCTAATTCAATGTACGAGAACATGCAGAATTTCACTAATGAGGCACCAGAGCTTGAGCAGTCCCTCGAAGTGAAGGTTGCATGGCTTGAGGATCTTTCCATCTTAGGGTACACTCTTGATACGTCCGCTCTGACGGACTTGGTTACCATAGACACCATCAACTCCTACGCTACTGGTTTCGTGGGGACCCTTGCTGGATTCACCACAGGCTTGGTCACAGTCCTAATTTTCCTGCTATTCATAATCCTCGAAGCCGAGACCCTTCCAAAGAGGATCAAGGCGGCATACCCAGACGATGTTGATAGGATCATGTCGGTAGCAGCCGGCTCAGGGGAGGGGATCAACACGTACGTAGTAACCAGAGCATCAGTTGCCTTCGGGCAAGCGATTTTTGCTGCTATCGTCCTATCTGCAATGGATATCCCGTTCGTTTTCCTGTGGGCTTCGATTACTTTCCTTATGGACTTCATACCCTATGTTGGAGCCTTGTTATCGATAATCCCGCCCATACTTCTGGGATTAATCGTCCTACCCTCGTCATCTGCACTTCTCTTGATAGCACTTCTAGTTGCGAATCAGCAGGTTTGGGGTGGAATCATCGAGCCACAACTCGCCGGACAGAGACTGGATATGTCTCCAATAGTGCTACTCCTTCTAGTGGCATTCTGGGGCTGGGCTTGGGGCATAATGGGGATGGTTCTAGGCGTACCCTTGGCTGTAATCATGAAGATAGGCCTTGAGAGTGACGAGAGAACGCGTCCAGTAGCACTGATGCTATCCCGGGACCCTTCCACAGATTAGTGGTGGATATCATCCCTCCACGAACAAAGCAAGCGTTCCATCTGATGAAATTGATACCGCCTCTCCCTTCCCTACATTGCTGAGGCCACGAGTCGACAAATCCATTGGCTCTCCATCGAGCTCCCACTTTGAACCTCTGAGATACACACTCTCGCACGAAGTCAACGCGAAAACGGAGAAAGAAGCCCCCTCATCGATCATTAATTCCATAGTTCCCATGGAGGGGTGGTATCTGTGAGTCACGCCCGTCTCGTGGTGTAGCTTCACCTTGCTCTCTCCCGATATCTCAGCTAGACTCCCAATTACTCCGAGCTGATGCCCGAATGAGCCACCCTCGATTCCAATGACATCAATTTCCTGGAATCCCCTCTGAATCACAACCTCAAGAGATTTCGATAGGTCGCTGTTGCCTTCACCAGATATTTTGTTCATGGAGCCATTCCATGACTCGGTATCGAGTGAATCCATATCCCCGATAGCCTCGCCGACCGAGTACCCAGATGCCCTTGCCTTGTCTGCTCCCCCATCGACACCGAAAAGCTCGGCCCCTTCCAGTGCAACCCTTTCGATTACCAATGAGCTCGGACTATCGCCGTTGCACCATAGGACCGCCCGCATTGAATCACCGTTTCCGAGCAGTGACTTTCCCTTCTACGACCAGATCGACATCTTCCAACTCGACCGTCGCTTTCGTCATCACACCCCTTAGCTGGAAACCAACCCCTGTGGACCCCCCGAGTGCAGTGTTGTCTCCAATTGCGATATAGGCAGAACCTCTTACTACCTGATCTTCAATTTGGTTTCCCGAGATATGCGACCTAGGATTCATCCCAAAGCCGAACTCCGCTAAAGTCCCAAC
>CERX01160551.1_pt1 | contig 11685 bp, 9 predicted proteins | sample 350251 | NCBI WGS metagenome assembly CERX01 (sample SAMEA2621044, study PRJEB7988) | marine metagenome | biome: marine biome (ENVO:00000447); feature: deep chlorophyll maximum layer (ENVO:xxxxxxxx); material: "saline water (ENVO:00002010), including plankton (ENVO:xxxxxxxx)" | depth 50 m
GAAAAGCGCCCTCACCCACCCCGCACAAAATACATTGGGCACGTACTGACCCACCCACTCACTCCGACTTCAACTGCTCCCGCAAAAACCCGACTACCCGCTGCTCGACCGACAGCTTGCTGAAGTCTGCTCCCAGACTGACTGCGCCCATCGGGTAGAAGTGACCAAAGCCTGGCACCCAGGCCTGCTGCCGGCTGGCACCCACGTTGTCGAGCGCGCGTGCAACAGCGGCACTGCCGTGGATGACGCCAGGCAGGTCTTCCTGACCGACCAGCTGCAGCAGGGCCGGCGGCTGCGCTGGCAGGTGGCCCGGCAGCAGGTAACCCCAGGTACTACCAGACAACGACACCACGGCCTTCACCGGCACGTGGCGGCCATAGGCGGTGTTGATCGCGGTAATGGCGCCAGCCGAGAAACCACCCAGCGCCAGCCGCTCAGGGTCCACACCATAGTGCGTCGCTTCGCTACGCACATGATTCACCGCCGCCTCCATGTCTTCACTGGCGCTGAGCAGCGCCTGCCAGAACTCGGCGCGCATCGCGTCATCCATCGGCGACAAACCAATCGCCTGCCGGGCGATGTCGATACGCGCGGTGGTCTGCGGGGTAACCGCCAGCGCTTCGGGCATCAGCCTTTCAGCGGCAATAGGCGTGGCCAGCACCGGGCGTTCGCCCGCCAACCGGTATTCGATCGAGAAGCAGTGGAAGCCCTGCCGTGCGATCGCCCGACAGTAATCGGCCATGGACGAGTCCTGCGCGCCGTTTTCGGTAAAGTGTTCATCACCCTTGCTGCCCCGCACGAAAGAGCCACCAAAGGCGAGTATTACCGCCGGGCGCAGCGCCTCGGTCGCTGCTGCAGGCTGATACCAGTCCATCAACAGTGGACGCTCACTCGCTTGCTCACCGCCCACCAGCCCCTGTCCATAGACTAGGTCGGGATGGACCCGCACCTGCTCGTCAGCAAGCACTGGCGCGGCCAGCAACAACCCCACCCCCAGCGCCGCAAGCGCCTTTCCAATTCGGCTCATCAAGACCTCCTGCATTCTTGTTGTTGTACGTTGCAGACCCATACTGAAACGAAAAAGCCCCGCGCGCATCGTTTGATACGCGCGGGGCCGGTCGCTGACTTACTGGAAGCGCTTGAGTTCAGCCTTGGCGATGGCGTTGCGGTGCACCTCGTCCGGACCATCTGCGGTGCGCAAGTGGCGGGCGTAGACGTACAGCTGGGCCAGCGGGAAGTCGGAGGAGAAACCACCGGCACCGTGCGCCTGAATCGCCCAGTCGATCACCTGACAGGCCATGTTGGGCGCGGCCACCTTGATCATCGCAATCTGCTTGGCAGCCACCTTGTTGCCCACGGTATCCATCAGGTACGCGGCGTTCATCACCAGAAAACGCGCCTGATCGATCATGATGCGCGACTCGGCGATACGCTCACGCCAAACGCCCTGCTCAGACAGCGGCTTGCCGAAGGCAACACGCTTGCTCAGACGCTCACACATCAGCGCCAGCGCACGTTCGGCCTGACCGATTACGCGCATGCAGTGGTGGATACGGCCCGGGCCAAGGCGACCCTGGGCGATTTCGAAGCCGCGGCCTTCACCCAGCAGCATATTGCTGGCCGGTACACGGACGTTCTCGAAGACGATTTCCGGGTGGCCGTAGGGCGGGTCCATATAGCCGTAGCACCCCATGTCGCGCAACACGGTCACGCCGGGGGTATCCATCGGTACCAGAATCATCGACTGCTGCTGGTGGCGGTTCGGATTGTCAGGGTCGCTCTTGCCCATGACCACCATGATCTTGCAGCGGTCGTTGGCGGCGCCAGAGATGTACCACTTGCGACCGTTGATAACGTACTCGTCGCCATCGCGCTCAATGCGGGTTTCCACATTGGTGGCATCGGAGGAGGCAACCAGCGGCTCGGTCATGGCAAAAGCGGAGCGGATTTCGCCGTTCAGCAGCGGCGTCAGCCAGCGCTCCTGCTGCTCCTTGGTGCCGTAGCGAGCCAGCACTTCCATGTTGCCGGTGTCCGGTGCACCGCAGTTGAACACCTCGGAGGCCCACATGCCCGGCACGCGCCCCATCAGTTCGGCCAGCGGCGCGTATTCCATGTTGCTCAGCCCCGGACCGTGCTCGGCTTCGGGCAGGAAGAGATTCCACAGGCCCTCGGCGCGGGCCTTGGCCTTGAGTTCTTCCATCAGCGGCACGGTGACATAGGCATTACCGGCCTTTTCATTGGCGCGAATCTCTTCTTCGTAACGTTGTTCGTTGGGGAAGACGTACGCATCCATAAAGTCGGAAATACGTTTTTGCAGGTCCAGCGAACGCTCGGTCTGGTGATACATGGCAGTCTCCTGGGCAGGATGATGAGAGCTTGCAGGCCGCGCCTGCGTGCTGCCAAAATCTCAATACACATATGTATTGTCAATTGTGTATGGAAATAGATATGACGCGGCCTTCGCCTGACTTATAATCGCCGCCCTGCCCATGTACCGGAGCTACCGATGCCCGCCACCAGCAAACCCGCCCGCCGTGGCCGACCGACCGGCCGCGCGGTACTGACGCCCCAGGACTGGTTTAACGCTGCCACCGACGCCATCCTGGAAGGCGGCTTCGACCAGCTGCGCGTGCTGCCGCTGGCCAAGCGGCTGAAAGTGACCCGGGGCAGCTTTTACTGGCATTTCGAAGATCTGCCGCAGTTTATCCGGCTGTTTCTCGACCAGTGGCAGGCTCAGCGCATGAAGGGCCTGCGTTACTGGCAACCGGGGCTGGACCCGGCGCTCAGCTCGCAGCAGGAAGTAGAGCGCGTGTTGCTGCTGATGTTTGAGGGCCCGGCGGTGGAGTTCAAACGCATGAAGGTGGAGTTCGCCATCCGCGACTTCGCGCTGCGCGACCTCTACGCCCGCGACATTGTGGCAAAGGTCGACGCTGCCCGGGTGGAACAGACCGCGCAGCTACTGGCGCCGCTGGTGCCGGCTGGCCAGGCGCACGGCATGGCGCTGATTCAATACGCAGCAGTGCTCGGCGGGGTGCTGCTATTTCGTGGTCAGCTGGGTGGCGAACAATCGCTGCGCCAACTGCGTGAGCAATGGCAGCAATTGCTGCACACGCCTCAAGTTGTCACCTCTGAGGCCGATAATGACAGCACGGGAAGCTAAGCTGGACAGCTTGCGCCAACCCCGCCATGATTTCATAGTGCCGTCACGCGCCGGATGCGGGATGACTGCGCACCTGCTGACGCCAAGCTGGCGTTGGGCATAGTCAGGAGCGAAGCGTGCCGATCCATTCCTGGTTTTATCAGGCCGACCTACATCAAGGCCCCCTATTGCATGGCCACCACCACCACAGCTTAATGGTGCTGTCGGTGCTGATCGCCATTGCCGCGTCGTGGCTGGCCTTGCAGGTGGCAGGCCTGGCGCGCCGCGCCGCCACTCCGGCCACCCGCCGCGGTGCTGTGCTCAGTGGTGCCGCCGCGCTCGGTGGCGGCATTTGGGCCATGCACTTTATCGGCATGCTGTCTTTCACCCTGCCGCTGGAAGTGCACTACGACCTTACCGTTACGCTGCTGTCCATGCTGCCCGCCATGGGCGCCTCGCTGATTGCCCTGCAGCTACTCTCACGCCGACTGCTGGGCGCCCGCGAACTGCTGGTTGGCGGCACCCTGATCGGCGCTGGCATCGGCACCATGCACTATGTCGGAATGACCGCCATGCGCATGGACGCCCAGCTACTGTTCGACCCCTGGTGGTTTGCCGGCTCGGTGGTAGTGGCCGTGGTGCTGGCCATTCTTGCGCTCTGGATTCGCTTCGGCCTGGGCCGCCCAACCGCCAAAACCCTGCTGGTGGCGGCGGTAGTCATGGGGTTGGCGATTGCCACCATGCACTACACCGGCATGGCGGCGGTACGCATTATCGGCACGCCGGAAACCGGCTACATCACGCAGTTTGAACAGCAACGCAACCTCGGCCTGCTGATCGCCTTCGCCACGCTGATGATGGGCATTCTGGTCGGCGCGGTGAACGGTGCTGTGCGCTTCAACCAGCTATATCAAAAAGTACAAGCCAGCGAAGAGCACATCCGTGGCATCGTCGACACCGCGGTGGACGGCATCATCAGCTGGGACCGCCACGGCCGTATTCAGGAGGTCAACCACGCCGCCGAGCAGATGTTCGGCTGGCCGGAGGCCGAGTTGCTTGGGCAACACCTGGATATGCTGCTGCCACTGAGCAGCCGAGAACGACTGAATACCTTTCTTGCCGAATTCGCTGCCGGCCGCAAGCCTGTGCAACTGGGCAGCAGTACCGAGAGCTGGTGGAAGCGCCGCAATGGCGAGCACTTTCCGGTACGGCTGTCGATTGGCCAAACCCACATCCACGGCAAGATTCGCTTCGTCGGCTTTGTCAGCGACATCACGGAACGTCGCCAGCTGGAAGACTCGCTGCAGCAGAGCGAGGCCCAATACCGCGGGCTGATCACCAATATTCCAGGCGCCTCGTTCCGCTGCCTGCCGCGCGAAGACTGGCGCATGCTGTTTATCAGCGATGCGGTAGAACGGCTATGCGGCTGGCCCGCAGAGCTCTTTATCAGCGGAGAAAAAAGCTTCGCCGACCTGGTCCACCCGGCTGACAGCGATTACACCCATGATTTTGTCATGGCTGCTATCGCACGCCGCGAGCAATACAGCCTCGAGTACCGCATCCTGCACCGGGACGGACAGGTGCGCTGGATCTCTGAAAGCGCCAGCGCCATCTTCAACAGCGCGGGCGAGCCCGAGTGGATCGACGGGGTGATGATCGACATCACCGAAAACAAGCTGCGCAATGCCGAGTTTGAGGGCATCGTACGCGCCATCAGTCTGGCCCAGGGCATGCTGGACCTGGACATGGACGGGCGCATCCGCTTTGCCAACCCGCATTTCGTTGCCCTCAGCGGACGCACCGCAGAACAGCTTGAAAACCAGTACTTTCAGCAGTTGCTGGACGAAGGCGGGTTTACCGAGGAGGCTTGGGCCGAAGTACAGCGCGGCAACCACCTGGCCGGCGAGTACAGCCTGCCGCACAGCGACGGCAGCAGTATCTACGTGCAAATCTACTGCAACCCGATCATCGACAGCCTGGGCAATCCCGCCAAGGTGATCGTTCTGGTTACCGACCTGAGCGAGCGCCGACGCATGGAAGTCGCGCTGCTCGAAGCCAAGGAGCGTGCCGAGCTGGCTGCCGAGTCCAAGGGCGCCTTCCTGGCCAACATGAGCCACGAGATCCGCACGCCGATGAACGCCATCATCGGCTTCAGCGAAGTGCTGCTGAACGACAACCTGACCAGCAGCCAGCGCAAGTACGCACGCACCGTTAACCAGTCTGCCCGTTCACTGCTGGGCCTGCTCAACGATATTCTCGACACCGCCAAACTGGAAAAGGGCCAGGTGCGCCTGGAGCGCCAGGACTTCTCGCTGCGCGAGCTGTGTCAGCAGCAGATCAACGTCTTCAGCCTGGAAGCCAACCGCAAGGAACTGCAACTGGAGTTCAGCTACGAGCTGCCCCAGGAGCACTTCAGCGGCGACCCGACGCGCGTGCGCCAGGTACTGACCAACCTGCTGGGCAACGCGCTGAAATTCACCGAACAAGGCCGCGTGGTACTGACCGTGGATCAGCACCAGCGTCAGGTACGGCTGCGTATCAGCGATACCGGCATCGGCATCGACAGCGAGCGCCTGCAGCAGATCTTTGAACCCTTTGCCCAGGCCGACGCGTCCATGAGCCGACGCTTCGGCGGCACCGGTCTGGGTACCACCATCGCCCGCCAGCTAGTCGAGCTGATGGGCGGCCAGATCAGCGTTGAAAGTACCCTCAATCAGGGATCTACCTTCCAGGTGTTGCTGCCGCTGACCGCCGCCAGCGCGGACGCCAAAGCGCTGACTGCCCTGACCAGCAACCGCATCGAACTGCCACCGCTGCGTATTCTGGTGGCCGATGACGTGGCCGATAACGTGCAGTTGATGGAGCTGATGCTGCATAGCGAAGGTCACCGGGTACGCAGCGTGGAAAATGGCCTGCGTGCCTTTGAGCTGGTGGTCGAAGAGCCCTTCGACCTGATTCTGATGGACATGCAGATGCCCGAGGTCGACGGCCTGGAAGCATCACGCATCATTCGTCGCTACGAGGCCAATCTGGGACGCCGGCCCACGCCTATCATCGCGCTGACCGCCAGCGTGCTCGACAAGGACCGCCAGGCCGCCCGCGAGGCCGGCATGGAGGGCTTTGCCTCCAAGCCGGTTGACCGTGTTGCCTTACGCCAGGAGATGGCCCGAGTACTGGGCCTGCGGGTAAGCAGCAGCGACGCAGGCAAGAACGCCGCCACCCAGCCGCCGCAACTGATCGACTGGGCCGGTGGCGAACTACGCTGGGGCGACCGCGGCGCGCTGGAACTGGCCATCCACCGCTTCCTGGGTGAACTGCCAACCCAACTGGCGGAGCTGGACGAGGCGCTCGACAGCCAGGCACTGGAACACGCCCGCCAACTGGCCCACCGACTCAATGGCAGCGCCGGCAACCTGTCCCTACAGGCACTACGACAGCTGGCCAGCACGCTGGAGAGCAAGCTTGCTGCCGGGCAAAGCGACACCGCGGAGCTGCGTGAAGCGCTGCATGCCTGCGTCCTGGCGACCCAGCAAGCGGCGCCGGCGCCCAGCACGGCCAATAGCGCCCCTGCCACCGAAACCATTGATGCCCAGGAGCGCGACGCCCTGATCGAGAAATTGATCACGGTACTGCACCGAGGCGAGGTCAATGAGCAGGCGCTGCAGCGCCTGACCGGCAGCCTGGCTACCGAACAACGCAAGGCGCTGGAGCAGGCGCTGGACGATTTTGACTTTGCAGCCGCCATCGCTTTGCTGGAAGCCGAGCTCAGCACTGCCCCAACCCAAGGTTAACTTCCATGCCCTTTCAGGACCGCCGCCAGACACTGCTGCTGGTGGATGACGAGCCCGCCAACCTGCACGTGCTCAAACACATCCTGCAGGATGACTACCGTCTACTGTTCGCACGGGACGGTGAGCGGGCCCTGCAGCTGGCTGCCACCGAACAGCCGCAACTGATCCTGCTTGATGTCATGATGCCGGGCACGACCGGACACGAGGTTTGCGCGCGCCTGAAGGCCGACCCGCTAACCGACAGCATCCCGGTGATCTTTGTCACCGCCCTGTCCAACGTCGAGGATGAGGCATTAGGCTTCGAGCTGGGCGCCGTCGACTACATCAGCAAGCCGGTCAGCGCGCCCATCGTGCGGGCGCGAGTACGTACACACCTGTCACTGGTGCGCGCTGAAACCCTGCGCCAGACACGGCTGCATATCGTCCAGGCGCTCGGCATGGCGTCTGAATACAAGGACAACGAGACCGGCCTGCATATCATCCGCATGAGCCATTTCTCACGTGTCATCGCCTTGGAAGCCGGCTTCAGCGCCGAAGAGGCCGATGAGTTGCTGCACGCCGCTCCCATGCACGATGTCGGCAAGATCGGCATTCCCGATGCCATCCTGCAAAAGCCGGGCAAGCTGGATGCCGAGGAATGGGCTGTCATGCAGCAGCACCCTGAAATTGGTGCGCGGATTATCGGTGAACACGAAGCCAGCATGCTGCAGATGGCCCGCCGCATCGCCTTGAGTCACCACGAAAAATGGGACGGCAGCGGCTACCCGTCGGGGCTCAAAGGCACCGACATCCCGGTTGAGGGCCGCATCGTTGCCATCGCCGATGTCTTCGATGCACTGACCAGCCAGCGCCCCTACAAGCCGGCCTGGAGCATCGACGACGCGGTCAACCTGATCCGCGAACAAAGCGGCAAACACTTCGACCCGGACCTGGTTACCTGCTTTCTCAATCGACTGGATGAAATCGTCGCTATTCGCGAGCGCTGGGCGGAGTAGGCAGGCCAGCCCGACTGTGGAACACTGCCGGGCTGAACCTGTCTGACAGGGGGCCGTTGGCGTTGCGCCGACAGCCCCGAGACCTAACGGAACACACCCATGCTGCGCCGCCTGCTGCTACCTGCCCTTTTCAGCCTGACCTTCACCGTTCAGGCCGCCCCTGCGACCGTCGACTGGCTGGATCTGCTGCCGGCCGAAGACTACCAAGCCATGCTCGACATGCCCGAGATCGACCACGGCAGCGGCCTGGACAGCGAGGGTGACTTCACCCAGAGCCTGCGTCAGCAGGACGACAGCCTGCCCGAGGTCATGTATTCGACCCGGGTAGTCAGCGCCTACGACGGCCAGGCGATACGCATTGGCGGCTATCCTGTGCCGCTAGAGACCGATGCCGACGGCCGCTACCTGAGCTTCTTTCTGGTGCCCTACGCCGGCGCCTGCATTCACGTACCGCCGCCACCACCGAACCAGATCATTCTGGTCGACTATCCCGATGGCATCGCGATCGACGACATCTACCAGCCCTTCTGGGTCCAGGGCACCCTGCATGTCACACACACCAGTAATGATCTGGCAGAAGCCAGCTACGCCCTCTCCGCGGAGCGCGTATGGCTCTACGACGGGCAATAGACGAGTCACCATCGCCCAGCCGGGTGGCCCCGAGCCAGCATTGAATCCGCTATGCTGTCGGCATACCCGTTACCCGCCCGTTGGCAGGGAGTAAGTTGCACATGCATATTCTGATTGGCCTGATCGGCCTGATCATCCTCATCGCCAGCAGTCTGCGCCGCTGGTTGTTGCGCCGCGAAACGCCCCAGATGCAGGCGGTTGATTTCAGCGGAGAGCTTTATCAGGTCGGCCAGGCCTGTATCGCCCGGCAGGGCCCGGAGGAGGCGGAGCACAGCGTTATCGTGATGCCGGGCTTTGTCGAGAACTTCCTGTATTTCACCGCTTACTACCAAGACCCCGCATTGCAGTTGATCATGCTGACCAGCGCCGACTACCACGTGCCGGTCAACCGTCCACGCTACCTCAAGGCCGACTGGATCAGCCCACCGCGCGCGCGCCCAGGCACCATCGCCTACGACGCCGAGGTACTTAACCAGGCGCTGGAAAACCTTGCCAGTGGGCGGCAGGTGCGGGTGCACGGTCACTCGCGGGGTGGCGCGGTGGTGCTGGAGGCCGCGCGCCAACGCCCCGATCTGTTCAGCCGGGTCGAAGTAGTGCTGGAAGCACCGGTGTTGCCCCAGGGTAAACCTTACCGGGAGGCGCCCAAGGCCGCCCGCTGGTTTCTGCCCTTCTTCCTGTTTGCCTGGCAGCAGCAGCCAATCTCACCCAGCAATCGCCACCTGTTCGGCCCACTGGATGATCCGCGCAAGCGCGAGCTGATCAGCGCGCTACCCTTCAACCCACGTCACGGCAGCACCTTTGTCACCAACGCCCTGGACCTGGCCGACTGGATGGCGCGCACGAACACGGATATTTACCAACACCTGCGTCGAGGCGCCATTCTGGTGCCCGCCAAAGACCGCATCCTGCACCCCGACGCCATGCTGCACAGCGCTGAACAGGCCGAGAACCTGCAGATCGTCCAGATTGCCGACTGCAGCCACCTGATCACCCTCGACCGGCCAGACTGCATCCCCCCGCTGGCGGAGGGCTGAGATGGGCTGGCAGTTTGAGCCGGTAGGCATTATCCACTCCTGCTTTGCAGAAAAGTTCGCCATCCCGCGCCAGCCCCTGCTCGCGCCCGCAGCCACCGCTACACTGGAATTGCTGCCGCCCTATGACCAGCCTGAGGCGCTGGAGGGGCTGGAAGGTGTCAGCCACCTGTGGCTACTGTTCGTCTTTCACGCGGCCGGGCACGGCAGCAAGCACCTGCGCGTGCGGCCGCCACGTCTGGGCGGCAACCAACGCATCGGCGTGTTCGCCAGCCGCGCCACCCACCGTCCCAACCCCATAGGCCAGTCCGTAGTCCGCCTCGATGGCATTGTCGACGGACGCCTGCAGCTATCCGGCGTCGACCTGCTCGATGGCACACCGGTGCTGGATATCAAGCCCTACGTACCCTACGCCGATGCGGTCGAAGGCGCCGTCAACCCAGTGGCTCCAGCACCACCCGCGCCGATTGCCGTACACTGGCAGCCCGAGGCACTGCTGCAGGCAGAGGCCGAACAACAGCGTCTGCAGCAGCCTCTGGTCACGCTTGTCGAACAGTGCCTGGCGCAGGACCCCAAGCCCGCCTACCAGCAACCAGATGCCAGCCGCGAGTACGGCGTGCGCTTCTGGGATGTCAACGTGCGCTGGCATTATCCAGCCCCAAACCAGATCTGTGTTCTAGGAGTCAGCCGCGCCTGAGCGCCCGCAGGTGGCAGTGCGCCAGCAGCGAGGTATACTCTGGCGACCCCGAACAACAGGATTATGCTCGCGCCATGGAGCAGCTGTACTTCTCGCCAATGCTGCTGGGTATCTGCCTGCTGGTTGCCATCGCACTCTGTGCCACGGCGCTGTATTGCACCGTGCCCAACGAGCCAGGCCCCGGCTTCTGGCTGGCTGGCAGCTGGAGTCTGATCGGCGGTATCGCGCTGTTCCTGGTATTTGTAGTGACCCGCAGCCCAGTCCTCAATGTGCTTGGCAACGCCTTGCAGCTGGCTGGTGAAGCGCTGTTTCTGCTGGGCGTCTTTCGCTTTCTCGGTCAACGCCTGCCCTGGTGGATACTGCCCGTCAGCACCGGCGCCATGGTGGCCTTCAACTCCTGGTACTGGATCGCCAACGGCAACTCTGACCTGCTGATGGGCGTGTACTCCAGTATCGCCGGCCTGTTGCCTATCCAGGCCATTGTGCTGCTCCTGCGTGAAAGCCGTGACCCCGTCACCCGTCCGGCGCGCCTGCTGGTCGCGGTCGGCCTGCTGATCTACAGCTCGGCAACCCTGCTGCGTGGTTATCTTGGCTACCACGACTGGTGGCACGGCGAGCCCTATATTCAACCCTACGAATCCTTCAGCTATCTGCTGTCCTATAACTTTGCCATTCCGGCATTAGTGCTCGGTTTTGTCGGCTGTTGCCTGATGACGACTCAGCGCGTGTTGGCACGCAGCCGGCAATTGGCCGAGCAGCTGCAGGAACAGGCCATCCGCGACCCACTTACCGGCGCGTTCAATCGTCGCGCCTTCCACCGCCAGCTGGCCGATGAAGTCGCTCGTAGCCAGCGCTACCAGCGCCCACTGTGCCTCGCTATGCTGGACCTCGACCATTTCAAGCAGTTGAACGATCAGCTGGGCCACCAGGCCGGAGACCACGCGCTACAGCACTTCGCTGACCTGTGCCAGCAACAGGCTCGGCACAGCGACCTGTTTGCCCGCTTTGGCGGCGAAGAGTTTGTACTACTGATGCCCGAAACCACGGCCGATCAGGCCACCGCTACCCTGGAGCGCATACGCCAGCAGTTGGCCAGTCAGCCCTTCCGCTATCAACAGCAAGCCTGGGGCCTGGCAGTCAGTATCGGCGTAAGCCAGCTATCGGCTGAGGGCAGCGCCGATCAGTTGCTGCGCCAGGCTGATCTGGCGCTCTACGAGGCGAAAAACCAGGGCCGCAACCAGGTCCGGCTGTGGTCTGCCAGTCCATCCGTGGCATACTGAAACGCCTCGTCCCCTCAAGGATTGCCCCGTGTTCACCCTTAGCCACGCGACCCTACTGCTGCTTAGTGCTTTCGCCGGCTGGTGGCTTTGGCGCAGTCTCGGCCAGCGCGACCAGGCGCTGG
>CERX01021759.1_pt1 | contig 11665 bp, 6 predicted proteins | sample 350251 | NCBI WGS metagenome assembly CERX01 (sample SAMEA2621044, study PRJEB7988) | marine metagenome | biome: marine biome (ENVO:00000447); feature: deep chlorophyll maximum layer (ENVO:xxxxxxxx); material: "saline water (ENVO:00002010), including plankton (ENVO:xxxxxxxx)" | depth 50 m
CGATGAGTCTGGAACTCTTACATCCGACATAGATAGCTCAGAGGTAATAGATGCGCGTAAACTGAATTTTCCGTGCAGATCATTAGAAGAAAAACCTTTTGTGCCTTTTTCAATTAAAAACCCTCTAATTATAGAGTTTTCATCCTTAGCCCAAACTAACGCTACATCGGCAATGGACCCATTAGTGATCCACATTTTGTTTCCATTTATAATCCAATCATCCCCATCTTTTTTACAAGTGGTTATCATCCCACCAGGGTTTGAGCCAAAATTTGGCTCGGTCAAACCAAAGCACCCTATTTTTTTACCCGAACCTAAATCGCTTAACCATTTATCTTTTTGATCATCTGAGCCAAAGGCATGGATTGGATACATTACCAGTGAGCCTTGAACGCTAGCAAAAGATCGCAAACCTGAATCTCCACGCTCAAGCTCATGAAGAATTAAACCATAAGCTACATTACTAACATCTGCACCACCGGAAGAATGAGGAAGTGAAGACCCAAAGAATCCTAAATCACCTAATTTTAAAGCAAGATCAGTGGGGAAGGTCGCATTTTCATAATGATCATTGATAATAGGCATAAATTCTGATTGCACAAAGTCATATGCTGTTTGCTGAATTAAGATCTCTTCTTCTTTAAGAAGATCTGTTATATTATAAAAATCTGGTCCTAAATTTTTCATAAGATGGTTGTTGTAATGGTATAAATTACAATCTTTTCATCCTCATTTTGAAACAATCTCTCTTTGATTTGAAAGTGACATCGAAATCAAAAAAGGATCTTTTTGCTGCGCTAATTGAAAAACTTGTTTTGAGTCAATATTGTTCCAAGAATTTTCTATAAGAATTTGCCCCACTACTCCGCCTAATGTATTGCCTGGCCCTAATACTACCAACCTATCAGGGCAAAACTCTTTTAAAGCTACCGTAATAGATCTTGTAAAATCATAGGAAGTTGTAACTTGCGTACCGAGAGTATAATGATACAGGTCTTTAGGGTGAGTGCTATACTCTGACCATATTTTCCCCCTACCATCAATTAACGGTATAGTTGGTTTTTTGAAATTTGATGATTGAATTTTTGAATAAGATTCTTCTGAAATCGAAACTAGTAAAGGAGTATGAAATGCGCCGTGGTAGGGAACCTGAAATGGATAATCATCTATTGGGGGTAATCTTTTTTTAAGAATATCTAAGGATTTTTGATCCCCTCCAATAACAAAATATCCTCCTAAAAATATAGACACATACGCATTGGCTTTTTTGATTTCATGCATTATGTTTTTTTTAGTTTTGTTACTTGTCTTCCATTCATCATTGATAAAAGGATAGATAAGCTGCCCCCCAATGATTTTATCTTTCATCATTGATCCCATAGTATTAATCAATTCATATGCATGTTGATTCGATAGCGATTCACCAAGTGCTAAAGCAGAATACCAACCCATTGAATTTCCAGTTATACCAACAATTTCATATTTATTTTTGTCAATGGACAAATAATCATTCAAGCTACAGGCAAAAATAAGAGTGGATGCGTTTTCGCCTTTCATATGAATACTAGATTTGAAAGGCATTAAATCAAGCTCTAAAGGGCCTAATGACTTTTCTTGCTTGCGATTCGCTTGTATCTGATCAATAAACTTTTTAGATAGGTTGGATATATTTTTGCTTAAATATCCACTCGTTTCTCGTGAATACGACCCTCTCCCAGGGCAAATAACTACTATTTTTTCCTTAGGCATTAAGCATCCTAATAGCTGCCTCAATAATGGAATCTTTACTAGGCAAAGTAGATGTTGCGCTTTCACCTAATGGAATGAAGCTGTTCTCAGCTGCATGGAGATCGATATTTAGATTTGCCTTACTTGCCTTTTGAAGATCGACCATTAAACCTTCTCCATAACACCCCGATCTACGACATTCATCCACAATCAGAACTGATGTGCATTTACCTATAAGCTTTAGGAGATTTTTTATATCTATATCTGACAACCAACACAAATCAATTACTTGAATTTTTTTATTGATCTTTTTTTCAATCTCTTTTTTAGCTTGCAAGGAAAGATATAGTCCGTTTCCATAACTTATAATGGTCAGGGTTTTTCCGTTTCCATATTTTATAACTTCCCCAAGAGCAATTTCCTTGCTTATGGTAGGGTACTCAAAACTCCACTTTAGATCATTTTTAAAATTAAGATCCCTAGTCATGTAAAGAGCTATGGGCTCAATGAAAATTACTATTCTCTTTTCTTCATAGGCTAGCCTCACTGCATATCTCAGCATTTTAACCGCAGCGGAACCATTGGATGGGACGCCAAGAATAATTCCAGGTATATCCCTAAAAATAGCGAGTGAATTATCATTGTGAAAATGACCCCCAAATCCTTTTTGGTAAGCTAGCCCTGGTATCCTTATTACCATAGGGTTTGTGAACTGACCATTGGAAAAGAATTGGAGCGTTGCTGCTTCGCCTCTTAGTTGATCTTCTGCGTTATGGAAATATGCTAAAAACTGTATTTCTGGAATTGTTACAAATCCATTATGACCAAAACCTGCAGCAAAACCAATTATTGAAGTTTCATCTAAAGGGCTATCAAAAACCCTACGCGCTCCAAACTGTTTTTGCAAATTTGCAGTAATGTGGTACACGCCGCCTTTTTTCCCAACATCCTCACCAAAAACAACCGTGTTTGAATAGCGCAAAAGGATATCAGACAACGCATAGTTTATTAATCCCGCCATATGATTTTTATTATTCAATCTTTGATATTCCTTATCAAATACTCCCCTCCTTTTTGCTTCATCTGGCAAAGAGGGAGCCTTTCTTTTGATATTGCTTGCCGAGATTGACTTCATTACATCTTTACTATTGTTGAGCTTTGGTCTAGTGCATGCTTGGTCAAAAACTTGTGAAACGCGCATACGACTATTTTCATAGATATTAATTATGTCTTCCTTGCTTAAAATTTTTTTATCAATCATAATTCTAGCTGTATGTAATAGCGGGTCATTGAATTCTATGGTTTCTATTTCATTAAGCGTCTTATAACCAACCTCAATATCGGATCCTGCGTGTCCCAAAAGACGAACTGTTTTCATATGTAAAAAAACTGGCTGTCTTTTCGTTTTAGAAAATTCATTTGCAAGGGTAGTTTTATGCAATAGGTCAATTATATTTAACCCATCTGCTCTAATGTATTTAATACCGTTTCTTTGAGAAAAATTCTTTTCTATCCAACTTTCCTCAGTAGGTACCGAAATGCCAATACCATTATCCTCACATATAAATACAATTGGAACATGGCCACCACTATGCTGAATAAGACTTGCGGTATTAAATGCGCTTAATGCGGTTGCATGATTAGCGCTGGCGTCTCCAAAGCTGCACAATACAATACTACCTTCTTTCAAATTCCTTTCTTTAATTGATAGGTCTCTTGCTCGGTCGATTGATACAGCAGTTCCAACAGCTTTTGGTAGATGGCTAGCTATCGTACTTGTTTGTGGAGGTATATTAAGCTTTTTACTACCTATTACCTTATGTCTACCGCCACTTATAGGGTCTTCTGATGATGCAGTAAAGGAAAGAGCAGTGTCATAAATTGGTGTAGCTCCATGAACAAGCTTCGATCTTTCTATGAAAAATGGTGTACTCCGATAATGCAGAAAAGCAATATCGTTTAAAGAAAAAACTCTACCAAAGACCGCGTTTCCCTCATGACCAGAACTTCCTATCGTATAAAAACACTTACCATCCTCTTTGAGCAATCTTGCCTTAAGATCCATATGTCTACTAAGGACTTGAGATTCAAATATTGAAATTAAATCATGATTATTGAATCGATAACCCGGTATATCAATTGGAGATTTGGCATGGGGGAACTTGCCGTCATTAATAAAGGTTAAGAAGTTTGAATCAATTATTTCTGCTCTATTAAACATAGAAAAAATTCACATGTTTTAAAGAGAAAAAGGCATATAAGCTAAGACTGTCTAAGCGTCTCGATTTTTGATTTGAATTCTCTGAGCTCTCTAACATTGCCAGCATCGATCTCTCCTGAGGTCCATTTCAAATTAAAGTCCTCTATGCTATCTGTGCCACCTTGATCTTTATAGAGAGGAAATAAATCTTTATCAGAGCGTGGTTTATTTATATGCAATGAAGCGGTCAATTGATAGGCCAAGTCTTCTTGAATATCATCAATTACTCTATCAGGAAGATTTTTCTCTAGTAAAGATTGTTCGATTTTGGAAAATCTCATACCTTTAACTACATAGTCTTGGTATGCCTCCCACGCGAATGGGGCAACATGTTTGACAAAAGATGCCATGGCATCAGAAAAAACCCTAATTTCATACTGAGCGTGGCCATCAGAGCGCAATCCAATGAAATGCAAGAGATTGTGGAGATCATTTTTCCAATACCATTCGGTGTAGAGATTGACAGGAAGAATAGCGCGTGCAAGCTCCCGCGCAACACCGGCATCATTTAACTCGCTGTAAATAGCAAAGCTTCTCTCAGAGATTTCTTTGAAATATTTTTGTACCTTTTCTTTTAATTCAGGGTCTACTTCACCCATTCTCCCTTGCTTATTAAGTGCACTTTGAAATTCAATGCTATCTGGCTCAGGGTAATAAAATTCATCTCGAGCTTCAGAATATCTAAGAGAATATTCATTAATATTTGCAGTACGATGCCTTACCCATTGCCTAGCAACAAAGATTGGCATCTTACAATGGAATTTAAACTCAACCATTTCAAAAGGAGTAGTGTGGCGATGCCTCATCAAATACCTGATAAGACCACGGTCTTGCGATACCTTGCTCGTACCTTTTCCATAACTTACCCTTGCTGACTGAACAATTGCATCATCTCCGCCCATCGAATCAACAAGCCTGACAAAGCCTTTATCAAGGCATTTAATTGCGTCTTTTGGTAATTCATTCATTAAATATGCTCAATTATTTCATTTTAACAGACATAAAGATTATAATAATATTTATGTCAAAACAAATGGATTAGATATTAATTGTTTCCAATACCTCTTTAAGATGATCACTGTAGCCTGCAATCAATCCAGGTCTAATTCTTGTGTCAATCAAATTATAAGATCTATTTTTACCGTATAAATCAATAAGCGAACCACCAGCTTCGCTTAGAATACAATCTCCTGCACACACATCCCATTCATTTTTTGGTTGAAGCGTTGCAAAGAAAGTCGCTTTACCTGCAGCAATCAAACCAAGTTTGTATGCTACAGAACCTATAGGTATTATTTCTGAGAATTTTTCTTCATAATTTTTCCACATACCTCTTTTAATTTCTGAACGACTAACCATAATCGTTCTTAGGCTATTATCAGATAAGCAATAAATAGGTTCTTCATTTAGCATAGATCCCCCTCCTTTATAAGCAGAAAATAATTCATTTTTTGCAGGATTGTAGATTACCCCAACAACAGATTTTCCACTACTAACCATCCCAATACTTATCGAAAAATGTGGCACGCCTTCAATAAACTCTTTTGTTCCATCAATTGGATCTACTACCCAAACATTTTCCTTTTTTAATCTTTCTTCGGAATCAACGGTCTCTTCAGATAGCCAACCATAATCTTGATCTTCTCTAAACAGGATGTCTTTGATTATTTGGTTTGCCTCATAGTCTGCGGTTGTAACTGGATTATTTATGCTTTTATCTTTTATCTCATACGATGAAGTTTCAAAATATTTCATTATTATTTTTCCAGCCTCAATCGCTGCTTCTTTAGCAAGTAAGTAATCTGATTGAATTGAATTCAATTAAGACTCTCGAACGAAAAAATATTGTGATCTTGGATGTGAAAAATACCATCCACATATTGATGCTGCAGGATACATTGCACGTGTCTCAGTTAGGGTAATTCCTGTATGCTTTTCAACATTAAGAATATCCCAAATCGTATCCTTTTCTTTGTGACCAGGACATGAAGGGTAGCCAGGCGCAGGGCGAATTCCTTGAAATTTCTCTTTAATGAGATCATCGGCTTGCATCGCCTCATTTTCAGCATACCCCCAAAACTCTGTTCTAACTCTCTCATGCATTCTTTCGGCGAAAGCCTCAACCAGTCTATCGGCAATGACTTTCGCCATGATAACATTATAATCATCATTTTGTTTTTCAAATTCTTCAACTAAATATTCAAGTCCATGACCGGTTGTTAATGCAAAAAGTCCTATATAGTCATTTTTAGGTCCAATGAAATCTGCCAGGGAAAAATTAGGATTATCTTTTCCTTTATCCACCAATTGACGGGGAAAATTAAATTTCATTTTTTCAGTAAAGACAAATTCATCTTTAGCATGGGCATTATAGATACCTATTACAGCTTTTGGTTCCAAAATATTATCTTTAATGATCCTATTAAGAATATTTTTTCCATCAGAAAAAATTTTATTTGCCTCTTTACCGTATTTTTCATCGTTTAAAATAGATGGGTATTTTCCCCTAAGCTCCCAAGCATGAAAAAAGGGAGACCAATCTATATATTCAGCTAATTCATCTAACGGGTAAGTGTTAAATACTTTGGTGCCAATCAAATTTGGTTTCAAAAAAGAATATTTATCCCAATCAATTGAGAATTTTCTCTGTCTAGCTTTATTAATTGAAAGTTTCTTTATATTTTTCTTATTAACAGTGTTTCGAATTTGCTCAAATTCTTCTTTTACAGATTGTTCAAACTGGTTTTTTTCATCTGCATTAAATAGTTTACTTACAGCCCCTACAGATCTGGATGCATCTGTAATATGAATTGTAGGACCTGAATAATTTTCTTCAATTTTAATGGCTGTATGTTTTTTACTAGTAGTCGCACCACCAATAAGCAATGGAATATCAAAGTCCATTCTTTCCATCTCTTTGGCTACATGAACCATTTCATCTAAGCTTGGCGTTATCAATCCTGAAAGGCCAATCATATCAGCCCCCTTCCCTTTGGCTTCAGATAGAATTTTATCTGATGGAACCATTACGCCTAAATCAATAATATCGTATCCATTACAGCCAAGAACGACTCCAACAATATTTTTACCGATATCATGCACATCTCCTTTGACCGTGGCTAGTAGAATTCTCCCGTTTGAAACATTTTCAAGACCCATTTCTTTCTTTTCTTTATCAATGTAAGGAACCAGATATGCCACTGCTTTTTTCATGACCCTTGCAGATTTTACCACTTGAGGTAAAAACATTTTGCCTGACCCAAAAAGATCTCCAACAATATTCATCCCATCCATTAAAGGGCCCTCAATAATATTAATTGGTCGATCATATTTTTTGCGAGCTTCCTCAGTATCTACTTCTATATAATCAATTATCCCTTCTTTTAACGAATAGCTAAGTCTTTCCTCAATGTTTGCTTTTCTCCAAGATAAATCGGCTTTTATTCTTTTCTTTTTACCTTTATGCTCTTGAGCAATTTCAATCAAACGCTCAGTTGAATCATTTTTACGATCAAAAATAACATCTTCAATGCATTCTTTAAGTTTTGCGTCAATGTCATCGTAGACAGTTAATTGACCAGCATTAACTATGCCCATATCCATTCCAGATTTAATAGCATGGAATAAAAATGCTGAATGCATTGCCTCTCTTAAAACATCATTTCCTCTAAACGAAAATGATAGATTTGAAACACCTCCGCTAATATGAACTTTAGGAAAACGGTTCTTGAGCTCCTTGGCAGCATCAATGTAAGACTTAGCGTAGGAATTGTGCTCATCGATTCCCGTGGCAATAGCAAAAATATTTGGATCAAAGATGATATCCTCAGGAGAAAAATCAATTTTTTCTACAAGTAGCTTATAGGCTCTTGAGCATATTTCCACTTTGCGATCATATGAATCTGCTTGGCCTTGCTCATCAAAGGCCATAATTACAGCAGCTGCACCGTAATCTTTTATTTTTTGGGCCTGTTCCAAAAATATTTCTTCACCCTCTTTTAGTGATATTGAATTAACTATCCCTTTGCCCTGTAGGTTCTTTAATCCAATTTCAATCACTGACCATTTTGATGAATCGATCATTACAGGTACTTTTGCAATATCTGGCTCAGATGCAATCAATCTTAAGAATTTTTCCATTATTTTTTCAGAATCCAATAAACCTTCATCCATATTTATATCAATAATTTGTGCTCCATTTTGTATCTGCTGCCTTGCTACAGATAAAGCCGTTTCATAATTGCCTTCTTTGATTAGTTTTTTAAATCTGGCAGAACCTGTAACGTTAGTTCGCTCACCAATATTTATAAAGTTGCTTTCAGGTCGAATAACGAAAGGCTCTAATCCGCTTAAGCGCGTATATGTATCTACGCTAGGTATTTTTCTTGGTTTTTGATTCTTGACAGCTCTAGAAATAGCCTCAATATGATCCGGGGTAGTCCCACAGCATCCACCCACCATGTTAATCAGACCATCTTGAGCAAATTCTTCAATGATTGCTGACATATGCTGCGATGACTGATCGTACTCACCTAATTCATTAGGAAGGCCTGCGTTAGGAAAAACAAAAACGAAGGTATCGGCAATATTTGAAAGGTCATTTAACCAGGGCCTTATAAGCTCAGCCCCAAGGGCACAATTCAAGCCCACACCAGTTGGCTTAATATGTTTGATTGAATTCCAAAATGCCTCAACGGTCTGACCAGATAAAGTCCTTCCGCTTGCATCGGTGATGGTGCCAGATATAAATATTGGTATTTCAATATTTTTTTCTTTGAGTATCTGATTTATTGCAAAGAGTGCGGCTTTACAATTTAAAGTATCAAATACGGTTTCAACTAAAAATAAATCGATACCACCGTCAATCAATCCTAATATTTGCTCAGAATAAACATCAACTAACTCATCAAATGATGTATTTCTATAAGAAGGGTCATTTACATCAGGGCTTAATGATGCTGTTCTGCTTGTTGGGCCAATAGCGCCAGCAACAAATCTAGGCTTGTCTTTATAAGATTTTGCAATCTTAGAAGCAATTTTGGCCGCTTCATGGTTGATATTGTAAACCTGATCTTCTAATTGGTAGTCAGATTGAGAAATAGAGTTAGCATTAAACGTATTAGTTTCAATGATATCAGCACCAGCTTCAAGATAGCGCTTATGTATTTCGGAAATTATTTGAGGCTGAGTTAAAACAAGTATATCATTGTTACCTTTTAAATCTATAGGATGATCCTTGAATTGATCTTTCCTAAAATCCTCCTCAGATAACTCATAAGACTGGACCATAGTCCCCATGGCACCATCAATGGTAAGTATTTTATTTTTAAGTAGGTTTTTAATCATAAAAAAGCCCTTAGGCTAAAAAGGGCTATTATTTCCTTTTTAGCGCTTATTTATAGTCGAAGCAATATGGTTCAAATCTCGACACTAAAAATTAATATTAATTGATTTATTGTCCAACGATATAGTGTAAGTTATTTCTTATTGGTACGAGGCGCTAAAATTCATATATTTCAGATGGATTAAGATGAATAAAAAGGTGAATCAAAAAGTTTTTTCGTCTAATTTTAGACATAATTAATAAAAAGTATTAAAATTTTATCCTCTGAAGCCTTGAAATGAAATAGGCTTTGGAGTTTTACCTTGGCTGAAAGGCCAAATCACCCACCAATCATCTAATAATCCATGCTAACTATAACTCATTATTGATCTATTAATATAGGAGTCAATATGGAAAAAGAGATTTATATCAGTGAAAGCATGGGAGAATCCCGAATTGCTATCATTGAAGATGATACCCTAGTTGAGGTTTATGTTGAAAAACAAGACCAGCAACGAATGGTTGGAAATATATACAAAGGAAAGGTTGAGAATGTCTTGCCTGGAATGCAAGCAGCCTTTGTTGATATTGGATATGATATTAATGCTTTTCTGCCATTTTCTGAAATTGAAAACCCTGCTTACCTTCAAGATATTGATGATTCAGATGACACTAACGAAAAGGGTAATTCAAAACGCAGATCTAGTCGAAAACCAAATGACAATGTCAATGTTGATCTTAAAACTGGACAAAATATTTTTGTCCAAGTGATTAAGGAAGCATTTGCTGGGAAGGGGCCTCGTGTTACAACTGAGGTGGCTATCCCAGGTAGGCTTTTAGTATTGGTGCCAAATGCAAAGTATGTTGGAATATCTAAAAAAATATGGGATAAATACGAAAGAAGGCGCTTAAAAAAAATCGTTTCCTCGCTGAAAGATAAAGAAGCTGGAATTATTGTAAGAACTGTAGCTGAAGGAAAAGATGAAGATCTAATAAAAAATGATTTAGCTAATTTAGAAAATATCTGGCAGACTCTTCTGAAAAAGGGCGACCAGAAAAAAGATGTTTCAATTGTTTATAAAGACCTTGAAACTGCTTCGAGTGTAGTCAGAGATCTTTTCACTCCAGACATAAATAAAATAGTAATTGATTCAAAAAAATTATTTAAAAAAATATCTAGCTACCTAGAAGATGTATCTCCAAATATGGCAAATAGATTGGAGCACTATAAGCTAAAAGAACCTCTATTCGAAAAAATGGGAATAGAAAATGAAATAGATAAGCTTCTAAGGCCTAAAGTGTGGTTAAAAAGTGGGGCCTATTTAATCATCGAAAAAACGGAAGCAATGGTTGTTGTTGATGTTAATAGCGGTCGCTTTGTAGGAAAAAAGAATCATGAGGAAAATTCTTTAAAAATTAATCTTGAAGCATGCAAAGAGGTGGCAAGGCAATTAAGACTTAGGGATTTGTCAGGTCTAGTGGTAATTGATTTTATTGATATGAAAAATGAGTCAAATAGAAAAAAGATTTATTATGAACTTCGAAAGGAACTAAAAAAAGACCGAGCTAAGGTTGCTGTTTCGCCAATTTCAGATTTTGGATTATTAGAAATGACTCGGCAAAGGATTCGATTAAGTTTAATAGATTCAATGAGCGATGAGTGCCCTACCTGTCGTGGAGCTGGACGAATAATGTCGAAAGAAACACTTATTACAAGAATAGATCACTGGCTAAGAAGGTATAAATCTAAAAATAGAAAGATCAGGTTAAAATTAGAACTCCATCCAGAAAATGCAGATTTCATGAATAAAAACAAGAAAACTCTAAGAGGGCTAATGTGGCACAATTTCACTTATATCACCCTTGAAGGAAATCCAAAAATTCAGCGTGATGAATTTAAATTTTTAGATGTAAAGAATGATGGAAAAGTAATCGAACACGTAGGTATTGAACAAAAATGAATAAATGCTTAGATTCCTCGGCTTTTTCGGAGAAAATATGTTTGCAATAATTAATATAGCAGGAAAACAATTTAGAGTTGAAGAGGGCGATCAAATTAAAGTCCCTCATCTTTCAACAGATGTAGGAAAGTCATTGGCTTTTGACAAGGTCTTGCTCATAAACGATGGTAAAAAAGTGCAGCTGGGTTCACCATTGCTTAGCAATGCGTCAATATCTGCAACAGTTGTAGAGCATGGTCGTGGTAAAAAAATAAGAATTTTTAAGAAAAAACGACGCAAAGGGTATCGAAGAAATAATGGGCATCGTCAAAATTATTCACTAATAAAAATAGATTCGATCTCAACTACCAGTAAAAAGAAATCAACCAAGAAAACAAAAGAAAAAACAAGCAA
>CERX01161309.1_pt1 | contig 11585 bp, 12 predicted proteins | sample 350251 | NCBI WGS metagenome assembly CERX01 (sample SAMEA2621044, study PRJEB7988) | marine metagenome | biome: marine biome (ENVO:00000447); feature: deep chlorophyll maximum layer (ENVO:xxxxxxxx); material: "saline water (ENVO:00002010), including plankton (ENVO:xxxxxxxx)" | depth 50 m
AACCTGCTAATGGATTAGTTTATAACTTGATCAAGAATAAAAAAGTAACAATGGGCAATCTAATTAATGGTAAAAAACATGGTAGATGGATAGAATGGCACCCAGATGAGAGAAGACTAGATGAAAACTATAAACATGGGCTATTAGATGGAAATATTTCCTTTTATTATAAAAGTGGACAACGAGAATGGAGGTATACATTTAACAATGATGTTCTAGATGGAATACATACTAAATGGTATATAAATGGTAAAAAAATGAAAGAGGGTTTTTTTGAAAATGGAAAAAGTGTTGGTATTTGGGTTTGGTGGGATCAAAATGGAAATATTATAAGAAAAGAAAAATTTCCACATCGAAAAAAAGGAGCTTACAATGAACATAAGGAATATAAGTTGGTTGAAAATATCAAAGGTACTTTTGATTAATTTTTGATATAGTTTGATTTTTTAATCTTAACATGCATTACTAAAACCAGGATAAGCAAATGAATAAATATAGAATATTAAAAAATGGAGATAAAGTAGAGGAATTAAATAATTCCATACAACTTATAATCAAAACAAAGTGCCCAACCAAATGGGTAATAGAAGATTTAGAAACCGGGCAAAGGTATCGTGCTAATGGGAATACAGAAATAGGGAAAATGTTTACTCCAATTAATAATTAAAAAATAAGAATTAGGATAATACCAATTTTTATACTTTAGAATCTTATTATGGTAAATATTTTTGATATTTATTATTGTTTTTTATTGTTCCATTTAACTCATTTATGAACTTATTTTCATAGGTGAATGATAGTAAATGATATGGGTAAATTTAAAGACCAAATAAAAACAATTATTTTTGGCACTGATACCCCAATGGGGAAACTCTTCGATATTATGTTAATTATTGCTATTGTAATGAGTGTTTTTCTGGTAATGTTAGATAGCGTTGATAACTTCAATGACTCTTATGGGAATATTATTCATACCGCTGAGTGGGGTTTCACAATCTTGTTTACAATTGAATATTTCCTAAGAATTTATTGTATCCGGTTACCATCCAGTTACATATTTAGTTTTTTTGGTGTTATTGATTTTCTAGCATTAATCCCAACATATATTAGTCTTTTATTCCCAGGAGCAGCAGTTTTTTCAGTGATAAGAGTTTTGCGGGTACTTCGAGTTTTTAGAGTATTAAAACTAGTGCAGTTTATGGGTGAAGCTGAAATCCTTAGAAAAGCTATGATTGCCAGTAAAAGAAAAATATTTGTTTATTTATTTTTCTTGCTAAACCTTGTGATTATTCTCGGGTCAATTATGTATTTAATTGAAGGAGAGACTTCAGGATTTGATAGCATCCCTAGAAGTATCTACTGGGCAATAGTAACTCTCACAACAGTAGGTTATGGTGATATATCACCCGTTACAAATTTTGGTCAGTTCATAGCAGCAATCATAATGATTATGGGTTATTCAATTATAGCTGTACCTACTGGCATAGTTACATCAGCAATGCATTTCACAGATGATAAAACAAAAACAACATGCATGGTCTGTGAAGATAGTCAACAGAGTTTAAATGCAAAATTTTGCAATCATTGCGGGGCTACAATGAATAATAATCAAAAGAAAATTGATTATCATATAAATTAAGGAACTTTTAGAGCTTTAGATAAAATATATAAGCTCTCTTCAAGTTGATCACTACTAATTGTAAGTGGCATTAAAGTACGAATTACATTCCCATCAGTACCAGCTGTTATCATAATCAATCCATTATTCATAGCATATTTGTAAATACGTAAAGTATGATCTTTATCTGGCAGTCCAGTATCTGGATTACATATGACTATCCCTTGCATTGCTCCAACACCTCTTATTTTTTTTACCCATGGACTGGATTTCTGTATGCTTTGTACCATAACTTTTACTTTGTTTCCAATACTAATTGCCCGTTCTGGTAATTTTTCCTCCTCCATGATATCCAACACAGCTAACGCAGCTGCACATGCTACTGGATTTCCCCCAAAAGTACCACCTATACCACCAGGGTGAACTGAATCCATTATTTCTTTTTTACCAATAACTCCACTTAAAGGCAATCCACCAGCAATTGATTTTGCTAAAGTCATTAAGTCTGGTTCAATTTTATATTGCTCCATTGCAAATAGAGTCCCAGTGCGACCAAATCCTGTTTGAACTTCATCTGCAATTAAAATGATACCATTTTTATCACAGAACCTCCTTAACTCTATCATTGCGTCAAAAGCTACCGGGATAAAGCCTCCCTCCCCTGCAATTGGTTCAATTACTACACATGCTATAGTTTCAGGATCAAAATCTAGGTTCGTTAAATCTAATTTTTCTGTGGGAAACTCTATACGATAAATGTTATCAACAAATGGGCCGAATCCTTTTTTATATGGATCTTCTTTATAAGTCATTGACATTGTCATTTGGGTTCTACCATGAAATGCATGAGAGAAAACAAGTATCCCATTTCTATTTGTGTATGACTTGGATATTTTAATGGAATTTTCAACTGCCTCAGCACCAGAGTTAAAAAAAGCTGTTTTACAATCCCCTGAAATTGGAACTACATTAGATAATCTTTCAGCGAGTTCTACGTAAATATCATAAGGAGTTACAGTAAAACAAGGATGAATAAAATTTTTTACTTGTTCAGTGATTGCATAAATTACTTTTGGATGGCAGTGTCCAACATTCATTGTGCCAATCCCACCAGCGTAATCTATAAATATATTTCCATCTACATCAATTAGGTTTGCACCAACAGCTTTTTCAATGAAAATTCCACTAACTGAAGCATGCCCATTTGCAATATTTTTCGATCTCTTTTTGGCAAGTTCTATAGATTTTGGTCCTGGAACTTTTGTTTTTATTGAAATATTCATATAATGGATAAATGAATTTTAGAGTTAAAAATAAGTTAGTGTAATTTATATCTATAAATTAATTACAATTAATATAGATTATTATTTTAAATGACAGTACCGATTCAGATCAATATAGATTCCAGGATCAAAAAATGAAAAAAAAAGCGGTAATACTTCTTTCTGGCGGTTTAGACTCAACAACATGCTTAGCGATAGCAATTAAGGATAGATTTGAAATAAATGCACTAACTATTAATTATGGTCAGCACCATAGTTTTGAACTTATTGCAGCAAAAAATATTGTCAATAATTATAATGTTAAAAATCATAAAATAATTGATATTGATCTTTCAAAGTTTGGTGGTTCATCCTTAACTGACAACCTCACTATTCCAAAAGATCGGAATGAATCAGATCTGCAAAACATTCCTAACACTTATGTCCCAGCTAGAAACACAGTACTTTTATCTTTAGCTTTAGCTTTTGCTGAGACAATAAATGCATATGACATCTTTATTGGAGTAAATGCTTTAGATTATAGTGGCTATCCAGATTGTAGACCAGAATACATTGAATCGTTTGAAAAAACAGCTAACCTTGCCACCAAAGCAGGTGTCTCAGGTCATATTTTTTCTATCCATACACCACTAATAAATATGACAAAAGCTGATATTATAAATAAAGGCAATGAATTAGGAGTTAATTATAGTTTGACTTCGAGTTGTTATGATCCTTTCAAAAATGGAGATCCATGTGGGCGTTGTGATGCATGTTATTTAAGGATTAAGGGATTTAATATGTCAAAAATTAAAGATCCACTAAATTATTCAGGCTAATTATGTATACTATTAAAGAAATTTATTATACTCTCCAAGGTGAAGGATATCATACCGGACGTCCTGCTATTTTTATTCGCTTTTCAGGCTGTAATCTTTGGTCAGGACAAGAGAAAGATCGAAAAAAAGCTATTTGTAATTGGTGCGATACTGATTTTTTGGGAACTAATGGTACCAATGGTGGTAAGTATTCCGCGAAAAACATAAAGAAAAAAATTCTAGATCTATGGCCGTTAAATGTTGAATCATTGCCTTATGTAATATTAACTGGTGGCGAACCTTTACTACAAATTGATGATAAACTCGTAAGAAATATACATGAAGCTGGATTTGAAATTGGGCTCGAAACCAATGGGACTTTGAATCCACCTGATGGTATCGATTGGATATGTGTTAGTCCCAAAGCAAACACAGATCTTATCCTACTCAAAGGCAATGAATTAAAAGTAGTTTATCCACAATCTGGAATCAATCCAAGAATTTATGAAAAATTGCAATTTGAGCATTTTTTCATACAACCTATGGATGGCACAGATCAACAGAAAACCACAAAAAAATCTAAAGATTTTGTTATGAAAAACCCTGTTTGGAAACTTAGTATTCAGACCCATAAAATATTGGGTATCCCTTAATTTGACTTATGGAAATATTTAAAACATTTACAATAGAATCTGCTCGCTCTTTACCTAATCTACCTAATGGCCATCCCTGTAAGAACATACATGGACACTCATTTAAAATCATTATTACAGTCTCTGGGAAAGTAAATATTAATACAGGTTTTGTAATGGATTTTTCAGAAATTGATTCTGCTTTTGCTCCAATTTATAAGCAAATTGACCACGCCTATCTAAATGACCTAAACGGCCTGGAAAATCCCTCTAGTGAAAATCTATGTCAATGGATATGGTCTAGGCTCAGTATTACATTACCTAGTTTAAGAAAAATTGAGATAAAAGAAACTGAGTCTACGGGTTGCATATACAAAGGAGAATAAAATGATTAAAGCTGAAGGAAAAATATTTGACTATCAAGATGAATCACATATTAACCCAGAACTTTTAGATGTGTTTGATTTTGATAGTCCAAAACAATATATCAAAACTGAAACAGATGAATTTAGTGCAGTATGCCCATTTAGCGGCCTTCCTGATATATCTTATGTAAAAATCGAATATTTCCCAACTGGTGGAAAATGCGTAGAATTGAAATCATTAAAATATTATTTTGTAAGTTTTCGAAATGTTGGTATATACCAAGAAGCAGCGACCAAGCGAATATTTTCAGATCTTGGTTCAATTCTAAATACAAAGCAATTGATGGTAACAACCCTCTATAACATTCGCGGGGGATTTCAAACAACCTGCGTAGAAGGATCATTGGATTAGATCATGTCCTATTTTGGGTGCCAAGACATGGTCACCACTGTTAAGCGTATATTATTAAAGCATCCAAAGGATGCATTTATCAACCAAACAAAAATAAATAATGAGTCAGATATACTGAATTATACAGAACCACCAAACTTTGATTTGGCATGTGCTCAGTATGAAGATTTTCTAAAATTAATCAATACATTTGAACCAGAAGTTCACTTTATGCCTCGTTCTGCATCATCACTTGATTCCATTTATACCCATGACCCTTGTATAATGACAAAGAATGGGTTAGTCCTATGTAATATGGGTAAAAGAGAAAGACAAAATGAGGCAAAAGAAATGAATAAATATTTTACTTCGATAGGGGTTCCCATTATTGGTCAAATTGAAAGTCCTGGGATTCTGGAAGGTGGTGACATTGTATGGATAGATAAGCGAACTATTGCAATCGGAGAAGGATACAGATCAAATCTAGAGGGCATAAAACAATTTAGAAGGATACTGGGTGACCAAGTAAATGAAATTATCTCTGTAGCACTACCGCACTGGAACGGCCCTAAGGATTGTTTACATCTCATGAGCAATCTTTCACCTATTGATCATAAATTATTTTTAGTTTATTCTAGGTTGCTTTCGGTGCCATTCAGAAAATATCTTCTTGATCGTAAAATTCAACTTATTGAAGTCCCTGATGAAGAATATAATTCAATGGGTTGTAATGTATTAGCTATGAAAAGACGAGAAGTAATAATGATAAAAGGTAATCCTATTACCCAACAAAGACTTGAACAAGCCGGTGTTGAAGTTAATACATATGATGGCTCAGAAATTTCTTTAAAAGGTGCAGGTGGCCCCACTTGTCTAACTCGTCCATTTTATAGGACAGATAAATGATCCAAAGGAATCAATTTGATGCTACAACACAATTAAGGTTATCACCATTTTTTGATCGTACATCTAAATTAAATGAATCACAGGAATGGCGAAGATGGTCAGGTTATCTTTCTGCAACTAATTACGAACTTAATCATGAAAATGAATATTTTGCCATACGAACCAAAGCTGCACTACTGGATATCACGCCACTTTATAAATATACAATTGAAGGAGATGAAGCCCAAAGATTTTTACATAGACTGGTTACAAGAGATATAAATATATGTAAGGTTGGGCAGGTTATGTATACTCCTTGGTGTGATGAAGATGGAAAAGTCATAGATGACGGTACAGTACAAAGATTATCAGAAAATAAGTTTCGAATTACCAGCGCTGAACCAAACCTTGATTGGCTAAAACATAATTCTTCAGGTTTGAGCTTAACTATAAATGATGATTCATTAACCACAGCAGCCTTAGCTCTTCAGGGACCTAATGCACGAGCAATACTTAATACCATCTCTAGTAAATCTCTAGACAAACTAAAATTTTTCTGGATGATGAAAACACAATTGGGGAATGTGCCAGTTTCTATATCTCGTACTGGATATACAGGAGATCTTGGGTATGAAATTTGGATTGACCCAAAAGATGCTTTATCTGTTTGGGATCTACTCATCCAGAAAGGAAAACCCTATGGCATAACTCCAACAGGCCTTCAAGCATTAGATATTTCACGTATAGAAGCTGGATTAATTTTGCTAGACGTAGATTACATCTCATCAAGATATGCCTTAATCGAATCTAGAAAATCATCTCCATTTGAATTAGGCCTTGGTTGGGCAGTTAAAATGAAGAAGAATGACTTTATTGGTAAAAGAGCATTGGAAACAGAACTTGAAAATGGCCCTGAATGGAAGTTTGTTGGAATAGAAATACAATGGGATCAACTGGAAAATCATTATAGAAAAGTTGGACTTGCACCAAACCTACCTTCTACAGCTTGGAGAACAAGTACCCCATTGTATTTTGGTTCAAAACAGGTTGGCTATGCAACCAGCGGTGTATGGTCACCAATATTAAAGCGTTACATTGCTCTCGCACATGTCAATACTGATTATTCAAATCAAGGAACTCTCCTTGACTTTGAATTAAAAATTGAACATTTTAGGAAACTAACTCCCGCAAAAGTAGTACAAACTCCCTTTTATGATCCCAAAAGAAAACGCTCATGCCCAGAATAGATAAATATGATGCCATAGTTATTGGTGGAGGTCATAATGGACTGACTGCTGCTGCATATCTTTCAAGAGCTGGGAAGAAGGTCCTAGTCCTAGAACGTAGACATTTGCTTGGTGGGGCTGCTGTTACCGAAGAAATATTTCCAGGTTTTAAATTCTCTGTTTGTTCCTACGTAGTTAGTTTGATGAAACCAAATGTGATGCGAGAATTAATGCTCCCAAAATTTGGCTTAGAATTACTTCCCTTAGAAAGCACATTTACGCCTTTGGATGATGATTATTTACTAAGAACAGCCGACCAAGATCAAACATATAAAGAAATAGCTCGTCATTCCAAAAGGGATGCTGAAGCCTATCAACGCTTTGGGCCTTTAATGGGGCAGATTGGAATGGCTGTCAGACCTATATTAGAGACAATTGCTCCAAATGCACTAAAACCATCCTTATCAGATATCTTTGCATCAAAAAAATTACTTGATCATTTAAAAACCCTTTCAAAAGAACAATTTGAATACCTGACAAAACTAATGACAATGAGTTCTGCAGATTTTTTAGATGAGTGGTTCCAATATGAACCATTGAAATCCACGATGTCTGCAAGCGGTATCATAGGAACTTTCATGGGGCCAAGATCACCAGGGTCTGCATATGTCATGCTACATCATTACATGGGAGATATTGATGGTGCATTTCGTGCTTGGGGATTTCAAAGAGGAGGGACTGGAGAGGTTAGTATGGCTATCGCTAGATCAGCAAAACATTTTGGAGCTACCATCATGACCGAATCTCCTGTTGGAAAACTAATGGTAAAAAATGGACAAGCAACTGGTGTTGCACTAGAAAATGGAGATGAATATAGAGCTGATATAGTAATATCCGGCCTAGATCCCAAATTATCATTTTTAAAAATTGTTGATGAAAAAGAGCTTCCTTCTGATTTCATAAAATCAATAAAAAACTTTAGAATAAGAGGCAGTTCAGGAAAAGTGAATCTTGCTCTTGATGGTCTACCAAACTTTACATGTCTTCCAGGAGAAGGGCACCATCTTAGAGGTGCAATATCCATCAGTCCAGATTTTGATTATCTTGAAAAAGCATACGACAATGCAAAATATGGTGAATTTTCTAAAAAACCCTTCATGGATATTATCCTTCCATCTGTTCTGGATCCTGATATGGCTCCACCAGGTAAACATGTTATGTCATGCTTTGTACAATATGCACCCTATGATCTTAAAGGAGGATGGAATGATCATAAAAGAGAAGCCTTTGGTGATGCCGTAGTAGATGCTCTTGCAAGATATGCTCCAAATATAAAGGATATCATCTTACACAGGCAGGTGCTTACACCTGCTGACCTTGAAAACACCTTTGGACTCACAGAAGGAAATATTTTTCATGGAGAATTAACTATTCAACAACTATTTTCATTACGTCCAGCAGTAAAATGGGCAGATTATAGCACTCCCATAAAAAATTATTACCAATGTGGTTCAGGAACTCATCCCGGAGGAGGAATTACGGGATCCCCTGGTGAAATGGCAGCTAAAAAAATCTTAGGGATTTATTAATGATGGAAAGACATGATATCATCATAATTGGGAGCGGGGTTAACAGTTTAATTGCGGCTGCGATACTTGGGAAAAAAGGTAAAAAGGTTCTAGTCCTTGAGGCAAGAAAAGAAATTGGTGGGTTAGCTTCTACAGTTGAGTTTGCACCAGGATTTCATTGTAATATCATTCATGATACGATAAAATGGTTTGATCCTAGAGTATTAAGAGAACTTGAAATTGAATCAAAGGGTCTTGATATAATTGATATTGCTATTAAAAGAATTGCTCTTGGTTTAAATAAAAATGACTACATTGTCTTTCATAAAGATCCAATTATAACCTCTGAATCAATTTCCAAATATTCGCCTGAAGATGCATATAAATGGATAGAATTCACAAAACATGTGGATGATCTTTCTAAATTTTTGGAACAACTTTATCAATTGACTCCTCCCGAATTACCCAATATTGGATTGATGGATGCATTGTCAATGAGAAGTCTTTTGAAACCAATTTTAAAACAAGGTACTCAGGGTCTTGTAAACCTTGCAAGAACTGCCCCAATGATGATGCCAGAGTTAATGGACGAATGGTTTGGAAATAAACTACTTCGTAGCGCAATATCAACAGCTGGGACTAATGGTCTGTCCTATGGCCCATATGCTTCGGCTACCGGCTACAATTTTTTACACCAACACCTTTTTAGTAATGGTATAATTCATAACGCTAGTGTTATAAAGGGAGGGACGTTTTATATTGCAAAAACATTAAAAAAATTACTTGATTCCTATAATGTTGAATTAAGGACTAATACCAAAGTAACATCGATCAATGTTAAGAAAAATATTTATGAAAGTGTGTCTATCGATAGTGGAGATATCATTAGCTCGGATAAAGTAATATCAGGTTTAGACCCAAATAACACATTCATTAATCTAGTTGGTCCTCAGAACCTAGACCCTAGTTTTTACACCCAGATAAAAAACATCAAATATAGAGGCAGCACTGCGCGTATTCATTTCGCAATTAATGAACTTCCTGATATTGAAGGAATAAATAGTGATTATATGGATACCATGTTTTCTATTTGTCCCTCAATGGAATATATAGAAAAAGCCTCTGATGCGGCAAAATATGGATTTATATCAAATGAACCTTATATAGAATTTGCCATTCCCACTGTTTTAAATCCTGAATTATCACCCGACGGAAAGCATGTCCTATCAGCATCAGTACAATATGCTCCATATCATTTGAGAGATTGTGAATGGGATTTAGAATCCAAAGAAAAACTACGTCAAAACACAATTCAAGTTTTGGAGAAAAAAATTCCCCATTTTTCAAAATTAATTGAAAAAACTGTTGTTCATTCTCCAAAAGATTTTGAAAATGAATTTGGCATGACCGAAGGAAATCTTAATCATGGTGAAATGACCCTTGATCAAATATTGTTTATGCGCCCCACTGCTTCAAGTTCACAATATAGTACCCCATTTAAAAATCTTTATCTTTGTGGACCAGGAACACATCCAGGAGGAGGACTTCATGGTATGAATGGTTATAATGCAGTAAAAAAGGTCTTAGAAAGTTGAATTTTAAAAAAACTGCTGAAACCTTAATTACTGGAGCTCATACTCTTGAAAGATCGTATTATACAAGCCACGATATTTTGAAAAAAGAATTTGATAAAATATTTCAAAATCAATGGATATGTATTGGTCGGTCTAGTGAAATAAAAAACCCCGGGCAGTATAAAACCGTTGATATAGGAAATGAAAGTATAATTCTATTAAGAGATATTAACCTACGCTTAATAGCTCACTATAATTTATGCAGACATCGTGGGACTAGAATGTGCGATAAAAAACAAGGGATATTTTCTAAAACGATACAATGTGGCTACCATGGATGGTCCTATTCTCTTGACGGTTCTCTTGTGGGTGCGCCTCATATGAATAAAGTAACAAATTTCAATAAAAAAGATTTTCCATTGCATTCTGTTAATATAGATGAATGGGAAGGATTTGTTTTTATTAATCTCTCAGATTCTCCAAAAGATTTTAATGCTGTCTTTGAGCCCCTAATAAATAGATTCCATCAATGGGATATATCAAATCTTGATATCTTTGAAACAAAATCATATGAGATAAATGGAAATTGGAAATTAGTAATACAAAATTACTGTGAATGTTACCATTGCCCCACATTGCATCCCGAATTAGCTGAGATTCATCACTACATGGGTGGGAAAAATGATATGTACGAGGGACCGTTCCTTGGTGGATACATGGATTTTAATGATAAAAAAGATAGTATAACTGGAAGTGGTAAATTTTGCTGCCCTCCTCTTCCCAATTTAAACAATAAAGAAAAGAAAAGGGTTTATTATTATTCATTATTCCCAAATATGCTCCTTAGTTTACATCCAGAATATGTTATGTATCATATAATATGGCCTAAAGGTCCAAATAAGTGCATCGTTGAATGTAGTTGGCTTTTTTCAAAAGATATCATCAAAAAAAATAAATATAATCTTAAAGATGCAGTGAATTTTTGGGATATGACAAACAAACAAGATTGGTATATATCTGAATTATCTCAGCTCGGAATTAATTCAAAAAAGTATTCACCAGCTCCTTATTCTACACAAGAAAGCTTATTGGCAGCATTTGATAATTATTACCTGAATTTTATAAAATAAAAGGTAATTTTTTTATGGTATTTTAGATAATAAATTTTCCAGTTGTATTTTATATAAAATACATTATTTAGATCCGGTAGCTCAGTTGGTAGAGCAGTGGCCTTTTAAGCCATTGG
>CERX01013272.1_pt1 | contig 11584 bp, 12 predicted proteins | sample 350251 | NCBI WGS metagenome assembly CERX01 (sample SAMEA2621044, study PRJEB7988) | marine metagenome | biome: marine biome (ENVO:00000447); feature: deep chlorophyll maximum layer (ENVO:xxxxxxxx); material: "saline water (ENVO:00002010), including plankton (ENVO:xxxxxxxx)" | depth 50 m
TTCCATCCAGCAAAAGGTAGGCTCCAGAAGACACCTCCCAAAGCGGCAAATGGAATGAGCAGGAGCCAATATGAATACTCGCTAAGTGATGGACCTCCGAAAGTTGCACCGAATACAGGAAAAATGAACGTACCAAAAGAGGCTGGAATGAGATGATATAGACTAAGTCTCACATTGAGTTTTTCCTCCCAGATTTTCCTGGTTAGAATCGGGGGTAATAGGGATATACAGAGAAAGCCGATTACCGCACTGCCGCATGACTCGAATATCATATCGCCTAGAGACAGAAGTAGAAGCATCAAGATAGCAATCATTGCACCGGACACCGCTCCGCTGGAGAGGATTTGCTTCCAATTCAGGTACTCACCTAATGTCTGAAGAGGCGGGTCCCTGTAAATATCATTGCCATATCATGCTGGTTAGCGGCCTCAATTACTTCATCATCACGAATTGAGCCTCCCGGTTGCACAATACTGGTAATCCCGATTTCATTTGATGTGTCTATCCCATCGCGGAAGGGAAAGAAGGCATCGGATATCATCATGGCTCCCTTTGCTCTTTCACCAGCCCTCCTTGCAGCAATTCGGACTGACTCCACCCGACTAGTCTGCCCGGGGCCAACTCCCACGGTAGAGTAATCATTCTCTGTCTTACGCACTAGAATAATCGCATTAGATTGGACTTCTGCAATCACGGAGGTACCGAACCTAGCTAGATTTAGCTCGTCCCCGTCAAGGGTCCTTTCGGTGACATGGCTTACATTTTTCCAATCGATGTTAGGAATGCCCTGGATTTGAGATAGCCAACCTCCCTGCACTTGTCGAATCTTTGGTTCATCTGTAAGTTCTCCTAACGGATCAAGAGTCAGAATTCTCCTATTCTTGCTCTCAGAGAGAATCTCCAAGGCATCCGATTCGTAACCTGGTGCAATCATACATTCAAAGAAGTGCTTGCCAATCGACTCCGCGGTTTCTCTCTTGACCACCTGATCAAATGCGATTACGCATCCGAATGCGCTCTCTGGGTCGCTTGCCAGAGAGTTTTCCCAGGCAGAAACCTGATTCTGGGAGATAGAGGCCCCACAGGGATTTGTATGCTTGATAACCGCGCAAGAGTGAGTGCCGAAATCGCAAGTCTGCGAGATAGACCGGACTAGTCTCAGCGCAGCATCTAGATCCAAGTAGTTGTTGTATGAAAGTGGTTTGCCACCATGTTGAATTGCTCTCGAGAGGCCTCTTGGCGCTCCAGAAGATGGGAAGAACGAAGCCTGTTGGTGAGGATTCTCCCCATATCTTAGTTCTACACCCTGATCTGAAGTTGTCAGAATTCTATTTGGAATCCTACTTTCTGCGAATCTACCCCACAACTCGTTTGAAACAGCAGAGTCGTATGCTGCGGTAGATTGGAATGCTGATATTGCCAAGTCCCTCCTCAGCCCCAAATCGACCCCAGAGGGGTTCCCTTCGGTTTTCGAAAGCGCTTCTAGTACCGATCTATGCTGATCTGGGTTTGTGATTACAATGACGTCTGCATGGTTCTTTGCCGCCGATCTCACCATCGTCGGTCCGCCGATATCAATCATCTCAATCAGTTCCTGTTCGCTTGCCGGGGGGTCTCGCGCAGCAGTTTCTTCGAAAGGATACAGGTTTACGCATACCATGTCAATTGACCCATATCCCATTTCCACCAGTTTTTCCATATCCTGTTTCGAATCGCGCCTGGCAAGTATCCCTCCGTGAACCGCGGGGTGTAGGGTCTTAACCCTCCCATCGAATATCTCGGGATGGCCGGTAGCTTCGGATACATCCATTACTTCGATTCCTGAATCTCTGAGTCTGGTTGCGGTTCCACCGGTCGATAGGATTGCCCAGCCCATGGATTGTAATGATGCAGCCAGCTCTTCGATTCCGGTTTTGTCCCAGACACTAATCAGCGCTGTGGGTCGCTCCATGGGAATCCGTGTGTGAAGGAGGCTTGAATGTTCGTGGTCGCTATTCGCCCTTAGCTGAAATGACCTGATCTATTCGTAGCATCCCCATTGCCGTCTCAGTGGCCGATTGCAAGGAGTTCTCAATTACTGACCTAGGATGCCAGACCCCTTCGACTATCCATTTCTTGCCGTCCTCGGAGATACCAACGGGGGACTCCCCCAATGATGTAGATCTTAGTTCCAGAATACGGTCCAGCGGCTCACCTCCAGCGTTCTCGACAAGTGTGGAGGGGATCGTCTCCATGGCTCTAGCAAACGCCTCCATTGCAAGTCTCTCCCTCCCTGCCTGTTTCTCTGAAGCTAATCTAACTGCATGAGCTATTCTGCTGTGGATAGCTCCTGCCCCCGGAAGGACGTACTCATTCAGTGCCAGCGAAGTAGATCTGAGCGAGTCGTGTATTCCTCTGATTACCTCCTCTGTACCTGTCTCACCTGCCCCTCCTATCTCTATAGTTACAACTGATGGGTTAGGGCATTCCTCAATCCGAATCATATCTTCTACCTCATTAGAAGCTGGCTTCCTCTCCCATGACGCGCTACCGCACTGCCCCAAGTCAGACTCCGCTATATCTAGCGGGCTTTCCACTATCCTAGCTCCGGTTGCACCGGAAGCGTTTCTCAACTCAGAAGAGTCTAGTCCTTCCACAACTAGAACAGATTTCTCGCAGAGCATATGAAGGATGTCCTTATCGATCTCACCAGAGCAAAGAACTACCCTTGCACCGGATCCGAGGATACTTCTGGAAATTTCCTCCTTCCTGTCCTTCTCGGCTTCGATGAACGAGTCCAAGTCGTCAGCACTCGTGATTTTCATTTCTGCGTCTCTGGACATTTCTCTTATCTTCAGTTCTCCATTTAGACATACTACCTTTACATCTCGTAAGTCGTTAGGTTGGTTATCCATCAGTACTCGTCTCCGGAGGATAATCCCGTTAACCAATCGAGAGTCCCTGATGCTCCCAGTTCCGCTCTTGAACATGGAAACATGTTGGGCAGATGCCTCTCCCCTGTTGTCTAACACTGTGCTAAGAGCCTTGACAATTAGAGGTGGGAAGGACCCGAGGGCGGTATCTGCAACTTTACCTCTGAGAGATGTCTCTGCCACTTCCAATAGCTTCTTCTCATCGCATTTCCTCAGGTCTGACTCTATCTGTAATCTAGCGGTTTGTAGTGATAATTCGTATCCATCAACCAGGGTTAGAGGGTGTAGCCCCTTCCTGAATAGGTTATTCGCCTCGATAAGCAGTGACCCGCACAGTAGCATCGTGGTTGTTACCCCGTCACCACAGTCCTCCTCTTGCGACTCCGCCATGGAGACCATCATTTTGGCAGCAGGATGCCTTACCAGAAGCTCGGCCACTATCTTCGCTCCATCGTTGGTGACTGCTGTGGTACCATCCGTTTTGTAGAGCATCTTGTCTAGACCTCTGGGTCCAAATGTTGGCTTCAGAAGATCGGAGAATACTCTCGCTGCAACGATAAGCTTCTCTTGGACCTCCGTACCGCTGGTGACCTTGGTGCTTTGTGGGGTGATTGCCACCTTGGGTCCATCTGAGTCCCCTCCCATGAGGGGTTTCGGTACGAAAGGCTGACATGAATGCTTTGAGGGAGCAAAACGCACCAATTGTTAGCAAAAGACACGAATGTCTATGATAGTTAAAACTCAGGAATTATTGTGAAATTAAGACGTAGGGCTGTCATGTTCGTTTCCTCCATGATGCTGATCTGCTGCTTTTCGACCAGTGGTTCGGCTCAAATTCTGCCCGAGGCCGATGTGGAGTGCGAGGATTCGGTCTCGTTGGATATATCTCCTGGTTCTGTAAAACAAGCAATTGTTAATTGCGAACTGACAAATCCTACTTCCGGATCTGAGAGTATAGAAATCTCGTATCAATCTGGAAATCTGAACGTAGCTGGTCCAGGAAGCATGACCGTAGAGGGAGGGGAGTCTGTAGATTTCCAGATTGCTGTAGCATCTACAGGTGAAATTCCTGCTGGGATGTATGATATCAACGTGAGTGTAGTAGTCACTGAGTGGAACGGAGTACCAGTGAGTGTGTTCGGATTCTCCGATGAGGATGTGGTCGAAGTCGAAGTTCTACCATACACGGTATGCTCTTCATCCCGTCCTTCTGCGATATTCTCTGAGGCGGGAGACGATGTGTTGTTCTCTGTTGTTTACAGTTGCGACAGCAACGAAGAGAACTCTCTGGAAGTCTCACTACACCTCCTTGAAGAGGGGAGTAGCCAGGAGACTATGTGGCCCTCTGGGTTCAATGATATGTCTGTAGATACTTGTAGAGTTGAGAATCCGATGGGATCAGTAAACTGTGATTTCATCCTGACCACCCCCTCCAATCTTCAGAGCAAGTGGGAGGGTTGTCTAATCGTAGTAGATGAAATGACAGATATGGTCTGGAGTTGTTCTAGCGAGTTTGCTTTCTCGCTGACTGTTAATGAGAAGGAGGCCGTGGTTCCATCTGTTGGTTTGGATGTAAATGGAACTTTTCTTGAAGACTTGGGCATTACCGAGGAGAATCAGAGTTTGTTGATTGGAGCAGTTTTGGGAGGGACCATTCTGATGGTTTCACTGTTCATACTCTACAGGAGAAGTAAAGGCTAGCCCAATACGGTGACCATCCACCTGATTGACAGGGAAGAGGTGGCTCCAAGAGCCAATGAGGCAATTGATTCGAAGTGGAATGTGTTTGTGTAGACGTAGAAGAGAGAAAGTGTGAGTAGGAGAAAGACGCCCAGATCTAATATCTCGTTCCTACCAAATCCTGATCTCTGGATGATATGGTCCCTCTCTTTAATCCCCAAAACGATAGTTGCCAAACCCGCTGCTAGAATGGAATGCCCCACGATCCAGCCCAATGTTTCGCCGAACAGGACGACTAAATCGTCTTGGAACCCAGCAAGAATGGTTGATGCTATGTCCACCATGGTCCCCGGTTAGGCTCTGAACCTTTGAACAATATGTAAGCGAGTGCACCTTAGTTGGCCGGAATGAGTGGGTTTGAATCTCACTATTGTGGGGATTTATTACGAATGCCCATGTAGAACAATTGGGGATCAGATGTATATTCCAGGGGCTTGGACACTGAAGCAGCTCATTACAGATCCTGGGTCCCTATTCGATAGGTCTCCCAAGAACCCGGATGGGACCAAGATAGTAACCGAAGAGCGTGAGTTAGTAGAAATGTTCCTCAAAGAGCCGATTGACATATGGGTAAACTCATTCGGAGGGGCACGCTCAAACTTCATCGTAAACCTACTGGAGCACAAATACATGGTCAGAAACGAGGCACACAGGGTCAAGGGGTGCCATTACATCAGGCCTCTAGATGTGGGAGTTGAAATGGGTGCCTTCTGCTTTGTAGATGACTTCGGCTTGGCTCTAAGCTCTCAAATAAACAGAGGCTTCACATTCAACTACAACAAACTAAGGGACGACGTCAGTGAATTCACTGTGGAAAGGTGGATCGAGAAGGTATCCAAGCAAATTGACAATTGGACGGCGGGGAGTTTCTTTCCGGTGGTCCTGATAAACACGGATCGCATTACGGAAAACGCAGCTGAATTCGAGAAAACCTTCGAAGTTCCATTCTCTGGTTTCCAGGTAAGAAAGACGAGGGAAATGCATCCGAGCCTGGAGCCACTACACAAGCAAATCTCCGAAGTCAATGAGAAATTGGCAGAACTCCCAGATTTTGCTATTGTGGGAGTAAATTAGAGGCATGAGTTTGACTATTTCTAGAGAAGAATCAGCGAGGGTTTACTCCATTCTGGACCAGTCGGGAGTATTTTCTGGGGGTAGCCAGAATGACTTCCACGATGCAGGAGAAAACCAATTGGTCATACTTACTCATTTTGGATTAACGCCGTCTTCAATGGTCTTGGACATCGGCTGTGGATGTCTTAGAGGAGGTAGGTGGCTCATTCCCTACCTAAATTCGGATTGTTACTTCGGTGTGGAGCCTAATATAGAGATGCTTGAGATAGGGAAAAAAATAGTAATTGATTCTAAAATACTACAGGATAAGCAACCAAAATTCAACACGAATTCAGACTTCGAGTTCGACGTATTTGGAACAACTTTCGATTATTTCATCGCAAGATCGATATGGACTCATTCATCTAAAAAACAGATAGAAATGATGCTGGATCAATTTGTCAGACATTCATCCGCCTCAGCGAGATTCCTGACTTCCTACATGAGGCCAAGAATACCAATCCTCGATGACTACAAGGGAGAGAGTTGGGTTGGCAAGAGCCATGAATCTGATCAACCAGGAATTACCAGACATAGTCTAAGATGGATAAAAAAAGCCTGTTTAAACAGGGGACTGAAGGCAATTAGTATAGATGAGCCAAAACTGAACTATGGGGCACAAACATGGCTGTTGATTGAGAGGACGCAGCAGGCTGCCCTCTGAAAGTGCATCCTCATCTGGTAGTGATCTGGTCTATCGATTCCTGAAGTCGGTCCACGTGACTTTCAGGAGTAAGGCCTAGTTGCTGGATTCGCGTCGCACCTTCCCTTGCCCATGACTCTCTCGTTTCCTCGTCCTTAGCTTGTTCAAAGGCCTTCTTCCAGGCTTCGAGGTCCCCTCTTCTAAGCAGTCTTCCGTTTACTCCATCTACGATTGTGTCGGTATATCCTCCAAAATCAACAAACAGCGGGGGCGTTCCTATGGCCATAGCCTCTACAGGTGTCAAGCCGAACGCCTCTCCATGCGAGAAACCGATCACAGCCCTTGCGTTTCTGAAAATAGCACACATCTCTATTGAGTTCAAATTAGAAAGAATCTGTGCATCCACCCCCAGGGAACGGGCCTTTTTCTGGAATAGTTCGTTTTGCTCTGAAGAGCCTCCTCCGATTACCACCAGATCGAGATCGCACCCTGAAACATGCTCAAGTGCCTCGAAAACTCCCTTGAACCTGCTCATGTTGCCAACCGTAACCAAGTAAGGAGCGTCCTGACTCCGAAATCTCGTAAGCGCCTCCTTTTCCTCGTTTGTCGGGTTTGACTTGAATTCTGAAATATCAACTACAGGATAGAGGACTCCGCCGTCTATCTGATATTCCTTCCACAGTCGAGAGGCTGAGAACTTGGAATTGGCATTTATTACCCAACGGTTGTTTTTCTTGAACCTTCGAAACGAAGAAATTATCCTTCTTCTGTGATAGAATTGGAGCGTATGAACCAATTTGGCTCTCCACAATCCGGTTCCATCGGAGTTAAGATGGTTGACATCGTCAAAAATCCCTGGTTTGGATTCAAGGAAATGGAGGTGAAGTGGCTTACTATCGGGAACTATTGAGACGAAGTCCATGGACCCAGCTCCTGTTGTTAAGTGGATAGCATCCGCCCATCCTATAGCCTGGTCAATCCCATCCAAATCCTCCCATGCTCTCCTGGAGCTACGATCCTGCTTGGCCGAAATCTCATTCCAAAGACCACCCTCAACCTCCCATTGCCTGTCTGGACACAGAACTTCAACACCCAATGATTCGATCGATTTCCTCTGGCTCTCCAGGATGTTCAGACAAGCGAATTTGGTCTCAAACCTTCCACTGATTTCAGGTAGGTTGCGCATTAGGTCCCTGGCCGCGCCACCGTTCCTAACCATTGCAGCCTTTACCACAAGAAGGCGGGTCTGTGGTTCAGCCATGGCTCTACGAGTATCTAACTGGATTTTTTTCTGTCGGTCGGATTAGTTTTGTTTCCCATCCATCCCTTGGGTTCGAAACCAGTTAATTTCGATAGCAGTTGTACTTCTTCGGATACAGTTTTCCCGCATATCCTGTAATGCTCCTCTTGCGGTTTTAGGAGCGGGACAGCACTACTAAGAATCGGAGCATTGTAGATATTCAAATCTCTTTTCTGAAGTACTCTAACAACTGGTCCCTTGATCAGTCGTGGGACGAGGGAGAAGACGAGTCTGACAGCCTTTCCAATGGCCGACATGGGCCTACGGCGAGAGGCAGAATTAGAGTTCCTTGACATGTCGATATTGTAGTCATGCTGGGACAGTCCGAGAAACTGTTCCAATTCCCCTAGAACCTCGGCTGGCCTGGTTCTCAAATCTGAACTATCGATGATGTAGAACCTGTCTAATGGGAATTTCTGCAACCATCTTTCCATCGAGCTCCCATACCTTGAGTCGCATCTTAGCCTCTCGTCCTCCCAAGCTGATTCGAACTCCGACCAATCGGCACCGTTCTTTTTTGCTTCTCCACTGTCCAAAGCCATTCTCCAATGGCTGAAAATCCTGGATACTGGCTCACGAAAGGATAGGATGAAACGCGGATCGTCGAATCTATCGGAAATCCTACTTGGTGCCTTGGGACAAGAAAAGGCATGAATCGAAGCATCCAGTCTTGTTCCCCCCTCATCGAAGAACGAATCGTATAGTTCCCAGTCGGGTTCCTCTTCACTACGTGAGAAGGTTCCCTTGTGTGTAGCGATGATGTTTGGCTCCTTTGGGTTAGAGACACAAATATTGGGGTTTTGAGAAAGAGTTGCGGCTAGCCAGGTTGTTCCTGACTTTGGAGTTCCAATTAGGAAAGCATGTTTCCCGGAAACCCTCTCTGAGTCGCCCATGACATGTCGTAACCATAGGAATGTTAAGTCCTAATGGAGAGAAGAAGCAATATGTGTCGAAGTACAGGGATGTCCGTGACAAACGAGGTACGGCTAGAAGACGCAAATTGGCTACTGTCTCTAGCCGGACTCCCGTACTTGGAGAAGATGGTCCCGCTTGCAGGGGGCTGGGACAACACGAATTTCCTCCTTGATTTGGCTGATGGCAGTAAGGTTGTGCTCAAGGCATGGTTTGCAAATCAGATAGAAGAGGTCGATAGGGTGATACTCAGGCACATTCACCTCGATAGTCACGGAATTCCGACTACGGTCCCAATCAAGCTCGCTGATAACAGGAGTTTTGCTGATAGGAACGGGGTCGCTTGGACTCTGCTTCCGTATATCCCAGGAGGCCATCTTGGAAATGATTCCGAATCCCTAACTGACTTGGGCAAGGTATTGGCTCGAATGCACGAGATACCCACTTCGGATTGTTTTCCGACAGAATATAGGATGGGTTTTTCTCTTTTCGAAGAGGTTGCTTCTCTATCGAAGGATGGGGGTCCCGATCCCTCTTTTGTGGGACTCCTCGCTTCTGAGGCCAGTGTCATCGAGGAAGCTCTAGCCGTAGAAATCCCCGTTGGGATTCTACACGGAGATCTGTTTCCGGACAATGTCATTGGGAAGGGGAAGGTCGGTGCGATTCTCGACTTAGAGGAGGCTTGGATAGGTCCGAGGGTTTTCGATTTGGCCATGGCATTCGTGGGATTTGGATGGAATGGAACACAGCCAATATTGGACAGGTGGGAATCGCTGATTGAAGGTTATCAAAGCGTCAGACTACTTGGAGATAATGAGGTTCAGTCGCTCCCAATGATGCACAGGTACGCAACTCTCGCCATTGGTTGTTGGAGGTATTGGAAGCATAATCTGGTTCATTCAGACGAAATGCTATCCAAGAGGTATCTAGAAATGGTAGATAGGCTGGAGGTTGAGTTTGAATTCTAGGGGGTTACCATGAGAGGCGAAGTTCACTCGATCAACGTTAGCGACGGAGGCGTACCCAAGTCCATGGTTGAGTCAGCGAATATCATGAAGAGTGGTGTCCAGGGGGATTTCAACAGGTTTCGGTCAGGTAGGGGCGGGAGTGCAGATAGAGCAGTCTGTATCTTCTCTCTAGAGCTAATCCAGCGACTGAAGCATGAGGGTCACCCGATAGAGATCGGATCTACGGGCGAGAATCTGACAATTCGAGGGGTGGAGTGGGAGTCGCTTTCTGAGGGGACGCACTTGGAGATTGGCGACGTAGTGCTTGAGCTTAGCGAACCATGTGCACCTTGCTCTAAGATCGGCGAGTCTTTCGTAGGAAGGAAATTTGACAGAGTCGACCACCATAAGGAGTACGGTTGGTCGAGGTGGCTAGCACGAGTTTTACGTGAAGGTGAGGTCACTGTTGGGGATTCCGTGAATATCGTTATTACTCCTGACCGGTAGAATTTGGCAATGATTACCCCCGGCAATACTAGCAGGCCATCAATGATGATGCGAAGAGGGGGACAAAGGATTGGGATAGGTGAGAGAATCTCACGAGGATGGAAGATGACAAAGCTGGGGATTGCAGTGGTATGGTCGGATCCAGAGTTAATCGTGTATACATTCCTGTCAGCACTATTTTCTCTGGGAGCGATAGGGGCCTCGATTTCCCTCTCAGTCGGTCTGGATGCTGTCGCCGCTAACCCGGAGTGTGTCGGTGACGAATGTGGTAGTGAGCTGGTATTCGCACACATGGCAATTTGGTTCGTCTTCTACATGTTAGTATCCGTAATTACCGTCTTTTGGAACGCGGCAATCATAGCGAGCGCGTATGAACGTCTGAGTTCGGGAACCAATCCGAGCTTCTCATATGGCATAGGACAAGCGATGAAGTGTCTACCCCAGATTCTGGTTTGGGGACTAATTGCAGGAACTGTTGGGCTTTTCATCCAGATACTCGAGGGGCTTTCTCATAGCGAAGACTCGCCGGTTCCGCTAAGGATAGTAGCGGGCTTGGCTAGTTTCATCATTGGAATCGCCTGGTGGGTTGTCACATTCTTCATGATCCCTATGATTGTCCTAGAGAGAGCAGGGGTAGTAGATAGCATGGGCAGGAGTACAGAGTTGTTCAAGAGGACCTGGGGGGAGGACGTGACATCACACATCGGAACGGGGCTTCTGATGATTCTATGCATTTTCGTCCTTATCGGAATATCCATCCCACTGATGTACTTAGGTGATTTGGGAGTAATCCTAGGAATCGTAATCCTTGCTGTGGGACTATTGTTCACAGTCCTTTTCTTCTCGACAGTTGAGGCCGTGAATAGGGCATCTCTGTTCTACTATGCGAAGACCGGTCAGGCACCTCCCATGGCCGCCAAAGTAGGAATTAGATTCTGAGGTTGGGATATGACAAGCATTAGTCCTGGAGCGGACATAATCGAGGAATTGGTCGTGGCTGCTGCAGATAGCATCCCAGAAGGAAAGGAGGATGGGGTATGGAGAGCCTTCAGGAGGGCGTTTGCGGTTTGCTTACCGCTTGCTCCCATCATTTATCTGGTCCTATGGAAGCTAGGATACCTCTGAAATATGCAGGCGTAAGCCCATCGACTCACAAGCAGAGGTACCCGAGCGGTCAAAGGGGCTGGGATGAGGTCCCAGTGCGTAGTGCTTCGCAGGTTCGAATCCTGCCCTCTGCACCAACAATTCAACCCAGAATAGAACTGTAATAGTCTGGAGGTATCACTATCCAAAGTGCGACAGCAAACAAGGATACTCCCATCCCTCGGTTTAGCAAGGTAGCGGAACGAGGAGTGGTGAAGGCCCTACGTAGGACCGTTCCGAATGCAGCCCAAGTCATGACTGCTGGGAGGCCAAATACTACATTCATTACTACTAACATTACCTTCCCGGAGAGTCCAGTTCCAAAGAGGGAGCCGAATGTAGTCATGAGGACCAAAAAGTGAATCCA
>CERX01109265.1_pt1 | contig 11584 bp, 12 predicted proteins | sample 350251 | NCBI WGS metagenome assembly CERX01 (sample SAMEA2621044, study PRJEB7988) | marine metagenome | biome: marine biome (ENVO:00000447); feature: deep chlorophyll maximum layer (ENVO:xxxxxxxx); material: "saline water (ENVO:00002010), including plankton (ENVO:xxxxxxxx)" | depth 50 m
CGAAGCCGGCTCGGCTGGTCGTGATACCCGCGGCATGATTCGCCAGCACCAGTTCGACAAGGTTGAAATGGTGCAAATCGTTCGCCCGCAGGAGTCTGCTGCTGCACTGGAAGAGCTGACCGGCCATGCCGAAGACGTACTCAAGCGTCTGGAGCTGCCGTACCGCACCATGGCACTGTGCACCGGCGACATGGGCTTCAGCGCCCAGCAAACCTACGATCTGGAAGTCTGGATTCCTAGCCAGGGCAAGTACCGCGAGATTTCCTCCTGCTCCAACTGTGGCGACTTCCAGGCGCGCCGCATGCAGGCTCGCTGGCGTAACCCTGAAACCGGCAAACCGGAGCTGGTGCATACGCTCAACGGCTCAGGTCTGGCAGTAGGGCGTACCCTGGTGGCAGTGCTGGAAAACTACCAGCAGGCCGATGGCAGCATCGAAGTGCCGCAAGCCCTGCGCAGCTACATGGGTGGCGTCGAACGCATCGGCTAAACTGACCGAACCAACCCCCAAGCGGGAGCCTTGAGCTCCCGCTTTGCCGTTATGACCTAGTAAACGAGACGCACCTGTATGGAATTTCTGCCGCTGTTTCATAACTTGGCTGGCCGCCGCGTGTTGGTGGTCGGCGGTGGCGAAATCGCCCTGCGCAAAGCGCGCCTGCTGAGTGAGGCGGGCGCTGCCTTGTATGTGGTAGCCCCCGAGATCGAACCAGCGTTGCGCGAGCTGGTCGCCAGCACCCAAGGCTCGGTGCGGGAAGGCGGCTATCAATCGAGTGATCTGGACGATGCCGTGCTGGTGATCGCCGCCACCGACGATGACGTGCTAAACGCGCAGGTGTCCGCTGATGCCCAGGCGCTGCGCATCCCAGTCAACGCGGTGGACGCGCCGCAGCTGTGCACGGTGATCTTTCCTGCCATTGTTGATCGTTCGCCGCTGCTGATAGCGGTGTCCAGCGGCAGTCATGCGCCGGTATTGGCCAGGCTGAGCAGGGCGCGCATTGAAACCCTTTTTCCGGCGGCTTACGGTCGACTCGCGCAGCTGGCCAAACGCTTTCGCCAGCAGGTTAAAAGCGCGCTACCGACCATCAATCAACGGCGTGCGTTTTGGGAGAATATCTTCCAGGGCGAGGTGGCTGAGCATGTGTTTGCCGGCCGCGATGAGCAGGCCGCCGAGCTGTTGCAGCAGCGCCTGCAGGACGAGCGTGGACAGACCTACCAGGGTGAGGTTTATCTGGTTGGCGCGGGGCCTGGCGACCCGGATTTGCTGACCTTTCGCGCCCTGCGCTTGATGCAGCAAGCCGACGTGGTGCTGCACGACCGGCTGGTGCCGCCTGCGATCATTGACCTGTGCCGCCGAGACGCCGAGCGTATTTACGTCGGCAAGGCGCGCAGCAACCATGCTGTGCCGCAGGAGGAGATCAACCAACTGTTGGTGCGCCTGGCCAGGGAAGGTAAGCGGGTGCTGCGCCTCAAGGGGGGTGACCCGTTTATCTTTGGTCGCGGCGGTGAAGAGATCGAAGAGTTGGCGGCGCACGGCGTACCCTTCCAGGTGGTGCCGGGCATCACTGCTGCCAACGGCTGCTCTGCCTACGCGGGCATCCCGCTGACCCATCGTGATCACGCCCAATCGGTGCGCTTTGTCACCGGGCACCTGAAAGACGGGAGCACCAATCTGCCCTGGCGCGATCTGGTGGCGCCAGGGCAGACGCTGGTGTTCTACATGGGCCTGGTAGGGTTGCCGGAGATTTGCAGCCAGCTGATTGCCCATGGCCGGGGCGCCGATACGCCGATTGCGCTGGTGCAGCAGGGCACCACGGTAAACCAGCGGGTTTTGATTGGCAGCCTGGCGGATATGCCGGATCGTATCGCCAATGAAACCATCAAGCCGCCGACGCTGCTGATTGTGGGCGAGGTCGTGTCGCTGCACGACAAGCTCAAATGGTTTTCCCCGCCGGATGATCCGGCGCCGCAGGGTGTTTTGTAGTCAGTTGCTGGCAGCGTCATTTCTGCCAAATACAGGACATTTTGTTTTGCTCTCTGGCAGGACAATCGCAAATAGGGCAGGGTGGCAGGACTGTTTCAGGAGTTCTTCATGACTGAGTCTGCTGCCTTGCCGTCAACCATAGATCCCGCCACTGATGTTCTGCCCGAGGAGCTGTCGCAGGCAGTCTATGGTTTTTTCAACCGTATCCCGTTCAATCGTCATCTGGGTATCGAGATCGATGAGCTGCGCCGCGACTGCGTGGCCATGAGCCTGGCGATGCGCCCTGAGCTGATCGGCAACTTCACCCAAGGCATTTTGCACGGCGGGGCCATTTCCTCACTGATTGATGTCTGCGGTGGTGCTATGGCCCTGATTGGCGCCTTTGACCGCCACGCGCACCTGACTGTGCAGGAGCGCATGATGCGCCTGTCCAAGCTGGGCACTATCGACTTGCGCGTCGACTACCTGCGCCCGGGGCGGGGCGAGCAGTTTGTCTGCACGTCTGTACCGCTGCGCTCGGGCAACAAGGTGGGCGTGGTGCGCTCTGAACTGCACGCCAACGACGGCACCTTGATTGCTGTTGGCACCGGCACCTATCTGTGCGGTTAACTACTCGCTGACCGCCTTGCCGGTGACCGAGGCGCGCTCCGACAGCTCAATCCACACCCCGTCTGGATCACGGATGAAAGCGATGCGCGCGGTGCTACCCAACGTCACCGGCGCCTTGGCGCCGTCTGCGCCGCAGGCCAACGCGCTGGCATAGGCGGCGTCACAGTCAAAAACCTGCAAGGTCAAATAGCGCAAACCAACGGCGGCCAGCGGCGCATCGCCCGCAGCGGCCGCGCTGTCGGCCTTTTCCAGAAGCAGCAGGGCTTCACCGCAACGTAGCCTTTCGTTGAGCTGGGGCACGCAGCCCAGCACTTGCTCATAGAAGGCGCGACTGCGTGCAGGATCGGTGACCCGCAGGCGCACAGCCAGCCCCTGGATGCCGTCATGTCCTGGAGGTACCAGCGTTACGCTGTTGCCGTCCGGGTCCTTGAGTGCGCGCGGCGCGGTGGCGCCGGGCGTGGCGACTAACAGTTCGGCGATTGGACCTGCGCCTGGCGCTGGCAGGCTGTCGCGTGCGTCATTGAGCTTGAGCACCGCGATACCAGCGTTGTAGCGATGCTGCAAAACGCCTCCGCCGAGCTTGAGCGTATGGTCAAAGGTAAGTCCAACCTGCTCACTCCAGAACTGTTGCTGCAGCTCGCGCTGATTGGTAAACAGCCCGACATCAAAAAACGCCTTGGCCAGACTCATGGGGCCTCCCTGGTAGGCAGCACGTTGCAGCGCCGCCAAATGAATAATCAGAGCTGACCCTATCCCCAGACCAGCGCCCGCCGCCAGATTGAATCAGCCTGCGTATCAAACCCTATTGGCTGCGGTGATCGGCCCGGTTACTCACGGCGTCGACGCACCAGCAGCCATCCGCCCCCTACGACCAGGGTAATTACCGCCAGTGCGAACAGCACCAGACTCAGGCGATGGTTGGCGATGAACTGCTCTCGACCGTTTTTCTTTACCTGCTCCCAGGCGCGGTAATCCGCCGGGACTTCGATGACCTGATTGCGCTCAACGTACTCGCGATAAATCTGCATCAACTGCGCTACCTTCTCGGGTTGCTGCTCTGCTAGGTTATGGCGCTCCAGCGGGTCCTGTTTGACGTTGAACAGTTGCGGCCCGGTGCGCGCGGGTATCGCGCTGGTGCTAGAGCTAATCAGCTTGTAGTCGCCCAGCCAGACGGCGATGCCGCCAGCCAGTTCATACACTGTGGGGTGGTCCGGCGCGTGCACGCGCTCGGCTCGACCCTCCAGCAGCCCACGCATGCTGGTGCCCATGATCGGGTGCACCGTCTGGCCTCGATACTCGCCGTCGGGCTGAGTTACGCCTGCGATGTCCAGCAGGGTTGGGGTGATGTCGGTTACATACCCAAAGCTGTTGGTCCGGGTGCCGGGGGCGATGTGTCCCGGTTGGCTGACGATCAGCGGTACGCGCATGCCACCGCTGAATGGCGAGCCCTTGTAGGAGTAGAAGGGCGTGTTGGAGGCATAAGCCCAGCCAGGGCCGTATTCGCTGTAGCTGCCGGGTGCGCCGAGCGCTTCGACTTCCGTGTTGTAGCGCAGGCGGTAGAACAGTGGGGCGACTTCCCGCAGTACGGTAGATTCGCCGCCATTGTCACTCATGAACAGAATCAGGGTGTTGTCGTACTGGCCGCTGTCCTTGAGATAACGGATGACCTTGCCCACGCTTTGATCCATGGCTTCGGCCATACCGGCAAACACCGCCATCTGACGAGTGCGGTAGGCCTTTTCATCGTCCCCCAGTGAGTCCCAATCGATGTGGGTGCGCTGATAGAAGGTGCCCCAATCATCCGTCACCGGGTTTTCGCCGCTGTCTGGCAGCAGGCCGCTGGCCAACTGGCGCTGGTAGCGATCTGTCCGAATCTGGTCCCAGCCTGCTTCATACAGCGCCTCATAGCCCCGGATGTACTCTTCGGGTACCTGATGCGGCGCGTGCACCGCCTGAAAGGCCAGGTAGCCAAAGAAGGGCTTGCCCTGCGCGCGGCCGCTGTCGATATAGCTGATCAGCTTGTCGGCATAGGTGAAAGAGGAGTAGAAGCCCTCTGGCAGCGTTACTGGAGCGCCGTCTTCAAGCCAGGTGGCGCTGCCGCCAGGCAAGTAGTGCTTGGCCTCCCAGTTATCCGCGCCGCTTTCCATTAACGCGAAGGAACGATCAAAACCGCGCGCCACTGGCTGACTCTGCGCACGGGCACCCAAGTGCCATTTGCCGGCCATGTAGGTACTGTAACCGGCATCCTGCAGCAGACTGGGTAGGGTGACCACGCTATCGTTCAGCCAGCCTTCGTAGCCGGGTTGGCCCTTCTGGTTGTCCGCCATGATCTCTTTCATGTTGCCCATACCGACCAGATGATTGTCTACACCGGTCAACAGCATCGAGCGCGTTGGTGAGCAGGTTGCAGCCACATGGAAGTTGGTGAACTGCAGGCCCTCTGCGGCCAGCTGATCGATATTGGGAGTGCGAATCTCCCCGCCGTAGGCGCCCAGATCACTGAAGCCCAAGTCATCGGCAACGATCAGCAGGATGTTGGGTCGGTCGGCCGCCAGGGCGGAGGTAAAGGCGCAGCTAAGGGCAAACAGGCAGGTAAAAGAGAGCAGACGACGCATGATCTTGTCCTTGTTAGTCTTCTGACGGCGTCATTATCACTGGCTGGGTTGGCGCACGCTGCGACCGAGCGTAGCCAACGGACTGTCTCTGGCAGCCAGTCGTCCGCAATGGCCTGCGCCGAGAGCTGCCGGCAAAACGGGCGGAACTCCTGGGGCCTTTCTGCCGTCGACTAAGAAGACGCTGATTGCCGCTACAGTTGCAGGGCGGTCAGCGCTTGTTATATGCCCGGAAAAGAGTATTCACCCCCGGGTGTTCATTTGTTGAATGGAGGCAAGCCATGTCGGATCACCACCTGTACAAACGCATCGAGATTGTCGGTTCCTCGCCCACCAGCATCGATGACGCAATCCAGAGCGGCATCGCCGAATGCGCAAAGACGGTCAAGAACCTTGAGTGGTTTGAAGTACAAGAGACCCGAGGGCATATCGTCGACGGTAAGGTCGCGCACTTTCAGGTCGTGATGAAGGTGGGCTTCAGGGTTGAAGGCAGCTAATCATCGCGCTGCCCTAGCAGCCAGGCGCCATTCAGGCGTCTGAGCTGGCGTTAAGGCGGGCCGCTGCGCGGGTTAGCGCGTACAACGGCCCAGCCCTCAGCTCAGGCTGAGAATATTTCCAGCATCTTCTCGCAAAATGCGTCCAGATCATCGGGTTTGCGACTGGTGATCAGCCCCTTGTCTTCACACACCGCCACATCAACCCATTTGCCTCCGGCATTGACCAGGTCGGTCTTCAGGCTGGGCCAGGCAGTAAGCCGTCGCCCCTCAACAACGCCTGCCTCAATGAGCAGCCAAGGCGCGTGACAGATCGCGGCAACCGGCTTGCCTGCCTTGAAGAACGCGTTAACGAAACTCACTGCATCCGCATCCAGGCGCAGGGCGTCCGGGTTGGCAACGCCACCCGGAAGCACGAGTGCGTCATAGTCGTTGGCGTCCACATAACAGACGCTTTTGTCGACAGTGAACACGTCGGCTGCGGTCAGGTGATGGTAACCCTGGATCTCACCTGTGTTGCTGGACACCAGGTGCACGGTGGCACCGGCGTCTTGCAGGTCTTGCCACGGGCGGGTCAGTTCAATCTGCTCGACCCCGTCGGTGGCGAGGAAGGCGATCGTTTTGCCGTTAAGGACATTGGCCATACATACGTCTCCTAAGCAGGTTAATGGGTGTTTTGTTTAGGTACAGCAGGCGGGCAGGGGTTCCATCTGTTGGTGAAATGGCGGGTTAGGTGGAGTCATAGCGGCAGACCGGTCTGCGCGTTCTTGCTTTGCAACGGGCCTTTGGCGGTCTATGGTCAATGACATAACCCGGCAGGAAGCCGTCCAGCAGTCTGATTCACGCCGACTACCCTCGTTAACGTGGAGACCGACCCCATGCTGGTAATCCTGCACGGCTGGAGCGATAGCTACAGCTCCTTTCGCGACCTCGCCAAGCGCCTCGCCAACCCGCCACCTGACGGCATCGCCGCGGACGTCGCGGACATCCACCTTGGTGACTACATTTCCCTCGACGATCAGGTAACCTTCGCCGACCTGGTGGCGGCCCTCGACCGTGCATGGAATGACCGCGGGTTGCCACGTTCGCCGCGCAGCGTGGACGCCATCGTGCATAGCACCGGCGGCCTGGTAATCCGCGATTGGTTGCGTCGCTTTAGCGCATCCGAGCGGCCGGTGCATCGGCTACTGATGTTGGCGCCGGCCAATTTTGGCTCGCCGCTGGCGCATACTGGCCGCTCGGTCATCGGCCGCGCGGTCAAAGGCTGGAAGGGCACCCGGCTGTTTGAGACCGGGGCGCAGATTCTCAAGGGCCTTGAGCTGGCCAGCAGCTACAGCTGGGAGTTGGCTGAGCGGGATCTGTTCAACCCCGACTCGCCTCTAGGTGACGGCAGTCTGTTGTGTACGGTACTGGTAGGCAACACGGGCTACAGCGGTATCGCAGCTGTAGCCAACAAGCCTGGAAGCGACGGAACGGTGCGCGTCTCTACCGCTAATCTGCAGGCTGCCCGCATGCTTGTCGACTTCAGCCAGGCCGCTGGCACCGCGCCGCAGATTGATTATCAGGAGGCGCCGGCGCAGGGGCTGGCCTTTGCGGTAGTTGATGGCGAGGATCACGGCAGCATCACCGCCAAGGGGCGGGGCACCCGCGAATCGGTAACCTGGAGCCTGATCTGCGGGGCATTGATGGTGCCAGACAGCGGCTTTGCCGCCTGGCGCGCGAGGCTGGAGCAGCACACAGCCAGCGTCTCGGCGGCGGCCAGCAAACGCCCTGGCGATCATTTCAGTGCCTACCAGAATACGGTGATCCGGGTACTCGATAACCAGGGCGCAGCGGTCACCGACTACGTCATCGAGTTCTACTTCAATAATGACCGGACCCGGCGCGACCGCCGTCTGACCCAGGGGGTGCAGGAGCAGGTTATTAGCTCAGTGCACGTGTACTCCCAGGCCAAGCACTATCGCAGCTTGCTGATTAACTGCGACCGCCTGTACGCGTTGTACGAGCGGCCGGATGACCGTTTGTACATGAGCATCACTGCCTGTCCGGAGTTGGCCAGCAACAAGGTGGGTTACCGCACCTACGGCGACGACGACATTGGCGCGCTGATGCTTGATGCCAACCAGGCTCGTGACCTCTTTCGCCCCCATCGCAGCCTGTTGATCACCCTGTGCCTGAAACGCTTTCAGCAAGACGATGTGTTCCGCTTCAAGGATGTGTAAGCGGGGCTAGCCCCTAGGGAACCTTTGGCGCGCCCTACGCATCACAGACTTCGTTACAACCGAAGGAGCACTGAGCGGATGCGCGCGCATTACTTGCAACACGTCGAGTTTGAAGGCCTGGGTATCATCGAAGATAGTCTGCGGGCACGAGGCATTGAGGTCAGTGGTACCCGTCTGTACGCCGGGGACACATTGCCGGAGTTAGACGACGTCGACTTGCTGATCATCATGGGTGGCCCCATGAGCGTCAATGACGAGGCAGAGCTGCCTTGGCTGGCGACTGAAAAAGCCTTCATCCGCCGTGCGTTGACTGAGGATAAGCGGGTGCTGGGTGTCTGTCTTGGCGCCCAACTGATCGCCAGCGCATTGGGGCAGCGGGTTTATCCGGGCGTGGAACGGGAGATCGGTTGGTTTCCGGTGCGCGGAAATACGCATCACAACGGTGCTGCGTTTCGCTTTCCCGGCAGTGTTGAAGTGCTGCACTGGCATGGCGAAACCTTCGACCTGCCGGCCGGCGCCGTGCTGCTGGCGTCCAGCGCAGGCTGCCGCCACCAGGCGTTCCAGCTGGGGCGCTCCGTAATCGGTTTGCAGTTTCACCTCGAGGCCAATCGACCGCTGCTCGACGCCTTTGTCAGCGCAGACGCCGCCGCCCTGGTGCCCGCCACCTACGTACAAAGCGCCGAGCAGATTTTGCAGGTCAGCGACGAACAGCTGGCAAGCACAGCAGCCTTGCTTGAACAGTTGATGGATTACCTGTTGGAGGACCAATAATGTTCAGAACATGCCTGATTGCAGCGCTCGCCATCACCGCGGGTTGCGTGCGACTGCCTACCGGCGTTGAGCCTGTCAGCCCCTTTGAGGCGGAGCGATATCTCGGTACCTGGTACGAAGTGGCCCGATTGGATCACAGCTTTGAACGGGGCTTGAGCCAAGTAACCGCCGAGCACAGCAGCGGCGAGGATGGCACGATCACCGTGATTAATCGTGGTTGCAACGCCGAGAAGGCCGAATGGGACCAGGCTGAGGGTACGGCACGATTTGTCGAGGGTACCGACACTGGCTTTCTCAAAGTGTCTTTCTTTGGGCCTTTCTACGGTACCTACGCGGTATTTGGCCTGGACGAGGACTACCAGCACGCGTTCGTTTCCGGGCCCAATCACGATTATCTCTGGCTGCTGGCGCGCGAGCCAAACCCGGGCGAGGAGGTCAAACAGGCCTTTGTTGATGCTGCCAGTAAGCGGGGCTTTCCCGTTGATGAGCTGATCTGGGTGGAGCAGGGTAACAGCGCCTGTCAGTAAAGCCCTAAAAAAGGGCATGGCAAGGTGCCATGCAGGCAGGGTAATCTGGGGGGGCAAATAATAACCCTGCGGAGCAGAGTCATGCTGGACATGACCACCCTGATGCTGGTGCTGGCGCTCACTACCGCGACAGCTGGTGTCTGCCTATTGGTGGCCGCCGCCCTGAACCCTCAGGTTCCTGCGATGCGCTTCTGGGCTATGGGGCTAACGGTCGTGGTGGCTGGAGCCTTGTTGCAAGCGGTTCGCGAGCATTTACCGTTGTGGATTAGCGCCGTCGCGCTAACCCAAGGCTACTTTCTGCTGTGGTGGGGGGCTCGCAGCTACCGTCACGGCCGATCGCCTGACGGGCTAGGGCGGGCAATGCTGCTGTTCCTTCTCGCTCAAGGTCTGGCGTTCTTCATACTGCGTGATTCGCTGCGCTTCAGCATCATGACCCATAGCGCCATAGTGGTTGTGGTCAGCGTGCTGATGGCCAGTGAGCTACTGCGTACCAAGGCGCGTCAGCGCACGCTGACGCTGGCCTGGTGCGTCATCTGGGGGTTGCACGCGGCGCTCTACGCCAGGCGTTTCGTGCTTTACCTGCTAGACCCGGTCTACATACAGGCGGTTACCTTTGAGCAGGCCGAGCCGGTTGAAGTCCTGAATTACCTCGAAGGTATTGTCTTTATCTACGCCTTCTCGATGCTGTGCATCATGTTTCTGCTGCGTCGACTGCAGGAAGAGCTCAAGCAGCAAGCCACCCATGACCCGTTGACCAATTTGCTGAATCGCCGCGCATTTGAGGAGGCGGCGCAGCGGCAACTGGCTGCCAACCGGCGCCAGGGGCAGGAAGGTGGCCTGATGTTGCTAGACTTGGATCGCTTCAAAAGCATCAATGACACCTGGGGGCACCAAGTGGGGGATCGGGTGCTGGCCACCTTCGCGCAATTGTTGAACCGCCAGCTCCGCGAACAGGATCTGGCCTGCCGTTTTGGCGGAGAGGAGTTTCTGCTGTTGGTCTCGGGCGTCAATCAACAGCAACTGGCTGCGATGGCTCAGCGCTTGCGCGAGCAATGGCAGGCCACTGAGATCGAGGGTGGCGATGGGACCCTCAGTACCACCGTATCCATCGGCTTCACTATGGTTGGCCCGGCGCCCCTGCATTTGCTGGTAGAGCAGGCTGACCAAGCGCTTTACCGCGCTAAGGAGTCCGGCCGCAATTGCGCCCACGCCTGGGAGGCATTGCCGCTGGCGGCGTCTGACGATACATAAGCGGTTGGCAGATTTTCCTGATACGCATCTTGTTTTTGTTTACTCTGTCAAATAGAGTGCTTTGCAACGATAAAAACAAAGATCACGGATATTGCCATGCCCCCTTCACGCGAGGAGGCCGCCCTGGCCCTGCGCGAAATCAGTAACGTGCAGGCCCGCGTCGCCGGCTTTCAGGATTACCGCTTCGAGGCCAGTCAGCTGATCCTCTGGGGCGTGCTCAATATAACGGGTTGTGTACTCACTGCGTTGCTGCAGTCGCACTTGCTGCTGATCTGGGGCTGCGTTGCGACGACCGGCGTGCTGGTCGGCGCTCGTATGGCTAAAGCCAGCAGTGATTCCCCCGGTGTGGTCCCGCGCTATCTGCTTATCGTTCTTTCCATACTGCTCTTCGACTTTATTCTGCACCTGCTGTTCTGGCCAATAACGCCTCGCCAGGGCGCCATGATCGTTCCCTTGTTTGTGGCCACCCTCTATGTCATTCGCGGGGCCCAGTCGCGCCCTCGTTACATAGTGATTGGCAGCGTGTTGGCCACGCTTTGCTGTTGCACCTACGCGTTCGCCGGTGCCGCTTATTGGTGGCTGCTGGCACTGAGCTGGGGCGGCACGCTGGTGGCGTCTGGCTGCTGGCTGCGGAGGTGCTGATGCAAACGCCTAACGATCTGATTCATCAGCCCGTGCGCCTGAAAATCATGGCAGCACTCAATACGCTTGGCTCCAGCCAGTGGCTGGACTTTGTCTCGCTGCGCGGCATTGTCGATACCACCGACGGTAACCTCGGCGCGCACCTTGGCACCCTTGAGGGGGCCAACTATGTCCGTATCAAAAAAGACTTTGTCGGCAAGAAACCGCGCACGCGGGTTTGCCTGACGGCAGGGGGGCGTGAGGCTTTTGGGCAGTATGTGGCCGAGCTACACGCCATCCTCACACCACAGAACATCGACGGCTGATCAGCCAACGCATGCAAAAGCACTTACAACAACCACAACAATCGGGGTTTCCATGCAGAATCGTTCCTACTCCTTAACCGCCACCCGTTGGCAGCAGCGCTTGCGCGCACTTTCACTGCTGGTGCTGCTCGGGGCCGGCGGCACCTCGGCCGGACTGGTGCTGGCACAGGCCG
>CERX01063124.1_pt1 | contig 11505 bp, 7 predicted proteins | sample 350251 | NCBI WGS metagenome assembly CERX01 (sample SAMEA2621044, study PRJEB7988) | marine metagenome | biome: marine biome (ENVO:00000447); feature: deep chlorophyll maximum layer (ENVO:xxxxxxxx); material: "saline water (ENVO:00002010), including plankton (ENVO:xxxxxxxx)" | depth 50 m
TGTTTTTAACGCTAGATAATCAAGGTAGCTATGACTAATACCCCGTTCGATCCAATGAATGCACTTGTCCCTATGGTAGTAGAGCAAACTTCCAAAGGGGAACGTTCTTACGATATTTATTCTCGCCTGCTAAAAGAAAACGTTATTTTCTTAGTAGGGCAAGTTGAAGACCACATGGCAAACCTGATTGTGGCTCAAATGTTATTCCTAGAAGCGGAAAATCCAGAGAAAGATATTTTCCTTTATATTAACTCTCCTGGTGGTTCAGTCACCGCGGGAATGGCCATTTATGACACCATGAACTTCATCAAGCCTGATGTGAGTACCGTGTGTATGGGGCAAGCTGCAAGCATGGGAGCATTCCTCCTTTCAGCAGGCGCGAAGGGCAAGCGTTTCTGTCTGCCTAATTCTCGCGTAATGATTCACCAGCCATTAGGTGGGTTCCAAGGCCAGGCATCAGATTTTGAAATTCATGCGAAAGAAATCTTGTCTATTAAAGAGAAGTTAAATCGCTTGATGGCTCAGCATACAGGGCAAGACTACGACACAGTAGCACGTGATACTGATAGGGATAACTTCCTAAGTGCGACTGAGGCTAAAGAGTATGGCCTTATCGATCAGGTTTTAACAAATCGATCTGACGCAGCCGCAACTAAGTAGTATAGTTATAGTAGTCCTGAACATGTGCATAGCACACTTTGGTTTTAGGTTCAGGCAAGGCAGAGGCAAAAGTAATGAGTGATAAACAAAGCGGTGATGGTGACAACAAGTTACTGTACTGCTCGTTTTGTGGCAAAAGCCAACACGAAGTAAGAAAATTAATTGCAGGCCCGTCGGTATTTATATGCGACGAGTGTGTAGAGTTATGTAACGATATCATTCGCGAAGAAATCAAGGAAATCGCGCCAAAGCAAAAGCAGGATGCTTTACCGAAACCAAGTGAAATTCATTCACACCTTGATGATTACGTTATTGGCCAAGAACATGCCAAAAAGGTATTGTCGGTAGCAGTGTATAACCACTATAAGCGTTTACGTAACGGTGACGTGCACGATGGGGTTGAATTAGGCAAAAGTAATATCTTGCTTATTGGCCCTACAGGCAGTGGTAAAACATTACTGGCAGAAACCCTAGCACGGCTATTAGACGTTCCTTTCACTATGGCAGACGCCACCACGCTAACTGAAGCCGGTTACGTGGGTGAAGACGTAGAAAACATTATTCAAAAGTTACTGCAAAAATGTGACTATGAAGTGGAAAAAGCGCAACGCGGTATTGTATACATTGATGAAATTGACAAAATTTCTCGTAAGTCAGACAACCCATCTATTACCCGTGATGTGTCTGGTGAAGGTGTACAGCAAGCATTGCTTAAGCTTATTGAAGGAACGGTTGCCTCTGTGCCTCCACAAGGTGGACGCAAGCATCCTCAACAGGAATTCCTTCAGGTAGATACCTCTAAAATCTTATTTATTTGCGGTGGTGCATTTGCAGGGCTTGATAAAGTTATCGAGCAACGAGCACAAACTGGCGCAGGCATTGGCTTTGGCGCATCAGTGAAGTCTACCGACAATAAGCAAGAAATTAGTCAGTTGTTTAAACAGGTTGAACCTGAAGACTTGGTTAAATACGGCTTGATTCCCGAGTTTATTGGGCGTTTACCGGTAGTAACCAGTCTTGAAGAGTTGAACGAAGATGCGTTAATTCAGATTCTTCGTGAACCTAAAAATGCGATTACAAAGCAATACGCAGCCCTTTTCGATATGGAAGAGGTAGAGCTAGAGTTTCGCGACGACGCACTACATGCTATTGCGAAAAAAGCCATGCAGCGTAAAACCGGTGCACGAGGCCTTCGCTCTATTGTTGAAGCCGTTCTACTCGACACTATGTACGAGCTGCCTTCAATGGACGATGTCAGTAAGGTGGTTATTGATGAAACCGTAATACGCGGCGAGTCTAAGCCCATTCTTATTTATGACAGTAACGAAAAGAAAGCGGCTTCTGAGTAAGCCATTTTAGAAAAGGCCCGTTAAGGGCCTTTTTGTTGTTAGCCCCTCTTATCTTTGTTTTTCTCACACCCATTCAACATTCAAAAAATATCGAATCTTGGCGAAAGCCAAGGCCACTCACGCTTCCCTTTTCGTCTTTTAAAAAAGTAAGAGGTGGCAAAATCAAGTTAACCCTAGCAACCTCATTTGGTGGATATTTAAGCTATCAGTCTTAATTTAGCTATCCTTTCTGCCAGATTTACTAACTAAGTGTTGCCATGCGGTCTAAAATCGATAATGGTTAAGTAAAAGGGTGGGATTACATGCACTTTAATAAGTTTTAATTGAACTTTGACTTTGCATCCCCATATAAATCGACATTGCAAACTAATAGAGAACACGTATGACAGTTGAGCGTGAGAATCGCATTGAAATTCCTGTACTTGCCTTGCGGGACGTGGTCGTTTATCCACATATGGTCATACCCTTATTTGTTGGGCGTGAAAAATCAATCCGCTGTTTAGAAGCGGCAATGGACAATGACAAGCAAATCTTTCTTGCTGCGCAAAAAGACGCGAGTGTAGATGAACCTGAATCAGAAGATATTTACAACGTAGGTACCATAGCGACCATTCTTCAGTTGCTAAAACTACCTGACGGCACGGTAAAGGTACTTGTAGAAGGCAGTGTTCGTGGTCAGGTAGAACGTTATGAACAGTCCGAACCTTATTTCGTGGCCACCGTGTCTAAAATTGAAGACGAAGCCATCGATGAAAGCGAACAGGAAGTCCTCATTCGCTCAGCCGTATCTCAATTCGAAGGCTATGTGAAACTTAATAAAAAGATACCACCAGAGGTACTGACCTCGCTAAACGGTATCGATGATGCTGCACGCCTTGCCGATACAATGGCGGCTCACATGCCTCTAAAACTGACTGAAAAACAGAAAGTACTAGAGATGAAAGGGGTGAATGAGCGCCTAGAATATCTTATGGCCTTGATGGAAGGCGAGATAGATTTATTGCAAGTCGAGAAGAAAATTCGTACTCGCGTTAAAAAGCAGATGGAAAAAAGTCAGCGCGAATACTATTTGAATGAGCAAATGAAAGCCATTCAAAAAGAATTAGGCGAACTGGATGACGCGCCTGACGAATTTGAAGCCCTCTCGAAGAAAATTGCTGACGCTAAAATGCCGAAAGAGGCAGAAGATAAAGCGAAATCTGAACTGCAAAAGCTTAAAATGATGTCGCCTATGTCGGCGGAAGCCACGGTGCTTCGTAGCTACATAGAGTGGCTTACCAATGTGCCGTGGAATAAGCGTTCGCCAGTGAAGAAAGATTTGTCACGGGCGGAAGTCGTGCTTAATGAAGACCACTACGGACTCGAAAAAGTTAAAGAGCGCATACTTGAATACCTTGCCGTCCAGCAGCGTGTCAAAAAATTAAAAGGTCCTATCCTTTGTTTAGTGGGGCCGCCAGGGGTGGGTAAGACGTCTCTTGGCCAGTCAGTGGCTAAAGCGACCGGGCGTAAATATGTTCGTATGGCGTTAGGTGGCGTACGTGATGAAGCGGAAATCCGTGGACACAGAAGAACATATATTGGTTCTTTGCCTGGCAAGCTCATTCAGAAAATGGCAAAAGTTGGCGTAAAAAATCCACTGTTTTTGTTAGATGAAATCGACAAAATGTCTTCAGATATGCGTGGTGATCCTGCGTCAGCGCTATTGGAAGTCCTTGACCCTGAGCAAAACAACAGCTTCAGCGATCATTATCTTGAAGTTGACTATGACTTGTCTGATGTCATGTTTGTTGCCACGTCTAACAGCATGAATATCCCTGGGCCATTGCTAGATAGAATGGAAGTGATTCGTTTGTCGGGTTACACAGAGGACGAAAAGCTCAATATTGCCAAGAATCACTTAATTGGTAAGCAAATGGAGCGTAATGGCTTAAAAGCAAAAGAGTTGGAAATCACCGATTCTGCTGTAATTGGCATGATACGCTACTACACCCGTGAAGCGGGCGTACGAAGCTTAGAACGTGAAGTGTCTAAGGTTTGTCGTAAAGCAGTGAAGGATATCCTGCTGACGAAAAGTAAAGACAAAGTGGTGGTTAACCAAGACAACTTAAAAGATTACTTAGGCGTACAACGTTTTGATTATGGTAAGGCTGACAAAGATAACCAAATTGGACAAGTTACTGGCCTAGCTTGGACTCAGGTAGGTGGTGACTTACTAACAATAGAAACCACCGCGGTACCCGGTAAAGGCAAGATGACTTCTACGGGGTCACTGGGGGATGTCATGCAAGAGTCTATTCAGGCGGCCATGACAGTCGTGCGAAGCCGTGCTGAAAAACTTCGCATTAACGACGATTTTTACGAGAAACGTGATATTCATGTGCATGTACCAGAAGGGGCAACACCGAAAGATGGCCCTAGTGCAGGTATTGCTATATGTACCGCCCTCGTTTCAACATTGACCGGTAACCCGGTGAAATGCGAAGTGGCCATGACAGGTGAAATAACGCTGCGTGGAGAGGTTTTAGCCATTGGTGGGTTGAAAGAAAAACTGCTGGCAGCACATCGTGGTGGCATCAAAACGGTGGTGATACCGAAAGACAATGAACGTGATTTGGAAGAAATTCCAGAAAATGTGAAAAAAGACTTAAGTATTCATCCTGTTAAGTGGATAGATGAAGTGTTAGATATCGCACTTCAAGAACCAGTAGACAAATTTAAAGTTGTCACTAAGTCATAAAAAAACCGGCTGCAACGCTTTATTTTAAAGGGGTGCAGCCATTTTTCTTTAATATTTGTTTAAAAAATGTGCATAACCTTTGTAAATCGCCATTTTTTTTCAAATTAGGGCTTTCAAGTCGCAGAAGTTGTGTTACCTTTAGTTTGTATTCGCTTGAAGCCTTGCCACAAAAGGGATTGCAGCGATTCAACAAAAGTTAACTATTTGTGACAGATTGCTTGAACTTAAAGATCAAGCTTGCTATAACGTTCAATCAAATCGTTTTGGACAAACAGTATAATAACAATCGAAGGGGATCATAATTGTGAACAAGTCTCAACTTATCGACCAAATCGCTGCTGGTGCAGACATTTCTAAAGCAGCCGCTGGCCGCGCTCTTGATGCATTCACTGACTCAGTTACTGCAGCGCTAAAAGAAGGCGATCAGGTAGCACTAGTAGGTTTTGGTACTTTCTCAGTTCGCGAACGTTCAGCTCGCAGTGGCCGTAACCCACAAACTGGTGAGACTATTCAGATTTCAGCAGCGAAAGTTCCTTCTTTCAAAGCTGGTAAAGCACTGAAAGACGCTTGTAACTAAGCAAAAATATTATTGAAAAGGCGATGGCTAGTCCATCGCCTTTTTTATTTGTAGTGTCATATCACTGCCTACTACATAGGCAAGCTAAGTGTCCTTTCAACAAGCATGCGTCTTGTTCCCGTCTAATTGTTATTAGTTCATGTTAGGCCATTTATCTTCCTACGTATTAGGTTATAATCAGCGCTTATTTTGCCAAGGTAATTGCGTAATTCGTTTAGGGTTGTGTACTTGGTAAGTGTAGTAAGCAACGGAGTTGAAGAACAATCATGCTAGAAAGAATCAGAGAAGGTTCTCAAGGCCCTTGGGCGATGGCCATTATTGCGCTCATCGTATTAAGTTTCGTCTTTGCTGGCGTAGGCAGCTACCTGACTTCATCAGGTTCTACCGCAGTCGCAACGGTGAATGGCGAAGAGATTTCCGCACAAGAATTAGAGCGAGCGTACCAAAGTCAACGCGCGCAAATGGAGTCTCAATTTGGTGAAAGTATTGCCCAGTTATTTTCAAGTGAGCAGTACCTAAGTGACTTTAAGCGCAATGTTCTTGACCGTTTAATTGCCGAAAAGCTTATTCAGCAAGAAGCGGTAGCATTAGGGCTTAGAGTCAGTGATGAGCAAATTAAAGAAACCATCACACAAATGCCGGAATTCCAATTTGGTGGTCAATTCGACAATCAACGATTCCAAACCATTTTGCGTCAAAATGGCTTTCAAGTAGCGGATTTCCGTGATTACTTGCGTACGCAAATGACGCAAAATCAATTGGCTGCTGCTTTGACTAACTCTGCATTTGCGTTGGAAGGTGAAGTTGAGTTGGCCAATACGCTGCAAGGCCAAACTCGTGACGCTAACTATCTTGTTATTGATTCAGCCTCATTCTCTGAGGGTGTTGAGGTTACCGAAGATGATATTAATGCGTACTACAACGCAAATATTGCCGCTTTCGATACTGAAGAGCAGGTTAAATTAGCGTATGTGATGTTATCTATTGACGATCTGAAATCTCGCGTGTCTGTAGATGATGATGAAGTTCGCAGCTATTACGAGAATAATTTAGCGGGTTACCAAACGGAAGAAGAGCGTCGTGTTTCGCACATTCTCATCGAGTTTGGCGACGACACTGAAGCGGCCCGGGCAAAAGCTGAAGCATTACTTGCTGAGATTAAAGCGGGGGCTGATTTTGCTACCTTAGCTGAAACCTCTTCTGAGGACACCTTTTCGGCAGAAGCCGGTGGTGACTTAGACTATATCACGCAAGATGCTATGGATCCGGCGTTTGATGAAGCTGCCTTTGCTATTGAGAACGTCGGTGAGGTATCAGACGTGGTAGAAAGCGAATTCGGTTTTCATATTATAAAGCTAACCGACATAAAGCCTTCAACCACCACAGCATTTGAAGATGTAAAAAGCGATATTCGCGAGTCGTTATTACTTGATAAAGCAACGGAAGCCTATTTTGAAGATCAAAATCTAATGGCCGAAATTGCATTTGAAGTACCAGATACGCTTGAAGATGTGGCCAATGCCGTTGATGCAACAGTGCAAGAAACGGCGCTGTTTAGCCGCAATATGGCGCCTACAGCGTTAGACCACCCAGCAGTACTGGAAGCGGCATTTTCTTCAGAGCTTATTGAAGAGGGTGTAAATAGTGACATCATCGAAATTGACGATGAAACTGTGGTAGTGGTTAGAGTGGTTGAACATGAACCTCAACGTACTCAATCGCTTGAGGAAGTACGTGAAGGCATCGTGGCTTCTCTTCAAGACCAAAAAGCACAAGAAGCTGCTCAAGCGTGGGCGAGAGAGCGAGTTAATCAGCTACAAAAAGGCGAGTCTATTGATGACGCGTTAGCTGAAAAATCACTGAACTGGGAAGCGGCAGAAGGTATTGCTCGCTCCGGCAGCACAGTAAATCGCGCTATTGTGGATAAAGTGTTCACATTGGCATTGGGTGAAGGTAGTCAATACGATTATGTGTCACTGGTAAGTGGCGACGTAGCCATTGTGGAACTTACTCATGTTAATCCTGCACCTGCGTTAGAAGAGAGTGTGGCGAGTACATTGAAGCAACGCCTCTCTGCTATGCATGGTCAGCGTGTTTACCAGCAATTTGTAGAAGGGCTTCGTGCTGACGCGGATGTCACCATCTCCCCGTCGCTATAACAGGCCGTATTAACTGCGTGACGTGCGCATATATTTAAAGCCAGCCTAAATAAAAAGCCCTCAATAGTTGGACTATCCAATAAATTGAGGGCTTTTTTATTTAGGCTGGCTTTTTAGTGTGTAAGAAACAACATAAGGGTATAAAACAATGCAATGACCGCAGATAAAACCAAAATATACATAAAGCCCTGTTTACCCTGTGACACTGAATAATGGTTAGCTTTAAGGTAACCCAACCAGAGTAACGAAAGTAAAATGGGTATAAGGACAAATATTTTTAACACAGATTAGCTCCATCATTGCGAGTACGTCTTATAGTACTACGCTTCTTAAAGATAAAAAGGACTTCCTTGATGACACAAAGCTTGTCATTGGCTTGTCTCATTTCTGTTATGTGGCTGTCATCTTCCCTTTGTCTAATATAGCAAAGTCATCTGAATACTGAATGTTATTATGAATCAAGCCGCACCGCATCATGCTAAAGAGGCCAGAAGTATACATTTTGCAGAAGTTCTTATGGCGCGCGAGTCGATAACACCCAAAGACGCGGGTTGCCAAAGTTACCTCATTTATCGCCTTCAAAAGCTTGGTTTTTCATGCACTAAGCATAAGGTTAACGGCGTCACAAACCTTATTGCCCGTTGGGGACACGGCCCTTTGCACTTTGCTTTCTCAGGGCATACTGATGTTGTGCCACCCGGGCCTTTAGCAAAATGGCAGTCACCACCTTTTTCTCCCGTTATCAGTGAGAATAAGCTGTACGGTCGAGGAGCAGCGGATATGAAGACGGGGCTTTCTGCTATGTTGGCGGCCACCGAAAGAGCAATAGCTTATCTTAACCAAGGTGAAATTAGCTATTGGTGGCTTATTACTAGCGACGAAGAAGGCGAGGCTGAGTACGGCTCTAAATGGATAGCATCCTATCTCAAAGAGCAGCAGGTTACCCTGGATATGTGTTTAGTTGGCGAACCAACGGCCACCCAGCATACGGGTGATACCATTAAAGTAGGACGCAGAGGCTCGTTGTCTGGGGCGATTACCATTCATGGCAAACAAGGCCACGTGGCTTATCCGAAAAGCTGCGTTAACGCTCTTCACATCGCCGCGACAGTGGTAAATACCTTAACCCGTTACGCCTTTGATGAAGGCAGTGCGGACTTTCCGGGAACCAGCCTACAAGTGACGCATATCGACAGCGGTAAATTTACTGATAATTTAGTTCCTGGTGTAGCGCGCATTGAGTTTAATGTTCGCTACTCGTGGCAATATAACGAACAAACCTTAAGCGACTTATTAACACAATTGGTAAAAAGTGTAGACGCTAATGCCGCGTTAACCTGGTCTCGCCCTTGTGAACCTTATATCACGACGCAGAGCAAAGACGGCGCTTGTTTAATTAACCTCGTTGAGCGAGCGGTTCGTAACGCCACCGGGCGTTACCCTGTGGTAAGCACCTCTGGTGGCACGTCCGACGGGCGCTTCTTTGCCAGCGAGCAAACACAAGTGGTAGAAGTGGGCGTGCCTAATGACACTATTCACCAAATTAATGAACATATTCACTTATCGGACTTAGTCACCTTAGAAGACATCTACACTGATGTGCTATTGAGTTTAACGGTATAAATTCGCCGCCTGCGCTAATTTTCCGAGGCCGCTTGAGGGTAGGCCGGCACCATTAAATAGAATATTGACCTATAAAAAAACGCCTATCACATAGATAGGCGCTCTTTTGATGACCAAGCATAACCGTCTCCGTGGTTAGGCCGATTGTTTTAAGTTTACGTCGCCTAAATAGCGTTTACGCTTTTTGGTGGTTAAGGTCTCTAAATCTACCACCACTAAACCATCAATACAGTCATTGAAATCTGGGTCAACGTTAAAGCCTAAGAAAGCCACGCCTCCGTCTTTGCATACTTCACTGTATTGTTTGTATAAGGTAGGAACATTAACCCCCATATTAGCGAGCAAGTGCTTAAGTTGCGTAAACTCAGCTTTGTAGTCATTGCCAGTAAAGGTATGGATGATTTCCTGAGACATTTGGTAAGGGCGTTTGCATTCTGCATGACCGAACTTGGCTGGAAAGTAAGTGGAGTAAAACTGAACAATAAGATCCTTCGCCGGTTGCGGGTAGGCATTACTGAGTGACACTGCTCCGAATAGGTAGCGATATTTAGGGTATTGATTGAGAAATGCGCCAATACCAAACCACAGATAGTCTAAACTGCGTTTACCCCAATAGCGAGGTTGCACAAAGCTTCGTCCTAGCTCTAGCCCTTGCTCAAACAGAGCGTCGTTACCCTCTTTGTAGTCAAAGAGGGTGGCAGAGTATAAGCCTGTGGGGTGATCTTCTTGGGTAAGCAATTGAGCATCGCCAAATCGATAAGCGCCAACAATTTCTAAGTCTACTTCATCCCACAAAACCAAATGATAATAGTGGCTATCGTAGGTGTCGATGTCGCGACGTTTATTGGTACCTTCGCCCACGGCGCGAAAGGCAATTTCACGCAGGCGACCAATCTCTCGCATGATGGGAGAACAATTTTTGTGTTGGTACAAGTAGATAGACTTACCATCGGTTGTTTGACCAAGGTGCTCACACTGTTTTATCGCCCGTGAAAGTTCCTTTCTGTCTTCTGGCGTGGCGACGGGGGCCTGGGTGTCAAATATGCCCTTTTTATTGCTGCCTATACGATACAAGTGGCGTTTAAATAGTTTTACCTGATCTTTAAGCGAAATGGTGGTTTGCTGATATGACTCAAACGGGATGAGTTCACCAATACGCATAGGAAGGTGTTTTTTGCGCTGTTTAAACATTTCTTTTACTAGCAATGCGGTGGCCAGCGGTTTGTACACCATAGACACACCATAAAATAGCGGACTATTTTTGGCATCAATATACACGGGAAGGATAGGGGACTTCGCTTGTCGTGCCATGCGCAGAAAACCAGAGTGCCAGCGTGTATCTCTTACGCCTTGTGGGCGTAAGCGGGAAACTTCCCCAGCAGGGAAAATCAGTACAGCACCTTCTGATTTTAGGTGAGATTGAATGGCAGATAAGTGTTGTTTTGGCGTGCCGCCTTGCATGTTATTAACGGGAAGCAACATATCGTGCAGGGGCTCGATGGCCATAAGCATTTGGTTAGCCACCACTTTTAAATCGTGCCTAACTTCGCTAACCAGTTTAATCAGCGCCAATGCATCCAGCGAGCCTATGGGATGGTTCGCGATAATGACAACCCGTCCTTCGGTAGGAATACGCTCTTTTTCAACGTCGCGGGTAGAATAACTGATATTGAAGTATTCAAGCACTTGCTCTACAAAATCAATATCTTCATAGTGCGGGTAGGTTTCACCAAACTCCGTAATTTCTCGCTCATGGAGTAAATGTCGCAATACAAAAGACAGCGACTTGAATAATAACGGATTATTTGCCACCTGAGGGTAGTGTTTATTTAGTACTTCATCAACAGTAAACATAGTCATTCTCGGTTTTTGGCGAACTTTAACAGGGCAATGTGACGTTTTTCACACAGTTTGATGTCACTTATTTGACATTGGTATTTCGGCATTGCTTTTTCGCATTGAAGGGAAGGCACACTACATTCGGTGTGCCTCTATTCAGATGAGTTATGCTGCTTTCGAGGTAGAGGCTTTTGCCTTGATAGGGGTGACGTTATTTGTGCTTTCCATTTCTTCTAAATAATAAATAAGTGATAAGTTCCCCTCCATGTCTTCGCCAAGGGCACTACAATTTTCAACCCAGTCACCATCGTTAATGTAGTGAATTCCCTTTTCCATACTGCTTTCTGGGTGGTGGATGTGGCCACAAATAACACCATCAAGCTGCATTTCAGCTGCCCGTTGGCAGCAGGCTTCTCGATAGCGAGCAATCGCCTCGTTAGCGCCTTTAATGTGCTTTTTGATGTAGCCCGCTAAAGACCAATACTCTCGCTTTCTCCAGCTTCTGAAACGGTTATATTCACGGTTGAGAAACAAGAGTAAATCGTAGCCTTTGTCGCCAAT
>CERX01114574.1_pt1 | contig 11473 bp, 7 predicted proteins | sample 350251 | NCBI WGS metagenome assembly CERX01 (sample SAMEA2621044, study PRJEB7988) | marine metagenome | biome: marine biome (ENVO:00000447); feature: deep chlorophyll maximum layer (ENVO:xxxxxxxx); material: "saline water (ENVO:00002010), including plankton (ENVO:xxxxxxxx)" | depth 50 m
CGCCTCAGTTAATGGAAATGCTGTTTCTACTAGGGTGGAAAGTAATTCTATATTGCTCGACGTTCTTCGTGACAGTTTGGGAATTCTCGGAACAAAAAGAGGTTGTGATATGGGAACATGCGGGTGCTGTTCGATTCTCGTTGATGGCTCCCCCAGGCTATCTTGCCTTATGCTAGCCCAAGAGGCCGATGGGTGTGAAATAACGACAGTGGAGGGTCTTTCTGAGGGACATCACCTCCACCCAATCCAGGAAACATTCACCGAATGCGGAGGCAGTCAATGTGGCTTCTGCACCCCTGGGTTCCTAGTTGTAATCTCGGCTCTGCTGGAAGAAAATCCGGAGCCCACGGACGATGAGATAAAATCCGCAATCGAAGGAAATCTGTGCAGGTGTACGGGTTACCAACAAATTGTGGACTCTGTCAAAGAGGCATCGGGAATTCTTTGCAGGGGGGACATGGTGGAAAACTCCACAGATCCGAAAAGCGATCCTCATCCAGGATTTGCGGGGTGATAATTTGAGCGGCGAAGACTCCGATGAGATGGTTGGATACAGGCAGCAGCCGGGCAAATTGCCATTTTCAAAGCCCGGTTCGGGTGGCAAGAACCAATTCAGTGAACCCCGGGATGAGGGGATGATTCCAGAAAGCCAGGGTGGGACGAAGAGTCAGCCATGGGGGGGACATCGGCATGACGATGTTGTCAGTGGAAGGGTTATTGGAAAGCCTACAGCATTGATAGATAGTCGCTGGAAGGTCACTGGACAGGCCCAGTATGGCGATGACATCAGACTACCTGGCGAGTTAGTCGGCAGAATAGTCAGAAGTCCGCATCACTATGCCAGAGTTTTGTCTGTTGATGCTAGTAAGGCATTGGAATTGCCCGGGGTCATGGCAGTGGCAACTGGCCAAGACGCTACGAGTGCTTTCGGCGTATTGCCGGTAACTAAGGATGAGCATGCCATGGCACAAGAAAAGGTCAGGCATGTAGGTGACTTGGTAGCCTGTGTCGCTGCAGTGGATGAGTCGACCGCAAGAGAGGCATGCAGACTCATCGAGGTAGAATACGAGGTACTCGATAGCATCCATGACATGAGAGACGGATTAGAAGAGTCTGAATCCCCCATTCACGATAGGGGGAAGTATCACATCGGGGAGTCAAATGTACAGAAGAGGGTATTCCAGGAATTTGGAAATGTCGAGGACATGAGGGACTCTGTGGCTAGCCATAATTCGGATTGGCTATTTGCAGGGGCCAACCATGGCTTCACGGAGCCTCACGCGGTGGTCGCGCAGTGGGACCCATCGGGGAGGCTTACGTTGTACACCCCTCAACAGGTCCCCCACTACCTCCACAGGGCACTAGCAGATGTCCTAGAAATTCCAATGCACCAAATCAACGTTTTTAGGACATTTGTAGGGGGTGGCTTTGGAGGTAAATCTGATCCTTTTCCACATGAAATGTGCGCAGCAATTCTGGCAAGGAAGACTGGGAAGCCAGTTAGGATAAACTTCGACAGGGAGGAAGTCTTCTGGGTCAATCGGGGTAGACACCCATCTAGAATAGGCATGTCGATACACTCGGATAGCGAAGGAAGGATTTCAGGGATAGAAACAGATGCGCTAATTGATGGTGGGGCATTTGCTTCCTTCGGACACGTCACAACATACTACAATGGAGTTTTGCATACAGCGCCCTACGAGATAGGTGGGTTTCACTACACGGGTGCAAGGGTATGGACGAACAAGCCTGCGAGCGGGGCGATGAGAGGCCATGGGGCGGTCAATTCAAGGTGTGCAGTGGAAGTTGGCTTAGATGACATTTGTGAGCAGCTAGAGGTAGATCCAATTGACTTCAGGTTGGCCAACCTTCTGCCACCGCATAGCGCCACAATAACTGGTTTCAGAGTGACCAGCATAGGCATGAGGGAATGCCTCGAAAAGGTTCGAAAGGCTTCCGGATGGGATGAGAAATTCCGCAATATGCCCCTAGGGAGGGGAATAGGCGTAGGTTGCGGGTTTTTCATTTCAGGTAGCGGATTGCCCATCCACTGGGACCCGAACAAATTCCCCCACGCCACTGTCCACCTCAAGATTGACATGGATGGGGGCGTCACCGTACATACTGGCGCGGCAGATATTGGACAGGGGTCAGACACCGTAGTAGCACAATCGGTTGCTGAAGTCTTAGGCCTTCCTTTAGACATGATTAGAGTCAGAAGTAGAGAGAGTGACACTTCTCCTGTGGACCTAGGTTCGTACTCTTCCCGTGTAACTTTCATGAATGCCAATGCAGCCATATCTGCTGCAATGGAAATCAGGAGCGAGTTGATCAAGTCGACCTCAGAGATAACGGGGGCGCCCGAGGAAAAGTTGGTAATTGGTGACAGGCGAATATTCAGGAAAGACGATCCTGCAGTGGGCGTTTCGTATCTTGAGGCATTGCATAAATCTCAGGAAGATAGGGGAGCGCTAGTCTCTTCTGGCTCTTACAGGACGCCCCCCATGGGGAGGGCTCACAAGGGTGCGGCCGCCGGACTCGCTCCCGCATACTCATTTTCTGCATATGTTGCAGAGGTCGAGGTAGATGTGGAAACTGGACAAACTAGAGTCTTGAAGGTGTGGGCTGCGCATGATTGCGGTAAGGCCCTGAACCCTTTGTCCGTGGAAGGTCAGATCATTGGTTCATGTCACATGGGGATGGGGCAGGTCCTAAGTGAGGAAATGAAGTATGGCAGGACCGGTCATCTCCTGAATCCTGATTTGCTAGACTACAAGATTCCCACGGTTCACGAGATGCCCGAAGTTTTTCCGATCATTGTTGAATCCAATGACCCCGAGGGGCCGTTTGGAGCCAAAGAGGCAGGAGAGGGGCCACTTCTTCCAATCCTTCCAGCTGTGGTCAACGCAGTTTACGATGCGACTGGGGTCAGAGTCAGCGAGCTCCCCATTTCGCCTGATAGACTTTACAAGGAAATCGAAAAGAAGTGCAGGATCGATGGGGTATCTGGCCCACTTGACATGCAGCCCCCTAGGATCTCGCACTCTGAACTCCAGGAAAAATTAGTTGAAAGAGGTAAGTCACATTCCGAAAGGGATGTGGATAGGAGGAGAGGAGGCGATCCTTCCCCCTACCACAATGGGGCACTGTTTGGCCTCGATCCAGAAATTCCAGGGGATGAGCAGGACTCCCGATGGACAGCGGTGGTGACTCCACCTGAGGATTATCTCGACAACCCGGGTCTTGCTGGTAGCGCATGGAAACATGTAGAACGTAGAAAAAGAGGCGATTCCTGATGAAGATGCCTCCGTTCCAGCTTCATAGCCCAAAGAGCCTAGAAGAGGCTTTCTCGATAGCCTCTGAATTAGGTAGTTCGAACAGAGAATTCGACTGGGTAGCAGGTGGGACGGACCTCCTTCCCAACTACAAGTGGCACCTGAATGCCAAATCAGACGTGATATCCCTTGCGAGGGTCAGCGAACTTACCCAGCTTACCGGTACCCACATCGGAGCGATGGTTCGGCTGCATGATTTGGCGGAGTCAGAAAAAACTCACTCGCTGATCAGGTCTGCGGCGGAGTCAGTGGCTAGCACCCTAATTCGTCGCTCTGCCACTGTAGGAGGAAACCTCTGCCTAGATACGAGATGTTTCTGGTTCAACCAGACTGAGGATTGGCGCGAATCTATCGACTGGTGTCACAAATGCGATTGCGGGACGGATGCTGACTGTAGAGTCATTCCGAACCAGAACACACTCTGCGTGGCGACGTATCAAGCCGATTTAGCGCCCTCACTAATGTGCCTCGGAGCGACCATTCATCTAGCATCCAAGGATGGAGAAAGGTCGATGCCCATGAATGACTTCTTCCAATTGGACGGCATGACTCGGAATGTCCTCCAAGATGGAGAGATAGTGACTCACGTGACCTTACCAGAAGATGTTTCTGAATGGCATGGGGATTATCAAAAATTGAGGCAGCGTGAAAGTTGGGACTTCCCCGAGGCCGGAGTAGCAGTTGTCTGGAAGAAAAGTGGAGGGGTCGTTTCCGATCTCAGGGTTGCAACTACTGGTTTGGAGTCGATCCCTGGGTTTCACAGGGAAGAGGCGGAGTTAGCTCTGGACAACTGGAATGGGGCCGAAAGTATCGATCTCCTCGCTGAATCAGTGAGAAAATCTGTGAAACCAGTTCTAAACACTTGGTTCCCGCCCTCCTATAGACGTAAGATGGTCAAGGTCTTAACAAGGCGGGCATGTTCTGGTATGCTGGAGGATTCCAAGTGAACAGGCACTCCTGGGCTGCCATGGTCTCAATCATCTCCATACTTGCCGTCTCATTTCCCGTTCAATCGCAGATTGGCGGATGGGATGTGGGAATCGATTTCCCCCAAGAAGATGACAGTAATCCATTCCCCGTTAAGGAAGACGGTTCAGTATCAATAGATTTCTTCGTCTACAACGAAGAATTGCTTCCAATTACTGTTGAGTTTGGATATGAAATACCATTTGATGGCGAGGGAGACGGCCCTGAATCGGAGAATATAGCAGCAGGGGGAAACAAGACATTCACTCTCGAGGTTACTGGGATTGATGTCTGGGCCCACCAGGCAGATAGCAAGGAGGAGTTCAAAATCTCGGTTACGTTGGTTTCAAGGGCTTCAATACCGCAACCACTCCCAGAGACCAAGGAGGCAACTGGGGAGCTTCAGATACCGCGTGTTTACTCACTGGAGGTGGATGTTTCAGATCCCGTGGGGCCAATGAATTCTGGTTCGGAAATGAGCCTACAGATAACAGTGAAAAATATTGGAAACGTGGTCGACAGGGTCGGTTCAATAGAGGTGTCTGACAACTGCCCGCTGCTGACTACTGACAATGGCCTGGAAATTCTCACTACAAGAGACATACAATCAGGACAGTCAACAAGCGCCAGCATCTTGATCACTGCTTCTCAGAGTCACCCTCAAAGAAACTGTGATGTTGAAGTCGCGGTTTCCTCCAATGGAGCGGCTAATTCCGGAGGCTCCGAGATTTCCAAAGATGAGGCGAGAATTACCGTGGAACCACCTCCTGCCAATCAAGAGGACCCGCAAGATCCCGAAGGTCCGGAGGATACGATAGAAATTGTCAGTTCCAACCTACCCTTCATCAGCCCAATATTGACTGTTTTTCTGTTACTATTAGCTGCAGTAGGGACTCGAAAAATGGAATGATTAATGGGTTTTTGCAATTATTCTCTAAGTGCAAAAAAAACATCACTGCGTAGATATCGGAAGCATTGGCGGAAACTATTTACCCGAACATATAATTGTAGAATAGCACTCCGCACAGCACCGTAGGTGCTGCTTGCAGACTTAATTCGGGACTGGTAATTGTCATGGAAGAAGAAGGAGGAGGTCGTGACTTCGCAACCTATGTCATTTGGTCACTCTCAGTAACCGCCATACTTCTGCTACTCCTACCGATGATTTTCGTCATAGGAAAATCCACTCAATACTCCGCATACTCGCAGGATGGGGACTATGAAGGACTAGCCCAGCTTTCCGATATGAGGGACAGTCTGGAGGAGAGGCCTGACGAGTATTTTGTTGCCAATACCATGTCGACGCCCATGCTAGTCAATGACTGGAAATACCCTCACAGGACGATGCTCCTAATCATCGCTCCCGAGAAACCGATAGACGAGACCGAGGCGGACTCGATCTATGATTTCGTTACTGAACGCGGTGGGAAGGTTATCGTGGCAGCTGACGATACAAATGCAAACAGGCTCGCAAACAGATTCGGTGTTACTTACTTCGACGCCCCTCTGCTCGATGAGAATCAGTACTACGTCACTGAGCCGAACAATGATGGTTTGAAGGAGTATTCGTGGAGTAATGTCTGGAGTGTCGGTACTTTAGAGGAAGAAGCTGCTGATGCAGGGAACGATGGCTGTTCGACCTTCGAGATATCGCAGTACAATAACGGGTGCTCCCTACCTGTACTTTTCAGGAACCCGACCGGCCTGAAATTTGAGCAGACAGAGATGGACCGGGATGACCCTGACCACAGAGTGGTGACAAGAATCGCCAAGGCATCTCCTTCAGCGTTCATCGATCTAGCAGGAAACGGCGACTCCAGTGACTACCGCAACCCCGCACCTGGCGATCTGTCTCTGATGATCAGGGTCGACTACGCTGGAGTTTCTGTGTACGATAAAGTCAGAAGCGGCCAAGGTAGCCTAGTGGGAGGAGATACGGGCGAGCTTGATGTGACAGGCAGCATAGTATTCGTCTCAGACCCAGAGGCTTTCTCCAATCTTCTTTGGGACGATCAGGTAGGGGAGGAATACGGCATCCCCAGGGTCTGCGAAGTTGAAGGGGCGTACCAAAGCTGCTGGAACGACGAGTTTGAGAACACAGAAGGCTCTCAATGGAACGGTAATGAGGACTACTTCAAACTCCTGATACACTCGATGATGGAGTTTGACAATCAAAAGCTGTCTGGGGAAATTAAAGATGATTTCTCCAACTTCCAAATTGTTTTCGATGAAAGCAGGCACGTTACCGGAATAGTATCCGCCCCATTTGTCGAGGCAATGGGGACAGTGGTTTTGCTTACTTCGAACACTTTCCTGAAGTGGCTAGTAGTCCTGAACGTTGGACTATTGCTGCTGGTTGCCATGATGATCGTACCCGAGAAAGAGAATTGGAGACATGTATTCGATCTGACGAGATTCGCTGAGAGGCCAAACAAGTTAGACCCCTCTTCATACAGGCAGAGGGTACAGCAGGCCCTATTCACCAAGATCAGAGTTCACCATGATCTGACTAGAGATGAGATGGCACTAATGGAGCCATCTAAGATTCAGGGAATGATAGGCAATCCCAGGCTAGTAGAGCTAGCATATTCCAAGGAAAAGAAATACTCCCCCCAAGAGCTCAGAGAGCTCATGAAGGCCATTAGACGGTGGGGGAGAGCAAATTAAGACAAGCAAAATTGACAAAAGCAATGTTGAACTGGAGATAATAGTATGAACGCACCGCCACCAGCAGATAAAGCACCACCAGCAGACGCCGTGAGCAAAGGCTACGAGGAGAAGGCAGCCAAGGCCCGCGGTTCCAAGAAGGTTAACGATAAGCTAGAAGCTGTGGGGAGAATCGGGGAGGCCATCAGCGCAGAAGTGCAGAAGGTCATCATCGGTAAGTCCCACGTAATCGACAATGTTCTCGTGAATATCCTCTCAAACGGGAATCTACTTTTCGAGGACTACCCCGGATTGGCCAAGACCCTAATGACGAACACATTCGCTGATGCGCTAGGGTGCGATTTCAAGAGGGTTCAATTCACGCCCGACCTTCTGCCTGCGGACATCACAGGAACGAACATCTACGATGCGAAGAAGGGAGAGTTCACTTTCAAGCCAGGGCCGATTTTCTGCAACCTACTTCTTTCGGACGAGATCAACAGAGCCCCTCCGAAGACACAGGCTGCTCTGCTTGAGGCGATGCAGGAGAAGCAAGTCACCATCGGAGTCGTGACTCACAAGCTCCCTGCCCCTTTCCTAACGATGGCAACACAGAATCCGGTCGAGCAAGAGGGTACCTACCCCCTACCGGAGGCGCAACTTGACAGGTTCATGTTCAAGATGAGCGTTGGATACCCGAACCGAGCGGACGAGGATGAGATACTAGCCCGACGTGTTGCAAGGAAGAAGGATGAAGTGGAGGTCGAGACGATTACCGATCCCGCACGAGTTGTTGCAATGCAGCAAGCGTGCGAAGAGGTGTACGTCGACCCAGCAGTTAGGATGTACATGGTCGAGATAGTGACTAGGACAAGGGAAGATCCCCGCGTACTCGTAGGGTCGTCTCCTCGTGGATCACAGGCCCTACTGAAGACCAGCAGAGCTGCAGCTGCCATGAGTGGGCGTGATTTCATCACGCCCGATGACGTGAAGGCAGTTGCGGTACTAGCAGTCTCACACAGGCTGATCCTGAAGCCAGAGCACCAGATAAAGGGCCTAGAGAACGAGGAAGTCATCTCTGACATCCTAAGGCAGGTCCCAGTACCAACCGTCTGAGTTGGTTTCTCGGATAAATTGTGAGAGGTGTCAATATGGCGTGGAGCAGGAAGTCGGCGATGTTTGCATCGCTTGCTATCGCGCTCTACCTTCTTGGACTGGTCCTCAGGAACCAACAGCTAGTTACCGTGGCGGTGGTGCTTCTTTCGTTCCTAACTTGGGCCGCTTTCATGTCCAATCATGCAGATGTGTCTTCATCTGGCAGAAGAGTGGAGGATGCCGACTCCGACGAAGGCATCCAACTGAACAGTATTGTAGCACTCAGGAAGATATCCTCTGCTAGGATTTTCGAAGATGGGGAGATAGAGGTTACGCTCAGACTTCAGAATCGCTCTAACCTCTCGAAGATTATCGAGGTACGTGACAGAGTCCCTGAGGTCATGCGAATAAAGAAGGGGGCAAATTATGTCCTCATGGAGTTAGGACCACAGAGGGAGACTACTATTTCGTACACCATAGAGACGCCTCTAAGAGGATTCTATACCATCGGTCCGGTGTGCGTTCGCGTCCAGGATGCATTCGGACTTTTCCACAACGAAAGGGAAATCAATCTTTACGACGACTTCCTGGTTTTCCCCAAAATGGAAGACATCAAGGACGCCCTGATCAAGAGCAGGGTGCCCAAGATTTTCACAGGAGCAGTGAACATCAGAAACCCAGGAGAGGGGTCAAACTTCTACAACCTCCGTGAATATATCCCCGGAGACCCGATGAAGAAGGTCAACTGGGCAGCTACGGCTAGGAGCGGTGGCAAAATGATGGTCAACGAATATGAGCGTGATGCCGTGAGCGACATCATTCTGATTATCGACAGCCGGGGCGTTAGCGAGACTGGGCCAGTGAGCAGGAACTCCTTGGTATACAGCACCAGAGCCGCGGCCAGCCTGTCCCAGTACTTCCTATCCAGGAGGGACTCAGTGGGACTAGTGGTATACAGCGACGAGATAGTTTCTGTCGACAGGGACACGGGTAAGAAGCAGCTCTATGTTCTACTAACTAAGCTAGCCGGAGCTATGGCAAAGGGCAACACGCCACTGAAAGTTGTCACAAATAGAATAATGCCACACATCAACAGGGGGAGCCCCATTATCATCCTCAGCCCGTTGGAGGACGATCCGACCATTGTGGATGCTGTTCGTGACCTAAGGGCGAGGAACTTCGACGTGACAGTCCTTTCACCGAGCAGCCTTGAGTTCGAGTTCGATGCTAGGAGACTGGATAGGACTGGGTACGAGGTTCTGAAGACAGAGCGCGACATTCTGATGAGCGAGTTGAGGGGGCTTGGCGCATTCGTCATGGACTGGGAGCCTGACATGATGCTGAATACCGCCCTAGCTGGGGCGAGGGGTTTCTGAGGTGTCAAAGATGGCTGATGATGTGAAGGCCGAGGGTGCGAGTGATACATCCCACCTGTATGAAGGTAAGAAAGTCAGGTCTTCCGCCCCCAGCAGGAGGAAGGCAGCAGGTCGACTCAAATCGAGTACCGAGATTCCGAAGGATGCAATACCTGAGATCCACGTGCCCAGCTTCATCGAGTCGTTCTTCGGAGGGCCGGTGGTTTCCAAGGACAAGTTCCTGCCCCCTGACAGGATGGTCTCGTCACTACAAGCAGGTTCGGCTGCTTCCCTTATGGTCCTCAGCTTCCTCACCTTCATGATCACACCCGTTTCGGGAACTGCTTGGTTCGCTGCTTCGAACGCACTAGGCCTGGGGGTCGCTGCTGGCCTTTTCCACCTAGTCCTCATAGCAATCGGACTTATTGGGGGCGTTTACGGAACTTTCCAGAGGGACAGAAGAGCGATGCTGATTTCCTATGTCGCACTGATACTGGTGACGATACGATTCGCTGGGAGCACCGTAGAGTTCAGGCTTGACGTGGTCCCCGAGAGTGAGATTGTCCAGAAGTTCATACTAATCCTGTACGCGGTTTTCCTCGTCATGTACATGGAGCTTTCAAGCGGGGTGATAAGGTTCTCAATGCTAGATACTTCAATCAGGATGAACGAGGTCTACGTCATGGGGGTTAACAAGATCACCAGGAAGTACCATACATCCCTGGCGATAGCTCCTGCGATAGCAGGCACTGTCGCTCTGATGACGCTCCTGATCAACCTAATTATCCCAGCAATAGTGGGTATTTTCGACGATGTCTCAGCCTTGCGTTTGAAGGAAAGCGTGGAGTTGACGAGTGTGTACGGTGTCGCCTTGGGGACGGTGATTGTTTTCGTTGTAATCGCCGCGATGTTCGCAGTGAACCTGCCTCTCAGAGTACAGCAGATGAGGGAAAGAAACGCCTAATCTTCCTTTGGTTCAATAAATCCGCCCATTAGGCCCAAGTCAGCCATCACCAGTATTGCAGCTGCTTCCACAACTGGCACGGCCCTGGGTCCCAAGACAGGGTCATGCCTTCCTCCGACCTCCAGGGGCATCAGCTCATCACTGGGCAAATGGAGGGTGAATTGCTTGCGAGGGAAGCTGCTGGGTGGCTTGAAGTGGACCTTGACCCTTATCGGGGCCCCTGTTGACCTCCCTCCGAGCGACCCGTCGGCCTCTCCAGAAGATGCCCCCTCGAGAACCGGTGAGCCGTCCTCCGAATGCCAAGAGTCGTTGTGTTCCGATCCCCTCATCTTGGATGACTCGATGCCGTGTGAGAATTCAACAGCCCTAGCGCCGGGAATTGCCATCATCGCACGAGCAAGTGATGGCTCGACACCATCGAACCATGGCTCGCCCACTCCGATAGGCACCCCTTCTATGAGCAATTCAACCACTGAGCCGACGCTGTCCCTGTCCATCCTAACTGACTCGATGAAATCCGAGATCATGCCTACTGCATCTGGATCCCTGCAGTTCAGTCTAGCCATATCAGAGTTGGATTTTAGCTCTGAGTCTCTATCAAGTTCGAATAATGGGCGGGATTTGACTTCGCCAACGCTGTGAAGGTGGGCCTTGCATGACCAGCCCGCTTGGTCCAATAGGGCCTTTGCCTGACTTCCGGCAGCAACCATTCCGAATGTAAGACGAGCGGATTGGGAGCCACCGCCTCTGAGATCGCTGGAGCCTTCTGACCTCACCATCTCAACCATATCAGCATGACCAGGACGAGGATGGTCTGGTAGGAATGAGTAGTCTGACGAACGGACATCTGAGTTCATGGTCAACATAAGAATTGGCCATCCTGTTGCCTTTCCCTCATAGACTCCAGAGAGGATCTGGCACTCATCTACCTCTTTCCTTGAAGACAAGCCCTTCCTACCGGGCTTCCTCCTGTCGATTTCTCTAGACAGGGACTCTGGATCCATGGGGGTCCCTGGCGGCATCCCCTCCACCAGTGCCCCAACGCATGTTCCATGACTCTCCCCAAATAGGGTGATTCTGAGCTTGTCCCCCAGTGCCATACCCATTACCTG
>CERX01060557.1_pt1 | contig 11449 bp, 11 predicted proteins | sample 350251 | NCBI WGS metagenome assembly CERX01 (sample SAMEA2621044, study PRJEB7988) | marine metagenome | biome: marine biome (ENVO:00000447); feature: deep chlorophyll maximum layer (ENVO:xxxxxxxx); material: "saline water (ENVO:00002010), including plankton (ENVO:xxxxxxxx)" | depth 50 m
GGTATTAAAGACAAATTAGATGGTCTTATAGTGTTAAAATCTAAAAAAGGACCCCGCAGGGTCATTGGGTCGCTTGAAAAGCCATTATCATTCCCCAAAAAAATATAAAACCATTCTTCGTTTCCTATAGACGCAAATAAGTCAGGAATTAGTACAATATCTTCGTAATTATCATCATTAACATTTACTATCTCACCATCAGCAAAAGTACCGGCTTGAGGCAATGAATATGACCAAAGGGTATCATTATCAGTGTTTGAGCCAATCTCTATCCATGCAGCTGAAAATGATTTGGTATTAAGAACTAATATTTCTGGTTGACCATTCGAATTAATATCGAATGATCGACTCACATGGTATATCCCTCTGCCTATAAGATTTGATAGCAATAGGGCACCAAGAACTATAAACTCTGAAAAGCGCATTTTAGCTCCTTCTGAACATACTCAGCCTAACGGCCACGACCTAAATTAGTACTAATATTCGGGAGCAAAATATAGTTTTGACCTCCCTTACCTCGTTAACTCTTTCAAAAATATAGGATTATGTGACTATTATTACAAGTAAAAGCCCCATATTTACTTTTTATAAAAATTATTGATTATTAACCCATATTTACTTTATAAATTGTAACTAAAATCTTAACTTGATACATTACAGTATGCGGAGAACCTCCATTACAATGAAAAACATCGCTCTTTTTATAATAATTAATATATCAGGCTTATCAGGACAGTTTTCTTATCCTGCCGAAGACTTTTTAGGCGGTGGAATAGGCTATAGCCCAATGTATATAAAACTAAAGGAAATCCCTGGAGCAGATGCCCTAACCAATGTTGGACTTGACCCAACGCAGTTTAGTGATCCATTTGTTATACATGGCGGAGAAGGCTTTGCACATGTCACAGGAAGATGGCGCATTGGTTCCTATGCGGGAATGGGTGGCTCATCAGTCAGCACAATTCCTCTTATAAAGTGGTACATTGACGATGATCCAAATAACAATAATGGAAACAAAGGATATAGTGGAGAAAATCTTAATAACTATACCGGGGTTTATGATCCTTCAATAACAGCAAAGCTTAAATTTTTACTCGGTGCCGCTACAATTGAGTATGTAATGCCCCTACTACAAGACTTAGAATTATCTTCTGGTGCGCTTTTTGGACTTGGGAGAGTTGGACTAAGCCTAGAACAAAAGAGTGGAGAAAATATTGGATGGGGAGACGCTTTCAGTAATGTTTATGGTGAATTTGTAGATGGCGCACTGTATTATTCGGTGGATAACAGCTTTGAAGAAAATGACCCTATCACCCCCTTACCAGTTCCCGGTCTTCTTAGAGAAGTCGGGGCAACTTTTTTTAATTTTCAACCCTATATTGCTGTAAAATTCCAATTTTTAGAAAGATTTGGATTGCGAATTAGCGTTGGATATAATAAGGGCACCGTTAGGCAGGGCGGGTGGAAGCTAAATGGCATAACAGAGATTAGCGACTCACCCCAATCCACGCTAGAAGGAATTTCCTTTCGTACAATGGGCTACATAGGTCTATAAAAAAACAAATAAAATGCTTAATAGATTACGTCAGATATGGCCACTGGCAGTATCTGCAATAATAGGTTTCATCATTGCAACAGTATTATTTACGCCCAAGCTATACTCAAGCAACCAAAATATTTACAGAGTTATTAGAGAAAGGATTGGTATCTTAAATCAAATTATAGGATATGTGAATCATTTTTATTTTGACACTGTGGATATGGAAAAAGTTATGGATGGTGCTTTTCATGGTCTAATGGAAGAACTAGACCCTCATTCTACCTATATACCCGCAAAAGAACAGGAGAATATAAATGAACTCTTCAAGGGGAAATTCCAAGGGATTGGGATTGAGTTTGATATATTAGATGGTTTCATAACGGTGATATCACCCGTTCCCGATAGCCCGTCAGAAATTGTTGGTTTATTACCGGGTGATAAAATAATTGCAATAGATGGAAATGACGCTTATAAAATAACCAAAACCGAAGTGTTTGAAAAGCTAAGAGGAAGAAAAGGGACTGAAGTAACCGTAACAATTAGTCGCCTTGGGTCGAATAAGCCTTTTGATGTAAATATAATTAGAGACAATATCCCAATTTATAGCATTGGTGCAGCAACAATGATTGATAACAAAACTGGTTATATTTTTCTTAGAAGGTTTTCTGCCACGACAGAAAAAGAATTTGTAAATGCAGTTGACACATTGCTTGAACAGGGCATGGAAAAGCTCCTATTTGATTTAAGGGGTAATAGTGGTGGATTTTTAGAGCAGGCAGCTGCTATTTCGGATCAATTCATTACAACACTAGATACACTCGTATATACTAAAGGGAAAATCAAGGAATCCAATCAAATATTCAGCAGTACACCCAAAAAAGGCAATGGAAAACTATCATTAATAATATTAATTAATAGGGGTTCTGCGAGTGCGGCTGAAATTGTTTCCGGAGCGGTTCAAGACCTTGATCGTGGATTAATTGTAGGAGAAACAAGCTTTGGAAAGGGGCTTGTTCAGCGACAACTCCCTCTTGACACCGGGTCTGCTATTCGTGTCACTATTGCGCGATATTATACTCCTTCAGGGCGCTTAATACAAAGACCATATGAAGGTAGTAGCGATCTTGCATATTATCAAGAGCTCTACTCCATAAACAGAGAAGATAAAATTGACAGCCTAAAAGAACTGCGCCCAAAATATAAAACAAGATCCGGGAGAACCGTTTACGGTGGTGGTGGAATCACTCCAGATATATACATTCCCTACAAAAGTAAAATAAACGAAGAAACTATCAAAGTTTTGAGGAGTCCAAAGCGACCATTTTTTAATTTTGCATCAAAATATGCTATAGCTCTTGATAATAACTTTAAATCATTTAAAGAATTCAAAAACAATTGGGAACTCTCAAATGACATCATTAACGATTTCCTCGTACATCTGGAAAAAGACTCTATAAATGTTTATAAGGATTCTTTAATGGTCGATGTTGACTATATAAAAAATCAAATTAAAAGTGAATTAGCCGGATCAATTTGGGGTAAAAATGAAAGCGCTAACATTAGATTGTTAATGGATAACCAAGTAATCCAGGCATTAAAACATTTTAACGAAGCAGATGCATTCGTCAAATCAATAAATTAAATTAATTATCTATGAATTAAACTATTTAAAGATTTTTAAGTTACTTAAACGTATTAGAAACGGAGTATATAATGGTATATTATTTTTTAGAAGGTGGGGCTTTTATGTGGCCAATTCTTTTAACTCTTATCTTTGGATTAGCATTTGTTATTGAGCGCGCTTATTCATTGATGATGTCTGGTGTGGATTCCCAGGCCCTCTTTGATAAAGTAAGTAAATCTGTTAAAGAAAGCGGGGCAGAAACGGCAACAGAGATCTGTAAAAAAGAACAGGGGCCCGTCTCAGTGATTTTCCAAGCAGGTCTTAGTAAAATGAATAGGGGTATTGGTGAAGTAGAAAAAGCCATTCAAAATGCTGGGGCAATTGAGATGGCGTTCCTAGAAAAAAACATGATCTGGTTAAACGCTGTTATTACAATTGCGCCAATGCTTGGTTTTACTGGAACTGTTGTTGGTATGATAGCTGCTTTTGATGCAATCAAGGCTGCAAATGATATATCACCTGCAGTAGTTGCTGGGGGAATATCTCAAGCTCTTTTAACCACGGCTTTTGGCCTTGTTGTGGCAATGATAATACAAACTTTTCAGAATGTATTTGTCGCACGGATTGACAAGCTGGTTTTAGAAATGGAAGAACAATCAATCAAAATAGTAGATTATTTGCAAGAACTTGAAAGCAAGTAATAAGTTTAATTAATGGCTAAAAAACGTAGATTTAGGGGAAGTGAAATTCCCACCTCTTCAATGGCAGACATTGCTTTCTTGCTTCTGATTTTCTTTCTAGTTACAACAACAATAGATACCGATAAAGGACTAGGGATTATTTTACCCCCGCCTGGAGATATGGAAATAGAAATACGAAAAGAAAATATTTTAAATTGCCTTATTAATTCACAGGGGAAAGTTTTGCTAGACGAAGAACCAACTAGTGTAGAAAAAATTCATAGAATAGTAGGAGAAAAACTAAGATCAAATGACAAGTTAATTATTTCAGTTAAAGCACATCCAAAAACTGCCTACAGCGACTATGTAAGGGTAATTGATCAATTAAAAATGGCTGACGCAAAACGTATATCAATCGCAAATAGTAATTAAAAATGAAGTTTACAAAAAAAACAAAAATTTCAAGTGAAATACCAACTGCTTCAATGCCAGATATAATATTCATGTTGCTCGTGTTTTTTATGGTAACTACTGTTTTGAAAGAATACTCTGGGCTCCCCGTTAACCTGCCTAAAGCAAAAAGAATTGAAAAATTAAAATCAAAACGTCATACTGTCCAAGTTTGGGTTTCTAAAGAGGGGCTAATTTCAATAGATGATCGCTTAATGGGAGTCGACGATGTTTCTCTTGTAATGTATGATAAGCGCGTTGCAGACCCACGAATAGTAGTTTCTCTCAAAGGAGATGAGGATGCTGAAATGGGGTTAGTTTCTGATATTCATGAGAACCTTCGTGAGGTTGAAGCTTTAAAATTAAATTATTCTTCAAAAACTCTAGTTGATTAATGAATCTTTCAAACCAATTAAAAACAAAATATCCAATAATAGTACGAATCACTACAATTATTGGAATTACATTAATTATTTTAAACTTTCTTTTATTCCCAAGATTTGGTAATACTATTGAATTTGAAGAAGTAGAACAAATAATTATTGAAAATATAGACATACCCCAGACTCAACAAATTGATAATACTCCGCCGCCCGCTAGACCATCTATACCGGTTCCATCAGATGACGAGGATATCGCTGAAGATCTTACACTTGATGAACTTGACTTTGATGATTTTTCTAATTTAGATGCACCACCACCACCACCTTCGGGCCCCAAAGTTGTATTCATACCATATGATGACCCGCCAACTGCAATGTCTCCCATTCGCCCGGTTTACCCAGAGATAGCACAAGAAGCAGGGATTGAAGGTGTTGTGATAGTCCAGGCTTTTATTGATGATAAGGGGAGGGTTAAGGAGACTCTTATATTAAAAGGAGTTCCAAATACAGGGCTTGATGAAGCCGCAATGGAGGCTATTAGAAAAACTAGATTCCGACCAGCAAAACAAAGAGAAAGGTCAGTAGGCGTTTGGATTTCAATACCGGTTAATTTTAAACTTAAATAAAATATTACCGTTTTTAGATATTGCTATTCTTTTATATTTGAAATATTGTATTCGATATTCATTTTTCTAATATATTTAACCGAAATCTCTTTAGGACATTCCACTTCGCATGCTCCAGTATTAGTACAATGACCAAACCCCTCCTTATCCATTTGAGCAACCATATTTTTAACCCTTTTGTTTTTTTCTGGTTGCCCCTGAGGCAATAATGCCAATTGAGATATTTTAGCAGATACAAATAAACTCGCAGATGCATTTTTACAAGAAGCAACGCAAGCACCGCACCCAATACAGGAAGCAGCATCAAATGCTTCTTCGGCAGTGTTTTTCGGAATAGGTATTGCATTACCATCTGGCGCACTTCCTGTGTTGACAGAAACATAACCACCTGATTGTATTATTCTATCAAAAGCAGACCTGTCAACTACTAGATCTTTGATAACGGGGAATGCTTTAGCTCGCCAGGGTTCAATTGTTATTGTATCTCCACTTTTAAAATGTCTCATATGTAATTGACATGTTGTTGTGCCGCCCATTGGCCCATGTGGCCGCCCATTTATTACCATAGAGCACATTCCACATATTCCTTCTCTACAATCATGGTCAAAAGCAACGGGGGTTTTATTTTTATTTATAAGCTGTTCATTTAAAACATCTAACATCTCTAAAAAGGACATATGGGTATTTAAATTTTTCACTTCATATGTTTGAAACTTACCCTTTTCAGATACAGACTTTTGACGCCATATTTTTAGTATAAGTTGTAAATCAGCCATATTACTTATAGCTCCTTTGAGTCGGCGTTACTATTTTAAAATTTAAATCTTCTTTATGAAGAACCGGGGCCTTATCAACGCCTTTAAACTCCCAAGTAGATGTAAAAGTGAAGTTTTCATCATCCCTTAAGGCCTCACCTTCTGATGTCTGATACTCTTCACGAAAATGACCACCACAAGATTCATTTCTTTCTAAGGCGTCCCTCATCATCAATTCTCCTAATTCAAAAAAATCAGCAACTCTTCCAGCTTTATCTAATTCAGGGTTATATGTTTTCTGGTCACCTGTAACTTTTACATTTTTCCAAAATTCCTCTCTTAATGTTTTTATATTTCCAATCGCATGTTCAAGATTAGACTTGTTCCTTGACATTCCACAATAATCCCATACAATTTTACCTAAATCTCTATGAAAGCTTTCTACAGATCTGTTTCCATTGTTTTGAACCAATATCTCATTTTGTTCTTTTGCTTTTTTTTCTGCTAATTCAAAAGATTCATGCCGAGTGTCAATAGGTTCTGTTCTTATATCTTCAGATAAGTATTTCCCTATTGTATATGGTAAAACAAAATATCCATCTGCAAGTCCCTGCATTAAAGCTGATGCTCCTAATCTATTTGCTCCGTGGTCAGAAAAATTGCACTCGCCGATTGCATATAAACCAGGCACTGTCGTCATTAAATCGTAATCCACCCATAATCCGCCCATAGTGTAATGAACCGCGGGGAATATTCTCATTGGGGTTGAATATGGGTTGTCTCCGGTTATTTTTTCATACATAGCAAATAAATTCCCATATCTAGCTGAAACCGTATCTTTCCCTAATCTCTTAATTGCATCTTTAAAGTCTAAATATACGGCCAACCCTGTTTCACCCACTCCATAACCCTCATCGCACCTTTCCTTAGCTGCTCTAGAAGCGACATCTCGTGGTACAAGATTACCAAATGCCGGATACCTTCTTTCAAGATAATAGTCTCTTTCATCTTCTGGTATTTGATGAGCTGGGCGACTATCTCCTTTTTTCTTTGGAACCCAAATCCGACCATCATTCCGCAATGATTCAGACATAAGGGTTAACTTTGATTGATACTCACCAGATACTGGAATACAAGTTGGATGTATCTGTGTAAAACATGGGTTTGAAAATGCTGCCCCTTGTTTATATGCTTTCCAAGCAGCGGTTACATTGCTACCCATTGCGTTGGTTGATAAATAATAAACATTTCCATACCCGCCCGTAGCAAGCACAACTGCATGCCCAAAATGTCTTTCAAAATCCCCAGTTAAAAGATTCCTTACTATGACACCCCTTGCCTTACCATCAATTTTTACAACATCTACCATTTCATGACGGTTATACATCATAACGTTTCCTTTGGCAATTTGTCTACTAAGCGCACTATATGCACCAAGAAGTAGTTGCTGTCCTGTTTGCCCCCTAGCATAAAAAGTTCTAGAGACCTGAACTCCACCAAAAGATCTATTATCTAGAGTTCCGCCATATTCACGCGCAAAAGGAACGCCTTGCGCAACACACTGATCGATTATACTTGAGCTTACTTCGGCCAATCTATATACATTGGCCTCTCTAGACCTATAGTCACCGCCCTTAATTGTATCGTAAAATAAACGATATACAGAATCTCCATCATTTTGATAGTTTTTCGCTGCATTTATTCCTCCCTGTGCCGCAATAGAATGTGCCCGCCTCGGGCTATCTTGAAAGCAAAAAGATTTAACCCTATATCCCATTTCTGCTAGTGATGAAGCCGCAGATGCACCAGCTAATCCAGTGCCGATCACAAGTATTTCTAACCGTCTTTTATTTGAGGGACTAACAAGGGGCACACTTGATTTATAATTAGACCACTTGGTTTCAAGTGGTCCTTTTGGAATTTTACTATCAAGAATCATAGCTGTTTAACATATAAATAAATTGGTATTGAAGCAAAAACTGCAGGGATGATTAAAGCAATAGAGCCAGCAATATATTTAAATGACTTTTCATAACTTTGAGATTTCAAGCCTAATGTTTGTATTGCCGAATCAACACCATGTCTTAAATGTAGAGACAGAGCTATCATGCTTATAACATAGAAAGCAGTATAAATAGGGTTTTGAAATGCGCTTACTGTAATTAAGTATAGGTCTTTTATTTTCGTTCCATCATTTAAAAATTGATAAGGAACATTTCCAAAGTGCATTTCATACCAAAAACTTTTCATATGAATAATAATAAAGAATAAAATAACGATTCCAAGAAGCGACATGTTTTGTGAAGACCAACTACTGTTTTTAACTCCGCTAGAAACAGCATATTGTATCGGGCGAGCTTTCCTGGATTGAATAGCAAGATAGAGCGTCAAAACTATATGTAATAATATTGACGTATATGTTATTATTGATAGCAGCTTGACAAAAGGATTTGTTGTCATAAACAGCGCATATTGATTAAACTGCGTTTTCCCCTCAACGCCAGAGATAAAAAGCTGCAGGTTCCCAACTAGGTGCCCAAAAAGAAACAAAATCAAGAACAAGCCAGTTAGTGCCGCTAGAACTTTTCTAAAAATTGATGAACTAAAATATGTATACATGTGAACATCCAAACAGATTTCAATCTAGAAATTAATGTATTTAATGCTTAAGGACTTAAAGAATCGGTAGGGTAACTATTCATTCAAAAAAATTGAAAAACAAAAACTACAAAAGAATAATAAAGTTAAAATATATAGAATTGGTTTTAATGGAGAAGTTGGTAAAAAATTAAAAATAAGATAGTACACCCCCAAAAGCGTTGTTAATAAAACTAGATATATGTAATTCCTCGATGATTGCGTCCCCAGTCTAGTTATATATAGGTATGAAAAAATTAAACCTCCAATTGTAATTAGCCATAGACCTAAAAACTTATAAATAACTTTTAGATATTCAGGCAGGTATTCATTTATTGAATGATTAAATAATACGGTAAAACTGGTTTTGATTAGTGCTTCATTTGGGTGTCTATCTAATATCCATGGCTCAGGGTGAAAAAACCAAGTTAAGCCAAGTAAAAAAGATAATACTCCTATTAAAACGATAGGAATAAAAACAAAATTATGCACTATATGTTGGCTTTTTATCCTGTGTTTGTAAGCTAAATGGTTCATTTTTTATCACGTAATTATAAAAACTATCAAAAAACTTTTCTTCTCCTAACTTCCTATTTGCCAGCCCCTCAAGGGCTAGGTCCCCAAAGCATTTAATCCAATTAAAATAAGGCTTACCATCGGGGCCGATATTGTTTTTATCCAAACTTAGAGCGCACCTATTAAAAATCCTTCTTTCGCGCTCTGTCCATTTCGAGCAGATACTAAGAATTTTATTTCTAGTTTTTAGATCAGTTAAAACTCCTGTCCAAAAAGCTACTGGAGAAATTTCAAAACCCCTTGGAGGGCGATCTGAACCTCTTACCTCAACAACATTTTTTATTCTTACATTAGTAAAAATCTGTCGAAGTAGGTAGAGAATTTCCTGCTCTGAAAAAATATCAGAGTTATTGTGGTTTTTTAATATTTTTCCGATTTTTCTATTTGAACCAATAACGTTTTTATGCAAATCTATTTCAAAAATTGCAGGGGTATTTAAAAAAAACTCAATGTATTGCTCTAAAAGGTTTTCTTTGTTTGTGATCCCATGATCAAATAAATTTCTACAACGCTCTATATCTGTATTGTGCCATATGATATTTCTTAGATTTTTCATATGGTTGCCCTTAGTCAATTTATATGGACTGTTTGCAAATAAATATGATGCTACAGGATGTAAGCAATCTGCAACAAAAACCATATCTTCTAAGTCCTGTAAATTAAGAAAATCTATATTTACCTGTATGCTTGCTGTATTTCTCATCATCCAGCTACCCATTCCATCTATCTTTTTCATTTTTTGATCCATAATTTTATATTTTTGATCATCAATAAGCTCAACTGAATCTGGATCAAATTGGGGATCTAATCCAAAATAAATTATTTTTGACTGCATTTTTGCCACAACCGATTCAAACAATTTATTGTGGTTTTGCATAGAAGAAGACAATTCATTTAAATTTCTAAATGGAGGGCTAGACCATTCAACCTGCCCCCCGGGCTCCATCGTATAAAGACCATTAAGGCCTTTTTTTTTATTTAATATTTCAGTAATGGTTTTCGCATTAGGTGCTGTACTTGATTTGATTGGTAGTCTCAATCCATTATTTGAATATAAAATAGACTCTTCCTCAACCCCTATCATTCTGTTTCCCGGGTCGACACATTTGGATAAGATTAAAGATTGAATTTTATTTTGGATACTCAACATTATAAAAAAATATTTTATTTACATGACTACATTGACCAAAAAATCATACTCAAAAGAAAAATGAACATTGGCAATCCAATATTCATTCCTCCTTTTATTTCTGATAACTTTTTTGGTTTATCGCCCATTTGGTTAAACTTTAATACCACTGTCTCTAGTTTTCCAGGCTCAGAATACACTGTAGTAGCCCCATATAATTCATTGTTTTGAATGATTGAATCATAACCAACAAATTGTAGTCCTTTGCGAGAAGCCAAGTGCGTATACATAGGTGAAAACCCGCTAACTTGGTGCCAACCGGGTTCTACCTCTACCGGAATAGATATAGGGGTTTCTCCAATATACTTACCATCAATGTAGATAGGTACACCCTTTAGGTTTGACTCGACTTTTATTCCTCCATTATTATAAAACATAAAACCGGGATCAGACTGTCTCTTTGGAAACGACTTAGGTCTTTTATTAGGCAACTGATTTCTCCATTCATATCTATCTTGAGTCCCTCGCAAGGAATAATCCAAAGATTCTCTTTCATTTTGTAGAAAAGAAGGGACTTCTTTTTCTTCAACAAAATCCCATTTTAATGATTTTTTAATTGAATCTTCTTGAGTCGGGAAATAACTCAACCATGTATTTTTTTCTAATGAATCTTCCGAAAATACCATGTCTACATTTTTATTAGTTTTTTTATTAATTGTATTATTTTTATATCTGGTTTTGAATCGGTTGTCTAAGACAATTGGATCAGTAAACTCTGGGGTTTGTGGTGACGGTTCATAAGAAAGGTCTTCTTCTAAAAACTTAAACTCTATTTTATTGCTTTCAGAGGGAATATACTTTTCCTGTAAACGCGTGGCGTCATACTCATCCGGAATTATACTTTCATCTAAAAACCAAGCTTCAACAATGTTTGTATCTGGGGCTTGGGTTCGCGTTTCATAGTATTGTGGCATTTTAAGGGTGTCTTTATCTCTAAACGATTCAAACGCTATTTTATTGCTTTCAGAAGGAATATACTTTTCCTGTAA
>CERX01073667.1_pt1 | contig 11447 bp, 9 predicted proteins | sample 350251 | NCBI WGS metagenome assembly CERX01 (sample SAMEA2621044, study PRJEB7988) | marine metagenome | biome: marine biome (ENVO:00000447); feature: deep chlorophyll maximum layer (ENVO:xxxxxxxx); material: "saline water (ENVO:00002010), including plankton (ENVO:xxxxxxxx)" | depth 50 m
ATCTGTTTCTATCATTAACAGCAACTATCGTCTACACTATCTTGAGCGCAGAAACATGTCTTAGCAGGAATAATGTCTGCTCGAGAACTTCTTGCGTTAAATTGAGACGTTACTTTTTCTAGCTCACCGGAAGTATCTCCTCTAGCTTCTAAACATAATTTAAGTCCTAATAGGCCCCACATATTATCTTTCCAAAGATCGATGTCTGCACGATATACTGCTTCAGCTTCTTCTACTTCTCCTTGTTCTAGAAGTAGCGCACCTAGAATATGACGTACGGGTTGCATTTGACCCCAAGGTTCGTTGTATGCAAGATTTAATGACAAATCTACTCCACGACGCAGGTGATCGAATGCTACTGTAAAATCAGCATCTTGGCCTTTTTCTTTTGCGAGATACTGCCTACGATATTCAATTTCTCCGTCTAAAATTGCATCATTTACTAAAAGAATACAGGGGCCTTCACTTGGATCTTGGTACATCAAATTGTTATGAAGTACTCTACCTGCTAGAGCCGGATTCTGTAATGCTTCTTTGAATAAAACTTGTTCGGCTTCTGCTTCAGGTACCATTCCCATAGATGCATAAGCAACTCCTCTTGCATAATGCTGAGTAGCTATAGCCGCAGGGAATACATCTCTATCTGTATGCAGCGGTTCATTTAGGATCTCATCCCACTTGCCGAATCTAATCATTACATGCCAAGGCATTGTAACATAAGATTCAAGGAAAATAGCGCCCATTGGTATCACTCCCGCTAACATGAACTGAACGCCTGAATTTGCGTCACCAGCAGGAAGTGTCTCAACTGCCTTGCGTGCATATTTTAGGGCAGTTTCATATTGACCATCGAACATTGCACACCAAACAACGAAGTGATGGTTATGCATTCTGTAGAATTTATAAAATTGTGATTCATTACCTGTTATCTCGACATACCGGTCATCGGCCTCTACTGCTGCAATATTACAATCTATGGCTTCTTTCCATTGACCTACCCAAGCATCAATATGAGATGGCATATGAACTAAGTGACCCAAGCCAGGCATTCTTGTGCGGAGAACATCTGCAGCAGGAAGCGCTCTTTCAGGGAAAGGTGACAACTCTAGTGCATGACAGTATAGGTGACATATAGCGGGATGTACCTTTGCTTCATCACTGCTTTCAAATGCATCTTCCAGGACTTTCACAAGGAGTAAAGTATTATCGTCAGCAGGAGTTATTTCCCCAGTTTTTGTATTCTTATCCCAAAGTTGCCATGCTTTAAGATTCATCAGAGCCTCTACATAAATTGCTGTTACATCTAAGTTTCCTTTGTATTTATTGTAGAGAGGGCCCATTGCATCTGCAAAAGCAATATTTAACTCCGGACTATTCCCCATGTTTAGAACCGTAGGATCGGCAGAATCACGTGCTTCGGCTGAATGTCTTTTTGATAATGCATCAATCAAATCTTGTTCTAATTCTGTACAATTATCTTTGAGACTAACGGCCTTTTGAATCGGGTCATGACCTGAACCTAGACCTGGGGTCCAGTTATAATTTGATGAAAGACAATATGCAATACCCCACCATGCCATGGCACAATTAGGATCTAATTCTGTACATCTTTGGAAACATGCAATAGCTTCTTCATGGTTGTAGTTAAGCATATGCCCATATGCAAGAATAAACACCTTTCGAGTTTCATCGTTATTACAAGTTATTTTATTCACAAAAGAATAATTTTCAGCATTTCCAAAATCGTAGTCGTCGGGCTTTAGTACCATATCTTAATTCGGAAAAGGGATAGAGTATAATCAATCTCCCAATAATTTATATCTATGAAGAAAAAAAAATTAATTCATTATTATCTCATATCTACTATGAAAATCATTTGACGAATTTCCTGCAATTCTAGTTACTTCTATTCCATCTCTTGATTCGTAACGTGACATAATGGCTCCCTCAATAATACCGTCATCCAAAGCAGATAAAGGTAAACTTTCTCCTGAAACCTTCGGTTCATCTAAGTGAACTTCAATATGGAAGACTGGATCGATATCATATGTTAATTTACCTAATCCTGAGTATTCCCACCAGTCCATTATTTCGTTAAGATATTCAACATCTCCATTAATGTCTTTCATAGAGAATGACAACTCTTCTCCAATTCTTATACCAACCTGTCTCAATAAAGTTTCAATATCAATACCAAAGGCTGCGAGGCTTTGTACTCCTCCCGTTTCTAATTTCTTTCTCGCTTGATTAATTTCCATCCCTGCATTAAGAATTGACTCTGGATCGAAAGGAGTATCTTCAGTTGGTAAGTCATGATTTACATTGAGAATTTCTCTTATTCGCTCTAAAAATGAGCCACCCTCAAACGTTAATTTAAGAGGGTCAACTATTCTATTCTCAGTATATCTCTTGGATGCCGAATCAAGAGGAATGCCTTCTGACCAGATGGTCTCAACAAGATTAGCCCAAGAGTTTGAAAAATCAGGAGATTCAATAACTAGAGCAGCATCTTCTTTTCCTCTTCCAACAGGATTTTCTTCCATGTTCAAATACTGTATAGTTTCAAGATTATCCATCAAAGCACCTTGTGCTTCTAAATTATCGGTATGTCGAACTTCTATTAGATCATGTAATTCTTGATAAAATCGTAAAGTACGGCGGTCTAATTGGCCTATTACGCGAATATTGATTCCTCTATTAGCAGCATTATTGACTGCTGAAATAGCTGGACTTCGACAAAGATGAAGAATACCAAATTTACCTAACAATAAGATTAAATTCTTTGTAGAGTCATCTGCCATTTTTTCAATTCTTTTCACTATATGCGTCCTTTCCTTTAGCACCGCAAATTTTGGATTGATATCTGTGCTTTCTTCGATCGTATCAATAAATTTGAGTGTGTTCGGATTGACTTGAACTTCTTCATATGCCTGTTCTATCCTTTGCAATTGCAGTTTCCTAATCCCAATGAGATGTTCTACAGCCTCAGTAATAGGGGGACAAGAGAATCTCATAGGCCTATCGGCGGTTGTTTTCACTAATCCAATAGACTGTAATTTTTCTAAAGAATTGTAAGCATCTAATCTAGTGGTTTCCAATTCTTTAGCAAGTTCACTTGCCTTAAGATTAGATTTAGAAGAAAGAACCAAAACTGCCTTAATTTCTCTTTCATTGAGTCCTGCATCACTCAAGATAGTTTCCCAACTCATCAGAATTCTCTCCGTTCTGTAACGTCGCTCATGGCAGCTAGTATCTTAGCAACATGTTTGCGAGGTCGGAATAACCAATCATAAACGTAATGGATTTCTCTGTCGGGGCCGATTACAAAAGATGATTTGGCCGGAAATTGGCCAAGATATACAGGAACCTTATACAAGTCCGCAACAGACCTGTCTGGATCTGAAAGTAAAGGGAATGGTAATTCTAGTTCTTCTTTAAATTCTTTATGCTCAGAAGATGTATCTTGACTAATCCCAATAATTTCAACAGGAGGAGTGAGTGAACGAAATAAATCGTATTGCTCTTTGAAACTTAGACAACCTCTTTTACATGTAGGAGACCCATCTTTTGCATAAAAGAAAATTACTTTCCACTCTCCATCTAAATCAGAAAATTTAAATTCGTTAGATTCACTATCCATCAATGTAAAATCTGGTGCTTTGTTTCCTACTGCCATTGTCATTATTCCATCTCCTATGATATATATACTTACTCAACATCAATTAGGTGACCCATTCGAGAACTCTTTGTTCTAAGATATTCTTTATTTTCATCTGATAGACCTGTGATATGCGAAACTCTATCTGAAACTTCTATTCCGTTTTCAACTAGACCTTTGATTTTAAGAGGATTGTTTGTCATAAGACGTACATTAGTTATTCCTTTTTCTTTCAGCATTTTTGCAGCAATAGAATAATCTCTTGCATCAGCGGGATGGCCCAAAGCAAGATTAGCGTCGAGTGTATCATAACCTTTGTCTTGTAGAGCGTAAGCTTGTATCTTAGATTCTAAACCAATCCCCCTTCCTTCTTGTCTCAAGTAAACAATTGCTCCAGCACCTTCTTCTTGAATTAATTTCATTGATTTTTTAAGTTGTGGACCACAGTCACATTTCATTGATCCGAAAGCATCTCCTGTTAGGCATTCAGAATGAATACGTATGAGGGGGTTTACAGCTTCTTCGAAACCATCAACATACAACAGAGCATGTTCCATCCCATCAGCATCAGGAGTAACTGAAACTCTGAAATTACCACTCTCAGTGGGTAAACGGGCATCTGATTTCACTTCTATTGGTTCAATATTTTGTGACTTTCTCATTTGAATTGTCATAGGCACGCCTCGAGATAATCACTTATGAAGTAATGTTTCGTTATGTCATTTTTTGAAAACACTTGGTTATATGCTATTAAGTTGGTGAAGGGTATGATGTACCAGTTGTACTCTTCATCGAAACTCACGGATTCTCGTGTTAGAACGATGAATAAACACCCAATTAATGAAAGTGGAAAATTTATACTTTATTGGATGACATCTTGTAGAAGATTTGCATACAATGCTTCTCTTCAACATGCAGTATCGCTGTCAAATTTATTGAAAAAACCCATTCTAGTGGTAGAAGCCGTATCTATAAGTCACAAATTTGCTAACGATAGGATAGTATCCTTTATGGTACAGGGAATTATGGACAACATAATTGATTTTAGTGAAAATTCAGTCTCTTACATACCTTGGGTTGAAATTAAGCAAAGAGTCGGAAGTAAAATGCTAGCTTCTCTAGCTGAAGAAGCCACTTGTGTTGTAATAGATGACTATCCGACATACACTCCTAGTAAGATTAGAGATGCTGCTGCCAAAAACCTAAAAATTCGTGTTGACGCAGTAGATTCAAATGGTATTTTCCCTATGAAGTGGGCTGAAAAAGAATTTACTACAGCATATTCATTCAGAAAATATGTTCAAAGAAATCTTCTAGATGCTTTTCAAACTATTCCTTCAAAAAATCCAATTGAACATAAGTATCGAGACATAAGGGTAAATGAAGAAATTATTTCTGATTTGAAAAAGAACATAGGGTTTGAATCAACCCCACTAGAATGGTTATGGAGAGTAGCTGAAGGAGGAGATGTTGGCAACCAAGCTATGGAAGAGTTTCCTATAGACCATACAGTTCCTGCAGTAATTACCTCGAAAGGTGGAGTTAATGAGGCAAGACTTCGATTACAGAAATTTCTAAATTACAGATTAAATAAGTACAGCACAGATAGAAATAATCCAGATAAACCTGCAGTAAGTGGACTTTCTCCTTGGCTTCATTTCGGCCATATTTCCTCATATGAAATAATTCATAATGTGTTAAGTAAAGAGAACTGGAATCCAGATTCATTGAATCATGAAGATACTGGTAAAGGTACAAGAACTGGATGGTGGGGTGTTTCAGAATCTTCATCATCATTCTTGGACCAAATTATTACTTGGAGAGAGTTGGGATTTAATTTTGCATATAATAGAGATGATCATGCAACTGTTGAGACCATACCTAATTGGGCAAAATTATCTATGAAAGAGCATATCAATGATGATAGAATCATATATTCACTTGAAGAATTAGAGAGCGCAGAAACTCACGATGAAATCTGGAATGCTGCACAAAGAGAATTACTTAGAACTGGACAAATGCACAATTACATGAGAATGTTATGGGGTAAGAAAATTCTTGAATGGTCGCCAAGTCCAGAAATTGCTGCTGAAAATATGATTTATATTAATGACAAGTGGGCCCTTGATGGTAGAGACCCAAATTCATACACGGGCATATTCTGGGTTCTTGGAAGACATGATAGAGCATGGGGGCCAGAAAGACCAATCTTTGGGAAAGTCAGATACATGTCTTCTGAATCTGCTTATAGGAAATTAAAATTGAAAAATTATCTTCAGAAATATGCAAAGGATGAAAATACAACGTTGGCAAAGTTCGGGTGAGTGAATGACTAATTATAAACATGAAACTGTTGTAAATGCGGATATAGAATCTACTTTTGATTGGTTTGAACATGAAGGTTCTTTCAGAAGATTGATGCCTCCTTGGGAAGTTGCTGAAGAAGTTCGAGCCGATGACTCTCTCGAGGTTGGTTCTCAGAGAGTTTTTAGATTTCCAGCACCAGGTTTACCATTTGTAAATATGACTTGGGTTGCAGAACATACTGGTTACGATAAGCCAAATTACTTTGCAGACACAATGGTAAAAGGCCCTTTCTGGAAATGGGATCATGACCACTACTTAACTGAAGAAGAAGGAATTACAACTGTCGTTGATGATGTAACATACAGTGTACCATTTGGTCCACTTGGTATGCTAGTCGACAAAATTCTTGGAGGAGCTTTGGTAACAGGAAGAATTTCTGCTATGTTCAAGGCGAGAGAACTGAGATTACAAAGAGATATGCGTGAACACAAAAAATACTCAAATGAATCTAGAAAAAGAATTTTGGTTTCTGGTTCATCTGGATTGATAGGCACACAACTAGTTGCTTTCTTAGACACAGGGGGGCATGATGTATGGAGACTTGTTCGAAGACCTGTTAAGGAAGGATCTAAAGAACTAACTTGGAAACCAGATAAAGGAATCTTGAATCCGAACGACATAGAAGGTTTTGACGTCATTATACATCTGGGAGGAGCAGGTATTGGTGACAAAAGATGGAGTAAAAAAAGAAAAGCTTTGATTATTGATTCACGAAAAGATAGTACAACATTGCTTTCTGATACTATGAGTAAACTAAGCAAAAAACCCGAAGCATTCATTGTAGCCAGTGCTATAGGCTACTATGGAAATCGGGGAGATGAAGAATTGACTGAAGAAAGTGAGCCGGGCGAAGGTTTCTTGACAGATACAGTAATTCAATGGGAATCATATGCTGATTCGGCAAGAAACGCAGGTATCAGAGTTATAAACACAAGAAATGGCATTGTATTGGCGGCTACTGGGGGGGCTCTAGGACGTATGTTACTTCCTTGGAAAATAGGAGGCGGTGGGCCTCTTGCAGGAGGAAAACAATGGATGTCATGGATTTCTCTTGATGATGAAATATATGCAATTCACCATTTGATGATGAATAAAAATTGCGAAGGCGCTTACAATTTGACTGCTCCGAACCCTTGTATGCAGAAAGTTTTCTCGAAAACGCTGGGCAAAGTACTCAGAAGGCCCGCAATCGCACCAATACCGGGTATTTCTATGAAAATTCTATTTGGTGAACTTGCTAAACCACTCCTAATTGAAGGTCAAAGAGTCTTGCCTAGTAGGCTAGAAGAATCTGGTTATGAATTTACTCATGAAAACCTCGAAGAGGCTCTAAGAGATTCATTAGGTAAGTGGAGATAATTTAATGAAAGATACTCATGAATACTTAGTAAATACTAAATTTCCACAGTTTAACCTATATGATGATAAGAGAAAAATTGTTACTGAAGAAGACTTTAGTGGGAAATGGAATGTGATCTTCTTTTATCCAAAAGATGAGTCTCCGGGTTGCACTATACAATCGTGTTCATTTAGAGACAAATATGAAGAATTTAATAATCTTGGAGTACAAATCTTCGGGGTTTCTTCCGATTCAGTATCCTCGCATAAAAGATTCAAAGAAAAATATAATCTCCAATATTCTCTTTTGAGCGATGAGGCGGGCGAACTTGCAAAAAGTTTAGTGTTGAAAAAAAATCTAGGTATTCTCCATGCAAGAGTTACATTAATTGTTGATCCTCAAGGAATGATAACATATGTTCATACTAGCCAGCTTGGAGTAACTGGCCATGTAAGAAAGGCACTCAAAGAAATTAAGGCTCAAGGAAAATGATAAGATTTTGGATACTTTAAAATCATTAAAATATAGCCATTTGTGTTATCTTCTATTACACTAGTTGAAGTAGTATGGGGTTCGCGTGGGTAATATGGCTCAAGGTACAGTCAAGTGGTTTAACAAGAAAAAAGGGTTTGGATTTATCGAACAAGAAGATGGGGAGGACTTATTCGTCCATTATACTCAAGTTGAGGGAGAAATCCAAGATGGGGATTCTGTGGAATTCGAAGTTGGAGAAGGGCCGAAAGGACCTAATGCAATTAACGTCTCAAAAACTGAATGATTCATTTAATTTCAGAATAATAATCAATTGCAGCTTCTTCAATGTCTTTGCAGGCTTTGGATTCATCAATTGTTAGGGTTTTACCGTTACGGCGTAAAGCTTCTCCGCCAACAAAAACGTCTAACACATCTCCCCCAGAATAGATGGCGTTGGCAAGAATTCTACGACTATCTCGGCCAATAGGTCGCATACGAATATCGTCAAGATTCCAAGTTATCCAATCGATGGATCCTTTAGTTGCTAATTTCCAAGTTTCAATTGGATCTAAAATTCTTGCATCCCAATGATCATGTCTCTGAACTAAGCTAGCTGCCTTAGATTCTGCACGCATGTCAAGACTATTGTTACTTGCAGCACCATCAGTACCCAAGCGAACATCGACTCCTGCTTCTTTCATAGCAGGATATGAAAGAGTGCCTCCGCAAGCTAATTTTTGGTTAGATGTCGGGCAATGAACTGCATGAGCTTCATATTTTGCTAATATTCTCATTTCTTTTTTTGTAACCCATCCACAATGAGCACAAACAGTATTTCCATCTGAAAAGAAATCTAATGATTCAAGATATTCAATTGGATACATTCCAGTCAATGAGTGGCAATCCGCAACTTCTTTACGAGTCTCAGAAGTGTGAATACTCAACTTACAATTAGTTTCTTTCGAAACTTCAGATGCTTTTCTTAAGGTCTCCTCACTGCAAACATAGACTGAATGAGCACCTATCCCATATGAGATCCTATCCGGACGTGATGATCCATTTTTGATTAAGTTCTGCATATGTTTCAATGCATCTCCAGAACCTGGTTTGAAATTTGGAGTTAGTCCATCAGTAATTGGCCCGCATAATTCAGCTCTTAGGCCAGATTTGGCTAAAGTTTCACCAATTACTTCAGTATGAAAATACATATCACAGGCAAATGTAGTTCCTGTAGATATTAGTTCTGCTGCTGCTGCGCGGGTTCCAATTTCAACAAATTCTGGTGTGAGGAACTTTTCGGCAGGAAATATTGATTTTTCTAACCACTCCATTAATGGAAGACCTTCTCCCATTCCTCTGTTCAGAACCATGGGTAGGTGTGTGTGCCAATTCTGAAAAGAACGTGTAATGAGTCGCATTGAACCATCAATTACTTCAATTACATCTTCGTCCCCTTTACTTTGAGAAAAACTACCATCTTCATGAAGTAAAAAATCTCCATATTTAACTATACCATCGTGGTCAATTAATCGAGTATTTGTTACTCTTCTAACACCAACCTCAGATGCGAACATGATTGTTCCAAGAGGTCATTTACCGTCAATCTTTGCTTGAAAGAAAGTAACAATCACTAAAATTAGGACATGGAAGTCCATACATCTTTATCTTATACTCTCTAGAGATAATTATGAGTAACTTCGGAGAGATTGGTTTCTCTGGGAAGTTACGTCCTTCGCAATTAGCATCATCAGACATAATTCGTAAACAATTAGATGCAGGCGAAAAAAATCTGCATATTGTAGCACCTCCAGGTTCAGGCAAGACTGTTCTTGGACTGTATACTTGGTCTGATCTTGTAAGATTACCCACTCTTGTTTTAAGCCCTAACTCTGCAATTCAAGCACAGTGGGTTGCTAGGGCTAAAGAATTATTCAATTTAGACGGGAAGGAGGATCAAATTCTTACAAATACAAATTCCCCTGGGCTGCTAACTTCTCTAACATATCAATCAGTTACTCTTCCAAAGAGGGCTGATAAAAATCTAGATGATGCAGCAATGAAAATATGGATAAATAAACTAATTTCAGAAAATGAAGCGGATAGTTTGGAAACTGCCAAAGCTTGGATTAAAGACTTAGAAGATAATAATAATGATTACTTTACTGATAGATTCAGTTCTTATCGGAAACAAGTAAGAGATGATTTTGCTAGTCATGGTAATGCTTTATGGGTATTGCATGAATCTTCGAAAAAGAATCTAGAGAATCTTGCAAAAACAGGAATTGGCATGATAATCCTTGATGAATGTCATCATCTACTTGGACACTGGGGGAGAGTCCTAAGTGAAATAAGAGAATATTTTGGAAATCCAATTGTTTTGGGACTTACAGCTACACCCCCAGACATAGGTTCTGTGAGTATTGATGATGGTGAAAGATACAAAGAATTTTTTGGAGAAGTAGATTATGAAGTGCCTGTTCCAGCATTGGTTAGAGATTCGAATTTATCCCCTTATCAGGACTTAGCTTATTTTGTAAGGCCAAACCCTGAAGAGTTGCAATATATTGCTAATGTTGATAAAGAATTTGAAGAATTAATTGAAGAAATTAGTAATGGCCCTGAAGATACTAGTAACCGTACACCAAAGTTAGATATTTGGTTAACTGAAGTTCTGAGTAAATTATTACTTCCTAGTGGCTCGGTAAAAAATTGGACCTCTTTTGTTAAAAGAGATGAGAACCTGGCTAATTCTGCTAGACTTTATCTTCTTTACAAAGAAATAGAATTACCGGAAAATGTACCATTCCCCGAACAAAAATTAATAGATCTAGATTTAACAAAAAACCAAGTTATGATTACTTTATTGGACCGTTATATTAGACATGGCCTTCTTCGTTCAAAAAATGAGAAAGATCATGAATTAGCAGAATTGGCTATTCAAAAATTAAGGATGTTGGGGCATCAAATTACTGAAACCGGAATGAGGCCATGTGCGTCACCTGTAGGGCGTGTAATGGCATATGCATCGGCAAAATATGATGCGTTGAGAGATGTCTTAACTGCAGAAATGCAAGCTCTAGGGCAAGACATTAGAGCAGTGATTGTTACTGACTTTGAGAAAACTTCTGCTACTGCTCTAGTTGAGGGAGTCCTAGATAAAAATGCAGGGGGAGCTATTGCAGCATTCCGTTCACTTCTAATGGATGAGACAACTGATCGACTTAATCCTGTTCTAATGACTGGCTCTACAGTATTAGTAGATGATGATTTATGTGAAATAATAATACCGAAATTTAAAGAATGGATTAAAGAAAAAGAATTAGATATAAAAATCGAATATGTCGAAAAAGAAGGTTATAATGAAATTAGAGGAAGAGGGAATCAATGGAAACCTAGATACTATACTGAGATGATTACAGAATTGTTTCAAGAAGGGGTTACAAAATGTCTAGTAGGAACTAGAGGACTACTTGGAGAAGGTTGGGATGCTAGTAGAATTAATGTTCTAATTGATTTGACAACAGTAACAACCAGTATGAGCATTAATCAATTGAGAGGACGTTCATTTAGACTTGATAAAAAGAATCCTGAAAAGGTGGCAAATAATTG
>CERX01073099.1_pt1 | contig 11438 bp, 9 predicted proteins | sample 350251 | NCBI WGS metagenome assembly CERX01 (sample SAMEA2621044, study PRJEB7988) | marine metagenome | biome: marine biome (ENVO:00000447); feature: deep chlorophyll maximum layer (ENVO:xxxxxxxx); material: "saline water (ENVO:00002010), including plankton (ENVO:xxxxxxxx)" | depth 50 m
TTTATTCAAGCCATCGGTATGTCCGTTGGTCTGGCTAGTCAGGGCGTCGCTTTCAGCACCGATTTCAGCTTCTATTTTGTTGCTGTAACCACGTTTGTTGCTGGCGCGATGTTCATGATGTGGCTTGGTGAGCAGATCACCGAGCGGGGTATCGGTAACGGTATCTCGATGCTGATTTTTGCCGGCATTGTTGCCGGTTTGCCGGCAGCCATTGGTCAGTCCTTCGAAGGTGCCCGTTTGGGTACCATCAATATTTTTGCGTTGATTGGCGTCGGCCTGGTGGCTATCGCCCTGATCGCGTTCGTGGTGTTTGTCGAGCGTGGCCAGCGCAGAATCACGGTCAACTATGCCAAGCGTCAACAAGGTCGCAAGGTGTTTGCCGCTCAAACCAGCCATTTGCCCCTCAAGGTCAACATGGCGGGTGTGATCCCGGCCATCTTCGCCAGCAGTATCCTGTTGTTCCCGGCGTCGCTGGGTACCTGGTTCGCCCAGGGCGACAACATGGAATGGCTGCAAACCTTCGCGCAGGCAATTGGGCCGGGTAAGCCGCTGAATATCATTCTGTTTAGTGCAGGGATCATTTTCTTCTGCTTCTTCTATACAGCCTTGATGTTCAATCCGAAGGATGTTGCGGAAAACCTCAAGAAGTCCGGTGCGTTCATTCCGGGTATTCGTCCCGGTGAGCAATCGGCTCGCTACATTGATAGCGTGCTGACCCGTCTCACCCTGTTCGGTGCCCTGTACATGACCGCGGTCTGCTTGCTGCCGCAGTTCCTGGTGGTATCGGCGAATGTGCCCTTCTATCTGGGTGGGACGTCGTTGCTGATCGTTGTAGTGGTTGTTATGGACTTCATGTCGCAAGTACAATCGCACCTCGTTTCTCAGCAGTACGAGTCTCTTTTGAAGAAATCTAACCTGAAGGGTTACGGCAGCGGCATGCTCCGCTGAGTATTCGGGTTATAGGAGTCGGCTATGAAAGTTGCAGCATCAGTTAAGAAGCTTTGCCGTAACTGCAAGGTTATCCGTCGCAATGGTAGCGTACGTGTAATCTGCAGTGCTGAGCCCCGTCATAAGCAGCGCCAGGGTTAATCCCCGGTTCTGCATTAAGACTACGTCTCAGGATAACCGCCACCTGGCCATATTTTGGCCAGGTGGTTGAATTTTGTTTTTGTTAGCGCTACCCTACTGCACCCTTTTTCGAGCAACCTCTTTGGGTTGAGTCAGGTAGCTGTCAGACGGAGTAAATTGGATGGCCCGTATTGCAGGCGTCAACATCCCGGATAACAAGCACACTGTTATCTCTCTGACCTATATCTTTGGTATTGGTCAGACCAAGGCACAACAGATCTGTGCCGCCACTGGCATTGCGCCCAGTGTCAAAATCAAGGATCTGAGCGAAGAGCAGATTGATACCCTGCGCAATGAAGTCGCCAAGAGCACGACCGAAGGTGACCTGCGCCGCGCGATCAATATGAACGTCAAGCGCCTCATGGATCTCGGCTGCTATCGTGGCCTGCGTCACCGTCGTGGCCTTCCGGTCCACGGTCAGCGCACCAAGACCAATGCCCGCACCCGTAAGGGTCCGCGCAAGCCGATCCGTAAGTAATTGCGAGGGAATCTACAGATATGGCTAAGCCAGCTGCTCGTGTACGTAAAAAAGTAAAAAAGACAGTCGTTGATGGGGTTGCCCACATCCACGCGTCTTTCAACAACACCATCATCACCATTACAGACCGTCAGGGTAATGCCCTGAGCTGGGCTACCTCCGGTGGTTCCGGCTTCCGTGGTTCGCGCAAAAGCACCCCGTTCGCTGCTCAGGTAGCGGCCGAGCGTGCCGGTCAGGCTGCCCTTGAGTATGGCCTGAAGAACCTGGACGTGTGCGTCAAAGGCCCCGGCCCGGGTCGTGAGTCTGCTGTGCGTGCTCTGAACTCTTGTGGTTACAAGATCAGCAGCATCACCGACGTCACCCCCATTCCCCACAACGGCTGCCGCCCGCCCAAGAAGCGTCGCGTTTAATCAGGAGACGGTAAAATGGCTCGTTATATTGGTCCCAAGTGCAAGCTATCTCGTCGCGAAGGTACTGACCTGTTCCTGAAAAGCGGCGTGCGCGCTCTCGACTCCAAGTGCAAACTGGAAACCCCTCCGGGTGTTCACGGCCAACGCCGTGGTCGTCTTTCAGAATACGGTACTCAGCTGCGTGAAAAGCAGAAGGTCCGTCGTATGTATGGCGTTCTCGAGCGTCAGTTCAGCAACTACTACAAGGAAGCTGCCCGCCTGAAGGGTGCTACCGGTGAGAACCTGCTGCAACTGCTGGAGCGTCGTCTGGACAACGTCGTTTATCGCATGGGCTTTGGTGCTACTCGCGCTGAAGCACGTCAGCTGGTGTCGCACAAGTCGATCAGCGTCAACGGCAAAACAGTAAACATTGCGTCCTACTCGGTTGCTCCGGGTGACGTGGTCGCTGTTCGCGAGAAAGCCAAGAACCAACTGCGCATCAACAGCGCTCTGGAGCAGGCTGCTCAGCGTGGCGGTGCAGAGTGGGTTGAAGTAGACAGCGCCAAGAAAGAAGGCGTTTTCAAGAGCATCCCGGCTCGCAGCGATCTGTATGCCGACATCAACGAAAACCTGATCGTCGAGCTGTACTCCAAGTAAGCGACAGACAGCATAAAGGTGCCCCACATGCAGAGTTCGGTTACCGAGTTTCTAACTCCGCGTCATATCGACGTACAGGAAACTTCGCCCACGCGTGCCAAGATCACTCTTGAGCCGCTGGAGCGTGGTTTCGGTCATACCCTGGGCAATGCGCTGCGTCGCATTCTGCTCTCGTCCATGCCCGGCTGCGCCGTGGTAGAGGCCGAAATCGATGGCGTTTTGCATGAGTACAGCGCAATCGAAGGCGTCCAGGAAGATGTCATCGAGATCCTGCTCAACCTGAAAGGGTTGGCGATCAACATGCACGGTCGCGACCAGGTAACCCTGAACCTTTCCAAGAAAGGCCCGGGCGTTGTCACCGCTGCCGACATTCAGCTCGACCACGAAGTCGAAATCGTCAATCCGGATCACGTGATTGCCACGCTGTCCGACAACGGCGAGCTGACCATGAAGCTGACCGTGGCCCGTGGCCGCGGTTACGAGCCGGCCGATGCGCGTCAGTCCGATGAGGACGAGACCCGCTCCATTGGCCGTCTGCAGCTGGACGCCACTTACACTCCCGTACGCCGTGTGGCCTACGTAGTGGAAAGTGCGCGTGTTGAGCAGCGTACCAACCTGGACAAACTGGTTATCGACCTGGAAACCAACGGTACCCTGGATCCGGAAGAAGCCATTCGCCGCGCTGCAACTATTCTGCAGCAGCAGCTGGCTGCCTTCGTTGATCTGAAGGGCGACCAGGAGCCGGTTGTCGAGCAGCAGGAAGACGAGATTGATCCGATTCTGCTGCGTCCGGTGGACGACCTTGAGCTGACTGTCCGTTCGGCCAACTGCTTGAAGGCTGAAAATATTTACTACATTGGCGATCTGATCCAGCGTACCGAAGTAGAGCTGCTGAAGACCCCGAACCTGGGTAAGAAGTCCCTGACCGAGATCAAGGACGTTCTGGCTTCGCGTGGTCTGTCTCTGGGTATGCGTCTGGACAACTGGCCGCCTGCAAGCTTGAAGAAGGACGACAAGGTTTCGGCCTGATCGTCTTGACACCGAGGAATTGAGAGATGCGTCATCGTAAAAGTGGTCGTCACCTGAGTCGCACCAGCGCACACCGCAAGGCCATGTTCCAGAACATGGCAGTGTCGCTGTTCGAGAACGAACTGATCAAAACTACTCTGCCGAAAGCCAAGGAACTGCGCCGCGTTGCCGAGCCGCTGATCACCCTGGCCAAGGAAGACACCGTAGCTAACCGTCGTCTGGCGTTTGACCGTACTCGCAGCAAAGCTGCTGTCGGCAAACTGTTCAACGACCTGGGCAAGCGCTATGCAACCCGTCCGGGTGGCTATGTGCGCATCCTGAAGTGCGGTTTCCGCGCTGGCGATGCTGCCCCGATGGCTTACGTTGAGCTGGTTGACCGCCCTGAAGCGGCTGCAGCTGACGAGTAAGTTAGTCAGGCACGACAAGAAAACCGGCTTAGGCCGGTTTTTTTGTGTCTGCGATTTGGCGCTGGATGTGCTGAATGAAGTGCGGAGCCGCCGTTGGGCGGCTCCTCTATGCGGGTCAGGCGCGGTCGCGCTCCAGCAGCGGGCCAAGAAAGCGCCCGGTGTGCGAGGCTGCCTCGGCCGCGATCTGCTCCGGCGTGCCGGCGGCGATAATCTGACCGCCACCAGAGCCGCCTTCCGGGCCCAGATCGACGATCCAGTCTGCGGTCTTGATTACATCGAGGTTGTGCTCGATGACGACCACTGTGTTGCCGTGGTCGCGCAGGCGGTGCAGTACGTCGAGCAATTGCTGAATGTCGGCAAAGTGCAGGCCGGTGGTCGGCTCATCGAGAATGTAGAGCGTTTTGCCGGTGTCGCGCTTGGATAGCTCACGCGCGAGTTTCACGCGCTGAGCCTCACCGCCGGACAGCGTAGTTGCTGATTGCCCCAGGCGAATGTAGGACAGGCCCACGTCCATCAGGGTTTGCAGCTTGCGGGCGAGAGCCGGGACAGCATCAAAGAACTCGCGTGCTTCCTCAATGGTCATCTCCAGCACTTCGTGGATGCTCTTGCCCTTGTACTTGATCTCCAGCGTCTCGCGGTTGTAGCGCTTGCTCTTGCAGACGTCGCAGGGCACGTAGATATCGGGCAGGAAGTGCATCTCTACCTTGATCAGGCCGTCGCCCTGGCAAGCCTCACAGCGCCCGCCCTTGACGTTAAAGGAGAAGCGTCCGGCCTTGTAGCCGCGAGAGCGGGCTTCCTGGGTGCCGGCGAACAGCTCGCGGATTGGGGTAAACAGGCCGGTATAGGTTGCCGGGTTGGAACGCGGGGTGCGGCCGATCGGGCTCTGGTCGATGTCGACTACCTTGTCCAGATGCTGCAACCCATCGAAGCTGCCGTAGGGTGCGGTTTCCAGGGTTGTGGCGCCGTTCAGGGCGGTGGCCGTGATCGGGAACAGGGTGTTGTTGATCAGCGTCGATTTGCCCGAGCCGGATACGCCGGTGACGCACGTCAGCAAGCCAACCGGAATCTCCAGATTGACCTTCTGCAGGTTATTGCCGCAGGCACCTTTGAGGCGTAGCCATTCGTTCTTGCGCAGCGGTGTGCGCTCGGCGGGTACGGGGATTTTTACCTTGCCGGAGAGGTATTTGCCGGTCAGCGAGGCTGGATCGTCCATCACCTGTTGCGCGGTGCCGTGTGACACTACGCGGCCGCCGTGTACGCCCGCGCCGGGGCCGATGTCCACCACGTAGTCCGCCAAGCGGATGGCGTCTTCATCGTGCTCGACGACAATCACGGTGTTACCCAAATCACGGAGGTGCACCAGTGTCGCCAGCAAACGCTCGTTGTCGCGCTGGTGCAAGCCGATGGAGGGCTCATCCAGGATGTACATGACGCCGACCAGCCCGGCACCGATCTGGCTGGCCAGACGAATGCGTTGGGCTTCGCCGCCAGACAGTGTGTCCGCGCTGCGGTCCAGCGTGAGGTAGTCCAAGCCGACGTTGACCAGGAACATCAGGCGCGCGCGAATCTCCTTGAGAATCTTCTCCGCAATCTCGCCGCGGCTGCCTTCCAGTGTCAGTTGTTCAAAGTAGTCGGCCGCGCTGCCCACGGGCAGGGTGGTCAGCCCAGGTAAGTTGCGGCCGTCGATCATCACGTGACGCGACTCGCGACGCAGGCGAGTGCCGTGGCAGTCCGGACACGGCTGTGTGCTCAGGTATTTGGCCAGCTCCTCGCGCACGCTCTGGGACTCGGTCTCCCGGTAGCGCCGCTCTAGGTTGGGCACGATGCCCTCGAACGGGTGCTCGCGCTGGACCACATCGCCGCGATCGTTGAGGTAGCGGAAGGGCACTTTGTCATTGCCGGTACCGCTGAGGATCAGCTTGCGGTGGTCGTCCTGGATCTGATCAAAGGGCAGGTCCAGATCGATACCGAAATGCTCGGCCAGCGAGCTGAGCATCTGAAAGTAGTACACGTTACGCCGATCCCAGCCGCGGATCGCGCCTTCGGCCAGCGTCAACTCGCCGTTGACCAGGCGCCGCGCATCAAAAAATTGCTTAACGCCCAGGCCGTCGCAGGTCGGGCAGGCGCCGGCGGGGTTGTTGAAGGAGAACAGGCGCGGTTCCAGCTCGCTGATCGAATGTCCGCATTCGGGGCAGGCGAAGCGTGCGCTGAAGGTGGTCTCTTCGCCTTCCTCTCCGTCCATGGGGGCGATAATGGCGATGCCGTCGGCAAGGCCGATGGCGGTCTCGAAGGATTCGGCCAGACGCTGCTGCAGATCTTCGCGGACTTTAAAGCGGTCGACCACCACTTCGATGCTGTGCTTGCGCTTCTTGTCCAGCGCCGGTGCCTCATCAAGCTCATAGATGCGGCCATCGATGCGTGCGCGGACAAAGCCCTGGGCGCGCAGCTCGTCGATCAATGCCAGGTGCTCACCCTTGCGGTCGCGCAGCACCGGGGCCAGCAACATCAGCTTGCTGCCCTCGGGCATGGCCAGGACCTGGTCGACCATCTGGCTGACGGTCTGGGCCGTCAGCGGCAGGTCGTGGTCGGGGCACATGGGCGTGCCCACCCGAGCAAACAGCAGGCGCAGGTAATCGTAAATTTCGGTGATGGTGCCGACGGTGGAGCGCGGGTTGTGCGACGTCGACTTCTGCTCGATTGAGATGGCCGGAGACAGGCCCTCGATATGGTCGACATCGGGCTTTTCCATCATCGACAGGAACTGCCGCGCATAGGCCGACAGCGACTCGACGTAGCGGCGCTGACCCTCGGCGTAAAGGGTGTCGAAGGCCAGTGACGACTTGCCGGAGCCGGACAACCCGGTGATCACGATCAGCTTGTCACGGGGCAGGTCGAGGTCGACATTTTTCAGGTTGTGCGTGCGTGCACCCCGGATCTGAATGGTATCCACTGTACTCTCACCTCGCGGCCGGCAAAGCGTACAAGTATACGGCTTCCGCTGGGTCGGCGGCAAAGTGGCGCACCCGTGCAGTGTGCGTCCCGGGCCGGGGGCAGGCATGGTAATATCCGCGCTTTTACCCGGAGCTGTCATGCATCAGGTTGACTCCATGAGCCCCCAGGAACGTCGCGCCTCCGTGTCGCTGGCGCTGGTCTTTGCCTTTCGTATGCTGGGCCTGTTCATGGTGTTGCCGGTGCTAGCGACCTGGGGGCAGCAGTTGCAGGGGGCAACCCCCTTTCTGATCGGCATGGCGATCGGCGCTTACGGTCTGACCCAGGCATTTCTGCAAATTCCCTTTGGCATGTTATCCGACCGCATTGGCCGCAAGCCGGTGATTGTGTTCGGCCTGTTGCTATTTGCCGCCGGCGGGCTGGTCGCAGCCGATGCCGATAGCATTGGCCAGGTAATCGCCGGACGGGTGCTGCAGGGGGCTGGGGCAATTGCTGCGGCAGTGATGGCGCTGGTGGCCGACTCGACGCGTGAGCAGCATCGTACCAAGGCCATGGCGATGATCGGCATGAGCATTGGCGTCGCCTTTGCTGTGGCCATGGTGGCTGGCCCGGTGGTGGCGCGTATGGCGGGCCTCGGAGGTGTGTTCCTGTCGACCTCGGCGTTGGCGTTGCTGGGTATTGTGCTGGTGCTGCTGACAGTGCCGACGCCGCGCCACACCCAACCCCATCGTGACGCCGGCATCGTGCGGGGGGCACTGTGGCCAGCACTGAGCAACGGACAACTGCTCCGGTTGAACTATGGCATCGCTTGTTTGCACGCGATTCTGATGGCGACCTTTCTGGCGATTCCGCTGGCGTTGCAGCAGCAGGCGGGCCTGGCCAAGGAAGACCACTGGTGGGTCTACCTGGCGGCGTTGCTGCTGTCGTTCTTTGGCATGGTGCCCTTTATCATTTACGCCGAGCGTCAGCGCCAGATGAAGCGCGTCATGCTGGGTGCGGTGGCGGTGCTGACCCTGGTGCAGCCGCTGTTCTGGCTGAGCCAGCACAGTCTGCCCTGGCTGGTGGCGGCGATCATTCTGTTCTTTGTCGGGTTCAACTTGCTGGAGGCAACCTTGCCGTCGCTGCTCAGCAAGATTGCGCCTGCCGGGGGCAAGGGCACGGCAATGGGCGTCTACTCCACCAGCCAGTTCGCCGGCGCGGCGCTGGGCGGCATGTTTGGTGGCTGGCTGTTCGCGCACTTCGGGCTGGGCGGGGTATTCGTCGGTTGCGCGCTGCTGGCGCTGTCGTGGCTGGTCATTGGTGGTACCATGCGCGAACCGCCTTATGTGACCAGTTATCGCCTGGCGTTGTCCCCCGCCTGTCTTGACGATGCCGCGCTGGCCACCCGCCTGCAGGCCGTTGCAGGTGTGACAGAAGTCGTGATTGTTGCCGAGGAGGCAGCAGCCTACTTGAAAGTGGACGCTAAGATATTGGATCGTGAGGCACTTAACCGGGTCGCAGCACCCGTTTGATCACCAGGTACAGCAGGAGAATGGCATGGCCAGAGGCGTAAACAAGGTAATTTTGATCGGTAATGTCGGTGGTGATCCGGAAGTGCGCTATCTGCCCAACGGCAACGCCGTGGCCAACGTGACACTGGCCACCAGCGATAGCTGGAAGGACAAGCAGACCGGCCAGATGCAGGAACGCACCGAATGGCACCGCGTGGTGTTTTTCGGCCGTATCGCCGAAGTGGTTGGCGAGTACGCACGCAAGGGCTCCAAGCTCTACATCGAAGGCCGCCTGCAGACCCGCGAGTGGGAGAAGGACGGCGTCAAGCGTTACACCACTGAAGTGGTTGTGGATATGGGCGGCCAGATGCAGCTGCTCGACAGCCGCCAGGGCGGTGGTGGTGAGCAGGGCATGGGCCAATCCCGTCCACAGCGCCCCGCGCCGCAGTCGCAGCCGGCCGCTCAGCCGCAACAGCAGGCGCCGCAGCAGTCGGCACCGGATTACGACAGCTTTGATGATGACATTCCGTTCTAGGAGCTACCTTAGGCTTAAACGTAAAGTTTAGCTCTCAAGCCCCCGCATTGCGGGGGTTTTTTGTTTTTGCAGTGTAATTTTTGGGTTGGTGCTACTTAGTTAGTTTGAGAGTATGCATAACCGTAAAGTTTTGGAGGGGTAAAAGGTGGGCGCAAAAAAGGGTTTGTCGATGCGTAGGTTTAAGGGGGCGGACGGAGAGCGGTTTTCGGTCCTGGTGGATAGTGAGGGAATGCCTCTTTTTTATCCTACTCTGTTCTCTACTTGGATACCGAGAGGGAGCTCCCTTGCAGCCAATACTATTGCGAATGCTCTCAGCGCACTGAAGGCTCTCTTAGCTTGGGAAGCCCAAAGGGGCATCGATCTAGAGTCCAGTTTCGCGCGCGGCGTGTTGCTCGACTCAAATGAAATTAGAGATTTGTGCGATTTTCTAGAGCGGCCTATAGAAAGGGAGAAACCAGTCAGGGTCGCCCCAATCCGTCGGAGAAGAGAGATAGTCGGCGCCAGTGAGCACTATTTTCGCGTCACCACCGCCGCACAATATCTGGAGTTCTTGGCACATCGGGTCGCCCCTCAGGTTGCTGATTCCGACGTGAAAAATATGGGCTCTAAGATCAGGGAATGTCTTCCGCACAAGGGAGCATGGTTAACTACTGACAGGATTGAAGCTCATCTCAGCGAAGAGGTCATCGAGACTATTGAGGCGGCGCTACGGCCTGATTCGGCCGACAATCCAGCCTCCGATAGAGGAGTGCAGCTTCGCAATGCTTTGATGTTCTCCATTCTCAAGCACACAGGTATCAGACGTGGTGAACTGCTCAATTTGAGGGTCGGAGATTTCAACTTCGGTGATAGCACTATGGCGGTCCTACGCCGGGCTGACTCTAGCCTCGACACGCGAAGGCACCAACCTACGGTTAAAACCCTTTCTCGTAGAGTACGCCTTGCGCCGGCCTTGACGGAGAAAGTTCATGCTTATGTTATGGGGGCGCGTAGAGCGGTACCCGGCGCCAAAAGGCATGATTATTTGTTCGTTACTCACAAGTCCGGTCCGACGCAGGGGGCTCCACTGTCGATTGGTGCGTTCAATAAGTGGATGGGGCTGATTTCAGGCGTTGTCGAGAAATCAGGGTTTCACGCCCACGCGCTACGCCATAACTGGAATTACGACTTTTCTCGCTTAGCAGATAAAAAGGGTATGTCGGCTGCGGAGGAGGAAAAAACTCGTTCGTACTGGATGGGATGGAGCGAAACCTCTGGTACGGCAGCGCTATACAACCGTCGGCACACCATAGAAAAAGCCAATGAGGCTAGTCTCGAGCTTCAAGATCACTATCTCAAGATGGGGGTGGAGGGTTGATGGCGAGGGAAGGAGTACGGCGCGCCACCGCATCTGGTAGGTCCGGGGTTGTTGATGATAGAGATGATGGTACTTTTCTCTCTCGCGATGGCTACATTGTCGACTTCCTGGGTGATCGGTGGAGGCTAAATAAGGATACAGATTTGCCGGTTGGCAAGCTCTGCAAAATTTTTCCCGGCGATAGCCACGCGCTACGTTTAGTACTAGCGTTCTTTGCCAAACACAGCTCGTCTCATCACGTCCAGAATTTGATGTGGAGGTTTTTGCACTACGTTAAAGCCCTCGATGGGGCAGAGCCTTTTTCTACTGAATCTATTTTGTCCTATCGTGCTAGTTTGCCCAAGTCGCGAGGATGGTATCTATCTCCCGTGCGAATTTTGATTTCCAAATGGGCGCGCCTAGGTTATGCGGGAGTCCCGCCTGAAACCCTAAAGCTACTTGACAGTATTACGATTAAGGGGAACGAGAAGGGGAGATCAGTTCAATCTCAGAACCCGGAAGACGGGCCCTTGACGGCGGTCGAGATGCAAGGCATTACCGAGGCAACAAATTACCTCTTCGCCAATGATATGCTCAGCCTTGCTGATACTGCGTTGTTCATGGTGGTCGCCATGAGCGGGCGACGACCTGCGCAGGTTGCTGCTTTAAAGCTCAAAGATTTGGTTGCTAGCGGAGATAAGCGTTTTATCAGGTTCCCTCGAGCAAAACAGCGCCATATGGGGTGGAGGTCGTCGTTTAGCAAGTACGCTATTGTCGAAGACCTTTGGTTGCTGCTCAACGCGCAGGCGCAAGCTGTTAAAACTCGCTTCCTTATAGAGTTAAATGACCAAACCGTCTCGCGGCAGATGCTTGAAGAGTTGCCACTGTTTCCGAACCCTAAAGAGGACCTCTCCCTAGCGCTTGATCCCCAAGTGCTAATTTCAGATCGTCTCCACATGCCGACGGCCTCGGTCGGCAGCTCGATCGTGAAAAGTAAGCGTACAGGGAATACACCTTGCGCCGGTCAGCCCTGCACCCAC
>CERX01151102.1_pt1 | contig 11432 bp, 4 predicted proteins | sample 350251 | NCBI WGS metagenome assembly CERX01 (sample SAMEA2621044, study PRJEB7988) | marine metagenome | biome: marine biome (ENVO:00000447); feature: deep chlorophyll maximum layer (ENVO:xxxxxxxx); material: "saline water (ENVO:00002010), including plankton (ENVO:xxxxxxxx)" | depth 50 m
GGTGCCTGGGATGCCGGCAAGATGGTCAACGTCGAAGAGCTGGATCCCAAGCCGTTCATCAATCTGCTGAACGAGATGGGCCTGCCCACCCGCATCAAGGATGAGCAGGGCGATCGCGCTCTGAGCTTCTGATCCGGTGAGGTAAATAAAAAGGCCAGCTGAAAAGCTGGCCTTTTTTCGTTACGGCGTGGGTTGCCCCCAAGGTGCCAGCAGCACCTCCAGCAGTGTGCCGTCAGCGTCTTTGGCCAGGCCGACCACTTGCCCTTCTCGTTCGATGTCTTCGGAGGCGGCGGCGTCTTGCACAACGCGCTCGCCGGCGTCCTCAATGGCCGCTAGAAAGGCTTCAGGTGAGGCGCTGGCGACCTCCAGCTTGATCGGGTTATCGGTGTAGTTGCGCGGGCTGCCATTGGTCCAGTGCATCAGTACCAGCGCCGAGCCGCCGTAACCCTGCAGAATGTACTCGTTGTACTGGCCGGGAATAGGTAAATACAGTGTGACCTTGAAACCCAGCGTGTCGGCGTAGAACGCCTTGGCGGCAGCCAGATCACTGACGCCAATGCCGAAGGCGCCGAAGTAGGATTCGGTGGCCGCGCTATCGCCGACAATTTCGATCAGGTTGTTGTCCAGGTCGCGGCCAAAGCCGACCACGGCGTTGCCGAGTGCGGGCCCTTGGTCCACCGGTTCGACGAGGATCAGGCCGCCAGCGTCGCGGACGGCCTGGGCGAAGGCGGTCGGGTCCTTGGCATAGAACACCAGCTTGCCGGGGTTTTGCCTGGTATTGCGGGTTTCGCCGTCGGTAAAGCCCATCAGGATAATCTGCGAGCCGCGGGCATCGGCTGATTCCAGCACCACCTCTTCACGGTTGTCGCGGGTACGGCGACCCAGTTCGCGCATGCCTAGGCCGCCGGTATAAAAATCCACGGCGGCTTCCAGGTTTTCAACGCCGATGGCTGCGCCGCTGAGATAGGCGCGGATAGACTGGCGAAGCTCCAGCAGTGTGCCGTCGGCGTCGGTGGCGTAACCCACCAGCGCACCGTTCAGGTCCGCATCGGTGGAGGCCGCCGGCGCCTGGCTGACCGTCTCACCGGCGGCGCTGATGGCATCGCTCAGGCGTTGCGGTTGGGCCACCGCCAGCTCCAACTTGACCGGGTTATCCGTGTAGTTGCGCGGCGTGGCGTTGGTCCAGTGCATCAGCACCAATGCCGAGCCGCCGGGCACCGGCGAGGTGAGAATGTACTCGTCGTACTGCCCTGGAATCTGCAGAAACTGGTCCTCGGTAAAGCCGATGGTATCGACATAAAAGTCACGCGCGGCTTGCAGATCGGAGACGCCGATACCAAAGGCACTGAGGTAGGAGTCTACGGCGTTGTCGCTGCCGGTAATTTCAATCAGGTTGTTGTCCTGATCGCGACCAAAGCCGACCACGATGCCGCCCACGCTGGCCTGTGGCGCCGGCGGCACGGTGATGCGTCCGCCGGCGAGGGCAAAGCGGGTAGCGAACGCGGCGGGATCTTTGACGTAAAACACCAGCTTGCCCGGATTCTGCTGGGTGTTGCGGCCAACGCCGTCGGTGTAGCTCATCAGTACTACCTGCGAGCCGCGCTTGTCGGCAGACTGCAACACCACTTCTATGCGGTCATCGCGGGTAATACGGTTTACCTCCTGCATGCCTAGGCCTTCGGTGTATACCTTGAGCGCGGCATTCAGATCGGCAACGCCGATCGCCGCGGCCTGCAGGTAGACACTGTTTTCGCGCGTGCCGGCGGGAGGTGGAGGCGTTCCGGCCTGGCTGTCAGAGTCACTGCCGCCACCGCTGCTCAGGCAGCCGGAGAGCAGTGCGGTGACCAGGCCCAGGGCAAGGCCCAGGCCGTGGCGGGATAGGGTGTTCATGGGATTACCTTTGTTGTCGTTATGATGGGTTGCTGAGAATAATGAATGAATGTTCGTTCTGTTTTCAAGTGCCATTCAGCGATGACATGCTCGCTATTCGCCGCACGTGCTTGCACAGCGGATGGGGTATGATCCGGCAACGCCGTTTTGGCCCGAACAAACACAGGTAGTGCTCAATGAACGCCCCCGCATCCCTTGATTCTCTTGCTGAACGCCTGGCTGGCGTCGGCGACGTCGAGTGTGTCACCCCTGACCTGAACGGCATTCCCCGTGGCAAGGTGATGACCGCAGACGGTTTTCTGGATGACCGCCGCTTGCAGCTGGCGCGCGGCGTGCTGCTGCAGTGTGTGATGGGCGGTTACCCGGAGGCGCGTTACTACGGCAGTGACGATGGCGACCTGGTGCTGCGGCCGGTGCTGGACCAGGTCCATCGCTTACCTTGGATGGAACGCCCGCGTGCGCTGGCGATCTGCGAGGCGGTGGAGCTGGATGGTCAACTGTCCGGTCTGTCGACCCGCGCGCTACTGAGTCGGATCGTTGAGCGCTATGCAGAGCGTGGCTGGGCGCCGGTGGTGGCGACGGAGCTGGAGTTCTTCCTGTTCGAGCCGAACCGCGACGACACTCAGCCGTTCCAGCCGCCGGTGGGGCTCGATGGCCGCCGCGAGGCGGGTTACGGCGCCTTCAGTGTCAGCACCAGCAGCGGGCTGCGGCCGTTCTTTGATGAGCTGACCGACACCATGGCGACGCTGGGTATTCCGCGCGACACCTTTATGCACGAGATGGGTGTCAGCCAGTATGAGATCAACTTTGTGCACGGCGATCCGCTGCTGATTGCCGACCAGACCTTCCTGTTCAAACATGCCCTGCATGAGGTTGCCCTCAAGCACGGCCTGATTGCCGTGTGCATGGCCAAGCCGCTGGCGCGGGTGCCTGGTTGTTCTATGCATATCCACCAGAGCGTGGTCGAGCAGGGCAGCGGCAACAATATCTTTACCGATGTGGCGAGCGGTGAGGCGACGGCGAATTTCGAACACTTTATCGGCGGCCTGCAACACTGCATGGGCGAGCTGACGCTGCTGATGGCGCCCTACGTCAACTCCTACCAGCGCTTCTGCCATGCCTACGCGTCGCCGAACAACCTGTGCTGGTCGCACGACAACCGCTCGGCCGGCCTGCGTATTCCAGCCAGCGGCCCGGAAGCGCGCCGGGTCGAGAACCGCCTGCCCGGCGCCGACGCCAACCCCTATCTGAGTGTTGCTGCATCGCTCGCCGCCGGCCTCTACGGTATCGACAATCAGTGCCAGCCCTCGGCACCGGCTCAGGGCGAGTTCGAGGCGCCGGATGAGCTGACTCTGCCCGGCACGCTGCACGATGCCATTCTGCGTCTGGATCGCAGTGAGCTGGCGCGCGAGCTATTCGGCGCCGAGTTTGTCGACGGCTTCCTTGCCAGCAAGCGGATGGAGCTGCAGAGCTATATGGATGAAATTACGCCGTGGGAGAGGCGGTTTCTGGGCAGCCAGGTTTAGCAAGTCGCTGAGAAGCTACCTGCGTTGCCATCGCTGCGTTAAAGATCGCCTCGAAGTGCTCATTTACAATCCGTAAACTGCGCCTTCTCGGCGATCTTTGCCTTGCGCTGCCTGCCTCGCCAACGCTTCTCAACCACTTGCGGTGTAAGCTGCGACGCTAACCGTCGCAGCCCGGTGATAGACTGGCGGCTGTTTCCAAAGCAGGAGCCCACATGCAGGACGCCAACAGCCTCGCCCCCGGTTTGATGATCATCCACGGCAACCGCCTGGAGACTCTGCGCGAACTGGCGGTAGACTGGATGCGGGCGCACCCGCTGGCGCCGCTGGAAAACGAAGTCATCCTGGTGCAGAGCAACGGCATTGCCCAGTGGCTGCAGATGGCGCTGGCGGCAGACCCTGCGCAGGGCGGCTGCGGCATTGCGGCAGCGCTGGATGTGCAGTTGCCAGCGCGCTTTCTCTGGGACAGCTACCGTGGCGTACTAGGCCGCGACAGCGTGCCTGAGCAATCCCCGCTCGATAAACTGCCGCTGACCTGGCGGCTGATGCGCTTGTTGCCCGCGCTGCAGGATCAGCCCGACTTCGCCCCGCTCAAACGCTTTCTGGCCGACGACCACGATTGCCGCAAGCGCTACCAACTGGCGGTACGGCTGGCCGATCTGTTCGACCAGTATCAGGTCTACCGCGCCGACTGGCTGAATGACTGGGCCGCCGGGCGCGACCATATTGGCCTGGCGCGCACCGGCCCGCGACCGCTGGATGACGAGGAGCGCTGGCAGCCGGCGCTCTGGCGTGCGGTGCTGGCGGACGTAGGTGCCGAGCGCCTGAGCGACAGCCGGGCCGGTATTCATCCGCGCTTTGTCCAGCATCTGCTCGACTGCGACAGCCGACCGGCCAGCCTGCCGCGGCGGGTTATCGTCTTTGGCATCTCGTCGCTGCCCGCCCAGACGCTGGAAGCGTTGGCGGTGATCGGGCGCTTTTCGCAGGTGCTGCTCTGCGTACTTAACCCCTGCGAGTACCACTGGGGCGATATCGTTGCCGATCAGGACCTGCTGCGCCACGAATACCGCCGTCAGCAACGGCGACCGGGTAGCCCGATTCAGCTGGACGAGAGCACCCTGCATCAGCACGCCCATCCGCTGCTGGCCGCCTGGGGCAAGCAGGGTCGTGACTACATCAACCTGCTCGATCAGCACGACGAGCGCGCCAGTTACGAGGCGCGGTTTGCCAATATCGCCGGTGGCCGGGTTGACCTGTTTGAAGCGCCTGCCGGCGACACACTGCTGCAGCAACTGCAGCAGGATATTCTGCTGCTGCGACCGCTGGCCGAGTCCCGCGCATTGTGGTCGGCGCTTGATACGTCGCAAGATCAATCCATCCGTTTTCATCTGGCGCACAGCCCGCAGCGCGAAGTGGAAGTGCTGCACGATCAACTGCTCGCCGCCTTTGCTGCTGACCCGGACCTCAAACCGCGCGACATCATCGTCATGGTGCCGGACGTCAATCTCTACGCGCCGCACATTCAGGCGGTGTTTGGCCAGCACGGCGCGGATGACCCGCGGGCGATCCCCTTTACCCTGGCCGACCAAGGCCAGCGCGGTCAGGAACCGCTGTTGATTGCACTGGAACATCTGCTGCGCCTGCCCGACAGCCGGCTGCCGGTCAGCGAAGTGCTGGACCTGCTGGACGTGCCGGCGCTGCGCAGTCGCTTTGGCCTGAGTGAGGCGGACCTGCCAACCCTGCAGCGCTGGATCGAGGGTGCTGGCATCCGCTGGGGGCTGGATCAGCAGCGCCGCGCGGAGCTGGGCTTGCCTGCGGGCCTGGAAGCCAACAGCTGGCGCTTTGGCCTGCGCCGCATGTTGCTGGGCTACGCCAGCGGCGGTGCCGATGCCTGGCAGCAGATAGAGCCCTTTGATGAAATCGGCGGGCTGGATGCCGCCCTGATCGGCCCGCTCAACGGCCTGCTCGACGCACTCGACCGCCACGAAACCCAACTGGCCGATGCGGCGCTGCCGACGCTTTGGGGCGAGCGCCTGCGCCAGTTGCTGGATGACTTCTTTATCGCCGAGAGCGACCGCGATCAGTTGCTGCTGGCGCAGTTGCACGAAGGGCTGGCCAACTGGCTGGAGCTGTGCGACAGCGTCGCGCTGGATGTCGCGCTGCCGCTTAACGTGGTGGCCGAGGCCTGGCTCGACGGCGTTGGTCAGAGCCAGCTCAGCCAGCGCTTTCTCGCCGGTGCGGTCAACGTCTGCACGCTGATGCCGATGCGGGCCATTCCGTTCAAACGTATCTGCTTGTTGGGCATGAACGACGGCGACTACCCGCGCGCGCAACCACCGCTGGATTTCGACCTGATGGGTAAGGACTACCGCCCGGGCGACCGCTCGCGGCGCGAAGACGACCGTTATCTGCTGTTGGAAGCACTGCTCTCGGCCCGCGATGCGCTGCACATCAGTTGGGTGGGTCGCAGCATTCGCGATAACAGCGAACGGCCGCCGTCGGTATTGATTGGCCAGCTGCGTGATCATCTGGCCGCCGGCTGGCACACGGCAGATGGTTCAGATCTGTTGCACGCACTGACCGTCGAGCATCCGTTGCAGCCCTTCAGTCGCGCCTACTTCAGCGCCGACTCCGCGCTGTTCAGCTACGCGCGCGAGTGGCGGCAGTTGCACGATTTTCATGCCGGCGAGGACGCAGATCAGCCGCTGGCGCCGGTCACGCTGGAAGCCCCCATCGAGCTGCTGGCGCTGCAGCGCTTTTTGCGTAACCCGGTCGAGCACTTCTTTGCCGCCCGGCTGAAGGTCTGGCTGCAGGAACAGCAAAGCAACACCGAAGACGACGAACCCTTCGCGCTCGACGGTCTGCAACAACACCAGCTCAGCCAGTGGCTGCTGGAGCAGGTGCAGCAGGCGGACTTGCAGGATGACTGGCAGGCATTGTTGGTCGAGCAGGCGAGCCGTCTACAGCAGCGCGGCAGCCTGCCGTTGGCCGGTTTTGGTGAGTTGACGTTGGCACAGTTGGTCGAGCCCTTGGGTGGTCAGCTGGAGCGCTTCCGTGAGCAACTGCTGTTGTGGGATCAGCCGCTGGAGTATCCACTGCCGCTGCAGGCGTCGGCGCGTACGGCAGAAGCGAACATTGAGGTGGTCAGCTGGCTCGCCGGCGTACGGCGTTGCGCGCAGCTGGATGGGCTGATGCGGGTGCAGCTGGTGACCGGCAAACTGCTCGGCAAGAAAGACGTGCCGCGTTGGCGCAAGCTGCTGAGTGAGCTGTGCCAGCATGTCTTGGCTGCGGCTTCGGGGCATCGACTCACTACCTGCCTGATCAGCGCCGATGCCAGCATTCAACTGCTACCGCTGGAGCAGGAGCGTGCTGAGCGCATCGTGAATGACTGGTTGCTTGGGTACCTCCAAGGCCTGAAGCGGCCGCTGCCGGTGGCAGTAGAAACCGCCTTTGCCTGGCTGACCGAGGGCAAGGAGGAGAAGCGCCTCGGTGCTGCCAAGCTCTGTTTTGAAGGCAACGACTTCAGCCGTGGCGAGGTTGACGGCAGCCCGGCATTGCAGCGCAGCTATCCCGACTTTGCCAGCCTGCAGGCGAGCGATGAATTTATCGGCTGGGCGCAGTCACTCTATCAACCGCTGGCGCAGGCACTTGAGGATGAATGGCTGATGATTACTGTGGCCGGGGAGGGCGACGCATGAGCAATCAACGCCCCTTGGCCCTGCGCTGCCCGCTGCGCGGCAGCCGCCTGATTGAAGCCAGTGCCGGTACCGGTAAGACCTTCACCATCTCTGCGTTGTATCTGCGACTGGTGCTGGGCCACGGCGAGGGTGACAGCGCCTTCAGCCGTGAACTGCTGCCGCCGGATGTGCTGGTCGTAACCTTTACCGAAGCCGCCACCCAGGAGCTGCGTGACCGCATCCGCGCGCGGCTGGTCGAGGGCGCGCAGGCCTTCCGTGGCGAATTGGATGAGCCGGACCCGATTCTTGCCGGCCTGCTGGCGGATATCCCCGAAACCGAACACCCCAGCGCCGCGCGAAAGCTGGATATCGCCGCCCAGTGGATGGACCAGGCCGCGGTCTCGACCATTCACAGCTGGTGCCAGCGCATGCTGCGCGAGCACGCCTTCGACAGCGGCAGCCTGTTTACCCAGACGCTGGAAACCGACCAGCGTGACCTGCTGGCCGAGGTTGCGCGTGATTACTGGCGCTTGCATTGCTATCACTTGCAGGGTTCCGCGCTCGCCTGGGTACAGCAGATGTGGCAGCAGCCGGAAGCGCTGCTCGGTAAGGCGCGGCTGCTGTTCAATCCCGCTGCAGATGAGCCGGTAACGGCGCTGCAAGCGCTGCTGGACCAGGCGCTTGTCCAACGCGATGCTGAGCTGGCTGCGCTCAAGGTGCCCTGCGTGCAGTGGGCCGATGAGTTGGAAGTCTTGCTGGACCAGGCGGTTGAGCAGAGCCTGGTCGACAAGCGCAAGATTCAGAAGCGTTATTACGCGCCCTGGTTCCAAACCCTGCGGCAGTGGGCGTTGACGCCCGAGCAGGTGAGGCTGGAGTTGCCGCCGGCGGCCTGGGCGCGGCTCAGCGAATACGGCCTCGGCGAAGCCTGGAAGAAGGGCGATGTGCCCGATCACCCGGCGCTGCGCGGCTTGCCACAGTTGCGCGAGGCGCTGGCCGCGTTGCCCAATCCGGAAAGTGATGCACTGCGCCACGCGGCGGACTGGATGTCGCTGCGCTTCGAGCAGGAAAAGCGCCGTCGCGCGCAGATGGGTTTTGATGACATGCTGACTCGGCTCGACGCCGCGCTGCAGGGCCCCAATGGTGACCGGCTGGCGGACGTTATCCGCGAGCAGTTCCCAGTCGCGCTGATCGACGAGTTTCAGGATACCGACCCGCTGCAGTACCGCATCTTCGACCGCATCTACCGGGTTGCCGAGAACGATCAGGACAGCGCGCTGCTGCTGATTGGCGACCCCAAGCAGGCGATCTACGCCTTCCGCGGCGCGGATATTCATACCTACTTGCGGGCCCGTGGCGACACCGCCGGGCGGCACGAGAATCTGGATACCAACTTCCGCTCCAGCCAGGCGATGGTCACGGCGGTAAACCGGGTGTTCGAGCAGGCCGAGCAGCACTTTGCTGCGGGCGCCTTCCTGTTCCGCCAGGGCGAAGATAACCCTATGCCGTTTTTGCCGGTGCAGGCGCGCGGGCGCAGCGAAGTGTGGAGCTTCCAGGGTGAACAGGCGCCGGCCTTGACCGCCTGGTTGCTTGAATCGGAAGAGCCATTGACTGGCGATGTCTACCGGCGGGAAATGGCCGAGCGCTGCGCCAGCGAAATGACCGCCCTGCTGCAGGCCGGCCAGCAGGGCCGTGCTGGCTTTGCCCGCGGCCACCAACCGCTTGCGCCGGTGCGCCCGGCCGATATGGCGGTGCTGGTGCGCACGGGGCGCGAGGCGCAGCTGATTCGTGATGCCTTGGCGGCGCGCGGTGTGCGCAGCGTGTATTTGTCTGACAAGGATTCGGTGCTGGCAACGCAGCAGGCGCAGGATGTGCTGCGCTGGCTGCGCGCCTGTGCCGAGCCCGGCAACGACCGCCTGCTGCGCGCGGCACTCGCTAGCCACAGCCTGCACCTCAACTGGCAGGCGCTGGATCAGCTGAACCAGGACGAGCGCCTGTGGGAGCAGCGGGTCGACCAGTTCCGCGATTATCGCCGCATCTGGCAGCGTCAGGGTGTACTGCCGATGTTGCACCGCCTGCTGCACGACTTTGCGCTGCCTGCCCGGCTGCAACAGCAGGGCGATGGCGAGCGCGCGCTGACCAATCTGCTGCATCTGGCCGAGCTGCTGCAGCGTGCGGCCCGCGAGCTGGATGGTGAGCAGGCGCTGATCCGGCACTTGGCCGAGCTGATTCGCCGCGCTGACGAGGGCGCAGGAGACGAACAGGTGCTGCGGCTGGAAAGCGACGCCGAGCTGGTCAAGGTGGTGACCATCCACAAGTCCAAGGGGCTGGAGTATCCGCTGGTATTTCTGCCGTTCATTTGCCTGAGTCGCCCGGTGCGTGCCGACCAGCCGCTGCGCCTGAGCGACGGCTGGGTGCTGAAGCCGGATGCCGATCAGGTGGCCGAGGCCGCCCGCGAGCGTCTTGGTGAGGACCTGCGCTTGCTTTACGTGGCACTGACCCGTGCGCAGCACGCCTGCTGGCTGGGCATGGCTGACCTCAAGAGTGGCAACAACAAGCAGTCGGTACTGCACCACAGCGCGATCGCCTGGCTGCTCGGCGGTGGCGCCGCGCTGGAGTCGTCTAGCCAACTGAAAGACTGGCTGGCGCGCTGGCAGCCGGACGGCGAGGTGGTCGCGCTGCAGGCCGCGCCAGAGACGCGTGATGAGCGGCTGGCGCAACTGAATGACGGCCCGGCGCTGGTCGATGCCCGCAGCCCATCCCATGGGCGTTTTGATTCCTGGTGGATCGGTTCCTACAGTGCGCTGGCGCTCAGCGGCGAGAGTACCGACAGTGCGCTGGCCGAGTGGATTGCCGACGACGAGCGCCAGAGCCGTTTTGTACCGCTGCGCCGGGGCGAGCAGGCGACCATTCACCGCTTCCCGCGTGGCCCGCAGCCCGGCACCTTTTTGCACGGTCTGCTGGAGTTGGCGGCGCAGGAGGGCTTTGCGGCCTTGCAGGATGCCGAGCGTTGCCGCCGCTGGCTGGCGCCGCGCTGCCAGCGCCGTGGCTGGGGCGAGTGGAGTGACTGCCTTAGCGACTGGTTGGGGCAATTGCTGCAGCGTCCGGGCCTGGTGCCGGAGAGCACGCTGGCGCTGGGTGAGCTGCCGCCCTCGCGCTATCAGAGCGAAATGGCCTTTATGTTTGCGGCTAGCAAGGTGGATGTGCAGCAGATTGATCGGCTGGTCACGGCGATGACGCTGGATGGCCTGCCGCGCCCGGCGCTGCAGCGTGATCGTCTGAACGGTCTGTTTAAGGGCTATATCGACTTGGTACTGGAGCATGAAGGGCGTTATTACGTGCTCGACTACAAATCCAACTGGCTGGGCGCGACCCCGGCCGATTACAGCGAGGCGGCCATGAGCCGGGCGCTGCTGGAGCACCGCTACGACCTGCAATACGTGTTCTACCTGCTGGCGCTGCACCGCCAGTTGCAGGCACGGCTGCCGGACTACGATTACGACCGCCACATTGGTGGTGCGCTCTACTGGTTTGTCCGTGGCGTTGACGCCACGAACGGCGGCATCTGCCACCAGCGCCCGCCGCGCGAACTGATTGAAACGCTGGACCGCCTGTTTGCCGGTCAGCCGGTTGAGGAGACTGATCATGCAGGGTGATCAACTGGATCTGCTCGGCACACTCGACCGTTCCGCCGCGCAGTTGGACAGCGCAACCGCGCTGCTGCAATTGCTGGATGACTGGCAGGCCAACGGCTGGCTGCGCGCGTTGGATCGCGCCTTCGCCGGCTTTCTGCTGGAGCAGGCGCCGGACACCGGCCCGGCGGTGCTGCTGGCGGCGGCGCTGGTCAGCCATCAATTGGGCCATGGGCATGTTTGCCTGGATCTGGCGGCGACACTGGCCGAGCCGGACTTTGCCCTGTCGCTGCCACCGGAGGGCGAAAGTCTGCTCGACACGCCGTTGCCCTCGGCGGTGCTGGCGGGCGTCACGCTGGATAGCTGGCGTGCGGCGCTGCAGGCCAGCCGGGTGGTCGACAGCCAACAGCCGGAGCAGGGTAGTTGCCCGCTGGTGCTGATCGGCCAACGCCTGTATCTGCGCCGTTACTGGCAGCATGAGCGGCACGTCGTCTCGACCCTGCATCAGCGCCTGCAGCAACCGCTGCCTGTGGCCGGGGATTTGCCCGCGCGGCTCGATGCCCTGTTTGCCGGCAGCCAGCAGAATCCGGACTGGCAGCGCATCGCCTGTGCGCTGGCGGCGCGCGGGCGCTTCAGCATCATCACGGGCGGCCCCGGCACCGGTAAAACCACCACGGTGGTGCGCCTGCTGGCGCTGCTGCAGACGCCAGCGG
>CERX01067573.1_pt1 | contig 11409 bp, 13 predicted proteins | sample 350251 | NCBI WGS metagenome assembly CERX01 (sample SAMEA2621044, study PRJEB7988) | marine metagenome | biome: marine biome (ENVO:00000447); feature: deep chlorophyll maximum layer (ENVO:xxxxxxxx); material: "saline water (ENVO:00002010), including plankton (ENVO:xxxxxxxx)" | depth 50 m
TTTCTTTTATGTGTCGATATCTTATGTCTTTTTCTTTTTTTTCCACTAGGCATAATGTAATATTATTTATTTAGTTAAAAAATTATCAAGTTCTTTAATTAACAATTCATCTTTGGAATCTCTTACTATACTAAACAAAGAATCTGCTATATATGTTTTTCCAAGGTTGTAGTTGCTAATTCCTAACTGCAAATATGCTCTTTTATCTGATGAATCAATAGCTATTAGTTGATTAAATCTTTCTGAGGCGTTTTGGTATTGTCCTGTTTGGTTTGATAAAACACCTAAATAATATAAAGCTTCTGTGTCTTGTGGGTTGTTTTCAACAATATCTCTTAACATAAAAACGCCCTCCATGGGATTAGAACCTTCAATTAAACGTAAGGCTTGTTCTACAGAAACTAAATTTTGCACATCCTCTTTTGAGTTTTTGTTTTCAATCACAGAGGTGGGAAGTTGATAAATATAGAAAATCAAAACTAAAGAAATCACAACTAATAAAACCTGATAAAACTTTGAACTCATCTTTTAAATTATTTTGTTGTTCTCTTTGATTAGTTTAGTGAAAATTTTAGACGGTTTAAAACTTGGAACATAATGAGCGTCTAATATAATAGCGGTATTTGTAGAAATATTTCTTGCGATTTTTTTTGCTCTTTTTTTATTTGAAAACGTACCAAAACCTCTTATATATACACTTTCTCCGTTTTTTAAAGCTTCTTTTATAGTAATTAGAACAGCCTCTACTGTTTCTTGTACGTCTGATTTATCTATCCCTGTTTGAGAAGAAACTTTGTTAATTATTTCTAACTTTCTCACTATTTTATCAATTTAAATTTTACACTTAGCTTTAAAAATACGTTAATCTTTTATATGAACAAAAACAACATACTTTCTAGATTTTCAGAAATCCTATTACGGTGGTATAAGAAAGAAAAAAGGAAACTTCCTTTTAGACAGACAAAAGAGCCCTACAAAGTCTGGCTTTCAGAAATTATTTTACAACAAACTCAAATGAATACTGGGATAAAATATTATGAAAAGTTTATAAAAAGGTTTCCTGATATTGTAAGTTTAGCAAATGCCCCCCAAGAAGAGGTTTATTCTTTGTGGCAAGGTTTAGGTTATTATAATAGGGCAAAAAACCTACACAAAACAGCAAAAATAATTTCAGATAAGGGTGGTGTATTTCCAAGTTCATATGTTGGTCTGATAGAGCTTCCTGGGATTGGTAAATATACCGCTGCCGCAATCTCTTCGATTTGTTTCAATGAAAAAAACTATGTGGTTGATGCTAATGTTTATCGTGTCTTATCTAGGGTTTTTGGAATTAAAACAGACATAACACAAACTAAAGCTTATGGTGAGTTTTTAAACCTTACTTCTTCTTTAGCTAAAACAGCTCAAAATTCGGGAGATTACAATGAGGCTATTATGGATTATGGTGGTAGTGTTTGTTTGGTAAAAAAACCAAGGTGCACAAGGTGTTTTTTTAAAGATAATTGTGTTGCTAAAAAGAAAAACTTAATAGCATTTTTTCCTGTTAAAGCCCATAAAAATAAAATCAAAAAAAGGTCTTTCAATTATTTAGTTTTTGAGAGCTACGATAGTTTGTTAATTAAAAAAAGAAACAAAAAAGATATTTGGGAAAACCTATATGAGTTTTATTTACTTGAAGGTAAAAAAGCAAACAAAACCATCGATAAGTTAAAAAAATCATTAGGTATAAGTTTGTTGAAAACAATTAAAATTAAAAATAAAGCAATACTAAGCCATCAAAAAATAGATGTTGTTTTTAATAGGATTATTATAGAAAAAAAATCCAAAATAATTAATATAAACAAAAAGCTTAAAATGAAAATGATTAAAAAAACTGAGATTAAAAAATTTGGTTTTCCAAAAGTTATAGATAACTATTTGAAATCCCACTCTTAATTTGTAATTTCAAGTAATGGCTGGAGTTAACAAAGCAATACTACTAGGAAATTTAGGCAAAGACCCCGAAATAAGAAGATTAGATGATGGGAGAGCTGTTGCTAACTTTTCTATTGCTACAAGTGAAAGTTATAAAAACAAAGCTGGAGAAAGGGTTACAAATACAGAGTGGCATAATATTGTTTTGTGGTCCCCTCTTGCTGAAATAGCAGAAAATTATCTAAAAAAAGGAAGCCAAGTATATATAGAGGGTAAAATATCTAATCGCTCTTATGAAGATAAGGATGGGGTAAAAAAATATATATCTGAGGTTGTTGGAAGAGATATTACTCTATTAGGGAGAGCGCCGGATTCTGCCGGACAAAATCAAACCAACGAAACCAACGAAGCTAAAAAAGAAGACACCGTAGAAGACGATTTACCATTTTAGCCTTGAAAGATCATCTATTGGTCTTATAACTTTCTAAAACCGCATCATTGAGATATAATAAAATTTCATAAATTTAATTTTTACATTTATATCAATTAAAATTTAAATAATTAAAGGTGTCTAGCAAAAACAATGAAATAAGAAAAAAAACCACCTTGGTGTTTTTTGCTTTTTTAATTTTAGGGTGTTCACAAAGCTACCAACCTAAACCAAAAGCATATAACCAAATATATTTACCTGTTCCAAAGTACAACAAAATAGAGGTTGATGGAGCGTATGTTTTTGAGTCCAACACTTATGCTAAAAAAAGTGAAAATAAAGAATACGGTTGGTTAAACTTAAGTTATTTTAAACATAGCGCGGAGATGTTAATTACATACAAAAAAATTAACTCAAAAGAACACCTTGAAAGTTTGGTTAATGAATCTTTTAAGTTGATAAGCAAACATCAAAACAAAGCTAGTTCGATAATTGAAACGGAGATAAAAACTTTGAGTGGAAAAAGCGCAACTATTATTGATATAAAAGGAGAGGTGCCAACCCCTTTTCAGTTTATTATCACAGACTCTTCAAAAAACTTCATGAGAGCTGCTTTGTATTTTGAAAAACCAATAAAAGGAGATTCTCTTTTGCCTGTTGTTGATTATATAAAAAAAGATATGCTTCATATATTAAACACATTAAGTTGGAATGAATAACGATGCGTTAAAACAAAAAATTGAGTTCATAAAAGGTGTAGGTCCTCAAAAAGCAAGTTTATTAAACTCTGAGGTTGGTATATATAATTTGTTTGATATGGTGCAGTACTTTCCTTTTAGATACGAGGACCGATCAAAAATTGAAAGGTTGAGTAATGTAAATGAAGAAAGTGTTGATGGGGTTTATTTGGTTAAAATAATCAGCAAAAAAACAACGAAAAAGTTTAGATCTAAAAACCTCAAGGTTAAGGTTAAAGACTCAACTGGTTATGCTGAGTTGGTTTGGTTAAAGGGTGTTGATTGGGTTGAGGATAAAATGGTGGTGGGAAAAAAATACTTAATTTTTGGAAAACCTAAAGTTTATAAAAACACCATCTCTTTTATTCATCCTGAAACAAACGAACAACAAAAAACAACCTTGGGTATTAGGCCTGTTTATCCAACGACTGAAAAATTAAAAAGGGGGTTTATAAACAATCGTTTTTTTAATAAAATAATTGGAGGGGTTTTAAAAAAAGTTATTCCAAACATTAAGGAAAATTTATCACAAAAAATAACAAAGAAAGCTGGGATAATATCAAGGTCTGAGGCTCTTCAAAATATACACCTGCCAAAAAACAAAGAAATGATCTTAAGCGCAAAAAAAAGACTAAAGTTTGAAGAGTTATTTTTTCTACAACTGCAAATTTTACAACTTAAAAAAAACAGGCTTCAGGCTTTTCCTGGTTATATATTTAATAAAAAAAACCATATAAATAAATTTTATAAAAATCACATGCCTTTTGAATTGACTAGTGCTCAAAAAAGGGTTGTTAAAGAGTGTTATGAAAATATGTGTTCAGGAAAACAAATGAATAGGTTAATACAGGGAGATGTAGGAAGTGGAAAAACAATAGTGGCTTTTTTGTGCATGCTTTTTCCTATTGAGTCAAATTCTCAAGTAGCTTTAATGGCGCCAACAGAGGTGTTAGCAGAACAGCATTTTAAAAGCATATATAACCAAGCAAAAAAACTAAACCTTTCTGTTGCTTTATTAACTGGGTCAACAAAACCTAAAGATCGAGAGTTGTTATTAAACAAACTTTCTAAAGGAGAAATAAACATATTAATTGGCACCCATGCTTTAATTGAAGAAAGGGTAAAGTTTAAACAATTAGGTTTGGTTGTAATTGACGAACAACACAAGTTTGGGGTTGCGCAAAGGGCAAAACTTTGGTCTAAAAAAGAAAAATATTATCCACATATTTTAGTGATGACGGCTACCCCAATTCCCAGAACCTTAGCTTTAACATTATATGGTGATTTAGATGTTTCTGTTATAGATGAGTTACCAAAAGGAAGAAAAAAAATAATTACAAGTCACAGAAATGATAACTCAAGATTAAAGGTTTTAAATTTTATTAAACAAACAATTAATTCTGGGTCGCAGGTCTATGTTGTTTATCCATTAATAGAAGAGTCAGAAAAAAAAGATCATAAAGACCTCATGGATGGATACGAAAGTTTAAAAAAGTATTTTCCAAACACCCAAATTGGAGTGCTTCACGGAAGGATGAAGTCAGAAAATAAAGACTATGAAATGACACGGTTTTTAGAAGCAAAAACTAAAATATTAGTATCAACAACGGTTGTAGAGGTTGGTGTGGATGTTCCTAACGCTTCTGTAATAATTATTGAAAGCGCTGAAAGATTTGGTTTGTCTCAATTACACCAATTAAGAGGGCGTGTTGGTAGAGGAGAAAAACAATCTTATTGTATTTTAATGACAAAATATGACCTTTCAAATGAGTCAAAAGAAAGGGTTAAGGCTATGGTTAATTCGTCTGATGGTTTTAAAATTGCAAATATTGATTTGAAGTTACGGGGTCCAGGAAACATGATGGGAACAAAACAAAGTGGGTTATTAGAATTAAGGTTTACAAACCTAGCTGAAGATTTTGATACAATAAAAGAAACAAGAGAGGCTGCAATTGAACTTATAGAGAAAGACGCAGAAATAAAAAAACCCAACAATATAATGATAAGATCTTATTTAAAAAGTAATATAAAAAGCAATATAAATTGGAGTAGAATTAGCTAGTGTTTTTTTTGTTTTAAAAAAAAGAAAACCATTTCAGCTATTAATCTAATTCTTAATCGTATTTTAGTCTTATAATATACTTTTATGACCGGTTTAATACTTCCTTTGTTTTTAATCCTTGTTTGTGGCTATGTTATTTGGAGGGCTGGTGATACTTTTTTGGAGGGGTCAAATTATATAGGAAGGAATTTAAGGGATGGGGTTAAGGGTGCGACGATTAACGCTGTCGCTAGTTCGATGCCTGAGTTGTTTATCGCTCTGTTTTTTTTGTTTTTTCTTAAAGATGTTGTTGGGTTTTCGGGTGGTTTAGGAACTTCTTTCGGAAGTGTTTTATTTAATTCTTTAATCATTCCATCTATTGCTGTTTTGGGTGTTTTATCTAAGTCAAAAAAACAATCTGTTGAGGTTTCTAGAAAAATAATAATTAGAGATGGTTTGTGGTTATTATTGGTTGAGTTTGTTTTGATTTATTTTATTCAACAAGGGGTAATAAGTTGGGTTGAAAGTTTAGTTTTGATTGTTATTTATGGTCTTTATGTTATGTATTTATTTAAGACAATGAAGGGTGGACACAAAATTGATTATGAAGAGCCTTTTTCTGATAAAGAGAAGATTTCATTTTTATCTGCTTTTATAATTTTAGACCTTAAAAGAATAATTATTGGAAATCAAAAACTAAACACAAATAAAGCGTGGTTGGTTTTTGTTGTTTCATCTTTAATTATTGGTTTTGTTTGTTATTTTCTTGTAATCGCTTGTGAGTGGTTGGGTAGCGAAACATATAGTGTTTATTGGTTTGGTGAACTTCAAGGATTAGGAATACCATTATTATTTGTTGCTATAGTTTTTGCTGCTATCGGAAGTAGTTTTCCAGACACAATCATTTCGTATAAAGATGCTCAAAAAGGAAATTATGATGACGCTGTTTCTAATGCTTATGGTAGTAATATTTTTAACCTTTGTGTGGCGTTAGGTCTTCCTTTATTTTTTTTCACATTTATTTATGGGCCTATTGAATTAACACCTGAAATTGTTGATTTAATCTCTAGTCTTTCTTGGTGGTTTTTTGGTCTAACTTTCTTTTCGATTTTTCTTTACACAAGGCCTGGTGGTGTTACACGAAACCAAGCTTTTGTGTTAATTTTATCATATATTATTTTTATACTCTTTATCTTCTGGAGTGCTTATAGTTCTGACGGGGTTTTTATAAACTAAAAAGAGTTTGAATTTAATAAAGGCAAAAACTATATTTATAATTCTATAATATATAATATATAGATTGCTTAAAACTTAGAAACACAAAATATGAAAAATTTTATACTAATTACGCTTATCTTTTCTTTGTTTTCGTGTAAAGAAAACACTGTTCCTTTTGATCAAAAAACATCGGATGTTATTAATACTTTTTATAGTGATGCTTTAGAGTTAAGAGAAAGTTATGAATTATTAAGGGTTCTTTCAAAAGACATTGGCGCTAGACCTAGTGGTTCAGAGGGGGCAAAAAAAGCTGTGCTGTGGTCAAAAGAAGTAATGGAAAATTATGGTTTTGATTCTGTTTATTTACAAGAGGTTATGGTACCTCATTGGGAAAGGGGTGAGTTAGAGGAAGCTTTCTTTTATGATGGAAAAGAAAAAATAAACCTTTCAATATTAGGGGCTGGTGGTACTGTTTCTACGACTGAAAAAGGGATAACAGCTGAAGTTGTTGAGGTTTCTTCATTAGATGAGGTAGATCAGCTGGGTGAAGAAAACATAAAAGGAAAGATTGTTTTTTACAACAAAGGTTTTAACCAAAGATACATTAATGTGGGTGCTTCGTATGGAGAAACAGGGTTTCAACGAAGAACTGGGGCTGTAAAAGCTGCAGAACATGGTGCTGTAGCTTCTGTTTTTAGATCTTTATCTTCCTCTACTTATGAGGATTTCCCTCACACAGGTGGTATGTCTTACAAAGAGGGGGTAGATAGTATTCCTCATGGTGGTTTGGGGGTTTTGTCTGCAGAAAAATTATCTAAAGCAATCAACAAAAACCCAAATTTAAAACTTACGGTAAAATTATCAGGCACATGGTATCCGGATGCTTTATCTCATAATGTTGTTGGTTTATTAAGGGGTCAAAAAAACCCTGAAAAAATCATAACGGTTGGTGGTCACCTTGATTCTTGGGATATTGGAGAGGGTGCTCACGATGATGGCGCTGGTTGTGTTCATTCTATTGGTGCTTTGAGGTTGTTTCAAAAACAAAACATAAGACCTAACAATACGATTAGAGCTGTAATGTTTATGAATGAAGAGTTTGGTTTAAGGGGGGGGTTGAAGTATGCGGAGATAGCGGTTAGAGATGGTGAACAGCACATTGCGGCTATAGAAAGTGATGCTAGTGGTTATGTTCCTAGGGGGTTTGGTTTTTCTGGTAGTGAAGAGCAGCTTGAAAAAATACAAGATTGGTTAAAATATTTTGATATAAACACTATATCGTATTTCAAAAAAGGTGGTGGTGGTGCTGATATTGGTCCTCTTCACAGGCAGACGGGAACACCAATGTTTGGGTTAAGTATTGATGGTCAAAAATATTTTGAAATGCACCATACGGCTAAAGATGTTTTTGAGTTGGTTCACGCTAGAGAATTAGAGTTGGGTACAGCCTCTTTAGCTTCCTTGATTTATCTAATTGACCAATATGGTTTATAGGAAACGTATTTTTGTTACCTGTTTTTTGTTTTTTTTTCTTTTTAGTTTCTCAACCTATCCTCATGCTGTTTATGTGAGTGTGTGTAATATCTATGAAAAAAACAACTCCTCTTTTTTTTCCATGAGAATGTTTAAAGATGATATTTTTGATGCTTTGAAACTAAGGGGGTATTCTAAAGATTTAACTGAAAAAGAAAAAAAATCTATTATTTCTTATGTTCAAAAAAACTTTATTGTATCTGTTAATGAAAACATTAAAACACTAAACCTAAGTCGTTTTGTTTTTGAGGGTAGTGATTACACAGAGACCGCTAATATTGTTTTTGTTTTGGAGGAGTCAATGAACAATAAAAACTTGAAGGTTCAAAATACAATCTTATTTGATATTTTAGAAGAACAAACAAACATAGTAGGTGTTAAAATAAACAACACAAAAAAAACCTTAACATTTAACAAAAACAAAAAAGAAAATTGGGTACAAATCAATTAAAAGTGTTGGTTGGTTCAAAAAACCCAACAAAAACAAATGCTGTTAAGGGTGCGTTTGAAAGGGTTTTTAAAAACAAAAAAATAGATATTAAAGGTAAAGGTGTGGGGTCGGGGGTTTCGGATCAACCAATGAGTGATATAGAAACAAAACAAGGGGCAAAAAACAGACTAAAAGAATTAAAAAAAGGTGAGGCTGATTATTATGTTAGTATCGAGGGTGGGTGTGATTACATAAGTGGAAAACTGTTTGCTTTTGCGTGGGTAATAACTGAAAATAAGAAAAAAATGAAAGGTACAGGGAAAACATCAATGTTTCAGTTGCCAAAAAAAATTCAAAACCTTATTGAGGAGGGGATGGAACTGGGTGAGGCTGATGATTTTGTTTTTAAAAGAAAAAACTCTAAAAAAAAAGACGGCGCTGTTGGAATATTAACCAACGGTTTGATAGACAGAAGAAAGTATTATGAGGAAGCTGTTGTTATGTCATTAATTCCTTTTTTAAATAAAGATTTGTTTAGTTAGAAAGAAACTCTTTAAGCAGTTCTGTTTCTGTTTTTGTTTTTTTATTAAAATAAAAAAGTTTGTTTCTTGTTGCTGTGTGTTCTAAAACTAAAACCAACATCTCTTTATTAGAGTTTTCTTCTAAACCAACAATCCCATAAGTTTTGTTAAGAAATGATTCTGTACCAATATAAAAACTGATAAAATAATTGATTCCGTTAGAGTAATAAAACCGATAGTCTTCTTTTTTATCAACCCTAACTAAGCCTAGTTTTTGGTCAATCTCATACGTTTTTGTTGTTCCGATTTTTTGGTTTTTTAAGTCTGGTTTTAATAAAATTTTATTGAACGGTTTTACTTTGACTTTTTTTATAACCTCTGGTTTGGGGGAATATAAAAACGTCTTTTGTTTTGTGGGGGTTTTTAAAAGCTCTTCTTTTAATCTTAACAAAACAGAGTCTCCTTTAATTGATTTGAACGGGGCTTCTTTTTCATTAATTATATAGTTAGTTGTAAACAAACCTATGTCTTGTTTTATTTCATTATAAAACAAAATGTTAGTTATCTCTCTGTTTTTAAAATATTCGAATAGGTTTTGTTTAACCTCAGTAGAGGTTTTTATATTAACCACATCAACATAATTAACAACATCAAGGCCTAACGATATAAGGTTTTTGTGGATTTTGGTTAAGGTGTTTTTTTCCTTTGTTTTGTCTAATAAAGAAAAAACAACAGCGGTTTTATTATAAGGAGATTGTTGACCATATAAACCAATCGTTATAAGTGTGAAAAAAGACATTAAAAGTTTTTTAATATTATTCTTTATGCTCATTGTAAACCCCCTCTTTTTGTTTTTTAATAAAATGTAATTTATGAAATTAATTGAAGATAGGTTTTTATCTTAGTTGATAAGATGATTGATAAATTAGAAGAGTTAAATAAAAAATATCTAGAGGTTGAGGGTGAACTATCAAAACCAGACACAGTCTCAGACATGAAGCTTTTTAAAAAATTAAATAAAGAATATAAGTCTCTAGGAAAAATTGTAAAAGAGTTTGTGAAATATAAATCAACTTTGACGGGGGTTGAAGAGGCTAAAAAAATTATAGATACAGAAAAAGATGAAGAGTTTAGGGAAATTGCAAAAAAAGAACTTGAAATTTTGTTGATAAAAAAAAACAAACAAGAAGAGGCTCTAAAGGTTTTGTTAATTCCAAAAGACCCTAACGATGAAAAAAACGTGATATTAGAGATTCGTGCTGGAACAGGGGGCGATGAAGCTGCTATTTTCGCGGGAGATTTATTAAGAATGTATCAGTTATATTCTGAAAAAAACAAATGGTCTTTTAATGTAATTAATTATAACGAAGGTTCTTCTGGGGGGTATAAGGAAATTGTGTGCTCTGTTGAGGGTGAAGATGTTTATGGTAAGTTAAAGTTTGAGGCAGGAACACACAGGGTTCAAAGGGTACCTAACACCGAAACACAAGGTCGGGTTCATACCTCAGCGGCAACTGTTGCGGTTCTTCCAGAAGCTGAAGATGTTGAGCTAGACATAAACCCTTCCGACATAAGAAAGGACACTTACCGGGCCTCTGGTGCTGGTGGGCAACACGTTAACAAAACAGAGTCAGCTGTTAGGTTAACCCATGAACCCACAGGTGTGGTTGTTGAGTGTCAAGATGGTCGTTCTCAACATGCAAACTATGATAAAGCTATGAAGGTTCTTAGGTCAAAGCTCTATGAGCTTGAAATCAAAAAGCAGAATGAAGAGATAGCGGGGCAAAGAAAAAGTATGGTGGGCTCTGGGGATAGATCAGATAAAATAAGAACCTACAACTATCCACAAGCACGGGTTACAGACCACAGAATAAACCATACTGTTTATAACTTAACAGAAATTGTTTCGGGTGACCTTTTTTCTTTTACAGAAAAACTTAGAATTGCAGAAAACGCAGAAAAGATGAAATCTGGAAATAATGATTGATCAAAAAGAGATTCTTCTTCCTTCTTATGAAAGGGGTTTTCATATAATTTCAACCATTATTTTTGACCAGCTCCCAAAAATAACTGGCGTTGTTCACGTTTTTATAAAGCACACCTCCGCTAGCCTAACAATAAACGAAAATGCTGACCCAAGCGTAAGAGATGATTTTGAAACACATTTTAATATGTTGGTTTCTGAAAACGACACACACTATAAGCATACTTTTGAGGGACCAGACGATATGACATCGCATATTAAGTCTAGTCTTTTAGGAAACTCGGTTTCGTTTCCAATTAAAAACGGTGTTCCTTTGTTGGGAACTTGGCAAGGAATATATTTGTGTGAACATAGAAATAAAGGTGGGAGAAGAAAAATAGTTATTACAAGTTATGGAGAGATTAATTAGTCTTTTTTTTATTTTAATTATAACCGGGTGTGGTGTTGATGAACCTTTGTATGATTATGATGTTGAAGAAAAAATCTTGAATATGGGTTACGCTATTCCTGAACCATCAAAGCCAATAGCAAACTATGTCCCGGCTGTTTCTTTTTCAGAGTCTGCTGAAACAAAGTTGGTTTATGTCTCAGGCACAGGACC
>CERX01073005.1_pt1 | contig 11332 bp, 8 predicted proteins | sample 350251 | NCBI WGS metagenome assembly CERX01 (sample SAMEA2621044, study PRJEB7988) | marine metagenome | biome: marine biome (ENVO:00000447); feature: deep chlorophyll maximum layer (ENVO:xxxxxxxx); material: "saline water (ENVO:00002010), including plankton (ENVO:xxxxxxxx)" | depth 50 m
GCCGGCGCCGGGTACCTCGCTGAAAGTGATCGACGAGAATGGCGTGGAGCAGGGCATCGGCGAGCGCGGTGAGCTGTGCGTCAAGGGCCCGCAGGTGATGAAGGGTTACTGGAATCGCCCAGAAGCGACCGATGAAGTCTTGGATGCAGAGGGTTGGTTCCGCACCGGTGACGTGGCTGTGATTGACGAAGACGGCTTTGTCTCTATCGTTGATCGCATCAAGGATTTGATCATCGTTTCCGGTTTCAACGTCTATCCCAACGAAATCGAAGATGTGGTTGCCGCGCATCCGAAGGTCGCCAACGCAGCGGCCATCGGCATTCCGGATGAGAAGTCCGGTGAGGCGGTCAAACTGTTCGTTGTGGCCAATGACAAGAGCCTGACCGTCGACGAGCTGAAAGAGTATTGCCGCGCCAACTTCACCGGTTACAAGGTGCCCAAGCAGTACGAGATCCGTGAGTCTCTGCCCATGTCCGCCGTGGGCAAAATCCTGCGTCGCGAACTGCGCGACGAGTGACCGCAAAGGTTTGCGGGTGACCTTGCAGTCACCCGCAACGCCAGCCCTGACGCGCTCCGGAGCCTCTTCCGGGGTGCTGGTTTGCCTGTGTAAAAGCTGCTAGTCTTCGAGCACTTTGCTTCCCGTGATGCGCCTGCAAAGGGCGTTTCAGGGCCAACATAAAGAGTGCCAAAGGCACCTAACGATAAGACAGCAGCGAACCCACTGCAGCAGACTCAGGAGCAGGCTAGATGCTTGAAAATTTCTGGAAGGATAAATACCCGGCGGGCGTTTCTTCAGAGATCGACCCCGATTCATACCCCAACGTTCTCGCGGTCCTGAAAGACTCCTGTCAACGGTTCGCCAACAAGCCTGCCTTTACCAACCTCGGTAAAACCCTCACCTACGGTGAGCTGTACACTCTGTCTGGCCAATTTGCTGCCTACCTGCAACACAATAGCGGCCTGCAGCCGGGTGATCGCATCGCTATTCAGATGCCCAACGTGCTGCAGTACCCAATCGCCGTGTTCGGCGCCATGCGTGCCGGTTTTGTGGTGGTTAACACCAACCCGCTGTATACCAAGCGCGAGATGGAACACCAGTTCAACGACTCTGGCGCCAAGGCGCTGGTGTGCCTGGCCAACATGGCCCATCTGGCCGAAGAAGTCGTGCCCAAGACGGGCGTCAAGCAGGTCATTGTCACTGAAGTGGGTGACATGCTGCCGCCGCTCAAGCGTGTACTGATCAACGCTGCGGTCAAATATCTGAAGAAGATGGTGCCGCCCTACAGTATCCCCGGCATGGTTCGTTTTAACGATGCCATGGCCAAGGGGCGCAGTCTCAAGCTGGCCGAAGCGGCTCCCAAGGGCGACGATATTGCCGTGCTGCAGTACACCGGCGGCACTACTGGCGTTGCCAAGGGCGCCATGCTGACTCACCGTAACCTGGTGGCCAACATGCTGCAGGCCAAGGAGCTGATGGCCTCGAACATGACCGATGGCGAAGAGGTCGTTATCTGCCCGCTGCCGCTATATCACATCTATGCCTTCACCTTCCATTGCATGGCAATGATGGTCAGCGGCAACCAGAACGTGCTGATCACCAACCCGCGTGATATCCCGGCCTTTGTCAAAGAGCTGTCCAAGTTCAAGTTCACCGGCTTTGTCGGCCTGAATACCCTGTTTGTTGCCCTGTGCAACGATGCCAGCTTCCGGGCACTGGACTTCAGCAAGTTCAAGGTCACCCTGTCCGGCGGTATGGCGCTGCAGCTGGCGACCGCGGAGCGCTGGAAGCAGGTCACTGGCTGTGAAATCTGTGAAGGTTTCGGCATGACTGAAACCAGCCCGGTTGCCACCGTTAACCCGATCAGCAATATCCAGCTCGGCACTATCGGTATTCCGGTGCCGTCAACCCTGTGTAAAGTGATCGACGAAGACGGCAACGAGCTGCCGCTGGGTGAGCGCGGTGAGCTGTGTGTAAAGGGCCCGCAGGTGATGAAGGGCTACTGGCAGCGTCAGGAAGCCACCGACGAGATTCTGGACGCCGAAGGCTGGCTGAAAACCGGCGACATCGCGATCATTCAGGAAGACGGTTTCCTGCGTATCGTCGACCGCAAGAAGGACATGATTCTGGTCTCCGGCTTCAACGTCTATCCCAACGAGCTGGAAGACGTGATGGCCGCCATGCCGGGTGTGCAGCAGTGTGCGGCCATTGGTGTGCCGGATGAAAAGTCCGGTGAGGCAATCAAGGTGTTCCTGGTGAAGACTGCTGATTCCAGTCTGACCGAAGAGGACGTCAAGGCGCAGATGCGCAGCAACCTGACAGCCTACAAGGTGCCCAAGTACGTTGAGTTCCGCGACAGCCTGCCCACGACCAACGTTGGCAAGATTCTGCGCCGCGAGCTGCGTGACGAAGAGCTGAAGAAACTCGGCAAGCAGTAAGCTGCAACAGCCCGCGCGATTTTGCGACAATAGAGCCCCGCCCGGCATTGCCGGGCGGGGTTTTTTCATGCCACAGGATTCTGTATGCCAGCCAAACACGCCAACGCGCCCGATTTCAGCCAGGTCATGGCCAATGACCGCCATCGTTTGCAGCAGCAGTTCAGAAAGCTGCCGGCCGATGATCAGGGCAAGGCTGCGGCGGCCTGGCTGGAGCGCTTTAACGCATCCAGCGAGCGGGTAGCCGAACGTGCGCGGCTGATCCCCAAGATTATCTACCCCGACGCGCTGCCGATTGCCGACAAGCGCGAGCAGATCAAAGCGGCGATTGCCGAGCATCAGGTGGTGGTGATTGCCGGTGAAACCGGCTCGGGTAAAACCACCCAGCTGCCCAAGATCTGCCTGGAGCTGGGGCGCGGCACGCACGGGCTGATCGGCCACACCCAGCCGCGCCGGCTGGCGGCTCGCAGCGTGGCCTCGCGTATTGCCGAAGAGCTGCAGACGCCGCTGGGCGAGCTGGTGGGCTATCAGGTGCGTTTTACCGATCAGACCTCCGAACGCTCGCTGATCAAGCTGATGACCGACGGCATTCTGCTGGCTGAAACCCAGCACGACCGCTACCTCAATCGCTACGACACGCTGATCATCGACGAGGCCCACGAGCGCAGCCTGAACATCGATTTTCTGCTGGGTTACCTCAAGACCATTCTGGCCAAACGCCCGGATCTCAAGGTGATCATTACCTCGGCGACCATCGACCTGGAGCGCTTCTCGGCGCACTTCGACAACGCTCCGGTGATCGAGGTGTCGGGCCGCACCTACCCGGTAGATGTCTGGTATCGCCCGCTCAGTGCCGAGCGCGACGAGGAGGGCAATACCGTTGAGGATGACCTGAGCATTGATCAGGGCATTGTCGCGGCGCTGAGCGAGATTCAGCAGTTTGAACGCGGTCAGGGCAAGACGCCGGGCGATGTGCTGGTGTTCTTGCCAGGCGAGCGGGAGATTCGCGACACCGCCGAGTACCTGCGCAAGGCCAACCTCAAGCACACCGAGATTCTGCCGTTGTACGCGCGCCTGTCTGCCGCCGAGCAGCAGAAGATCTTTGCCTCCCATGCCGGCCGGCGCGTAGTGCTGGCCACCAACGTGGCGGAAACCTCGCTGACCGTGCCGGGTATCGTGTATGTGATTGATCCGGGTGAGGCGCGCATCAGCCGTTACAGCCCGCGCTCCAAGGTGCAGCGGCTGCCTGTTGAGGCGGTCTCGCAGGCCAGCGCCAATCAGCGTAAGGGCCGCTGCGGCCGGGTGGCACCCGGTATCTGCGTGCGCCTGTACAGCGAGGACGACTTTAACGGCCGGCCGGAGTTTACCGACCCGGAAATTCGCCGCACCAACCTGGCCTCGGTGATTCTGCAGATGTTGCATTTGCGTCTGGGGCGGATCGAGGACTTTCCGTTTATCGAGCCACCGGACGGGCGCGCGATCAGCGATGGCTTTACCCTGCTGCAGGAGCTGGGTGCGGTGGAGCGCAGCGGTGCGATGACGGACATCGGCCGCCAGCTGGCACGCCTGCCGGTCGACCCGCGCATTGGCCGCATGCTGCTCGAAGGGGCCGCGCAGCAGTCACTGGCCGAGATTACCGTGATTGCCTCGGCGCTGGCCGTGCAGGACCCGCGCGAGCGGCCGCTGGAAAAGCAGCAGGCGGCTGATCAGGCGCATGCCCAGTGGAATGAAGAGGGCACCGATTTTGTCGCCTTTCTCAACCTGTGGAATGGCTTTGAGGCCCAGCGCCAGGCACTGACGCAAAGCCAGCTGCGCAGCTGGTGCCGGCGTAACTTTCTCAATTACCTGCGCCTGCGCGAGTGGCGCGAGACCCATCGCCAGATACGTCTGACCTGCCGCGACCTGGGGCTGGAAGAAAACCGCCAGCCGGCCTCTCACGAGCCGGTGCACAAGGCTTTGCTGGCCGGCCTGCTCAGTCACCTGGGCAACAAGACCGAAGAGGGCGATTATCTGGGTGCGCGCCAGCGCCGCTTTTTGCTGCATCCATCCTCCGGGCTGTCCAAGAAGAAGCCTGCCTGGGTCATGGTGGCCGAGCTGACCGAAACCCGCCGCCTCTATGGTCGCCTGGCCGCCAAGATTGATCCGGCCTGGGTTGAGCCATTGGCCGGGCACCTGGTCAAGACCAGCCACAGCGAACCGCACTGGGAGAAAAAGCGCGGCCAGGTCGTGGCCTTTGAGCAGGTGTCGCTGTACGGGCTGATCATCGTGCCGCGGCGCAAGGTGCACTTTGGCCCGGTTGACCCGGTTACCTCGCGCGAGCTGTTTATCCGCCAGGCACTGGTGGGCGGTGAGTGGCATGGCCGCGCGGCGTTCAATAAGGCCAATCAGCAACTGCTGGCCCAGCTCGACGAGCTGGAAGCCAAGGCCCGCAAGCGCGATATCGTGGTAGACGACGAAACCCTGTATCGCTTCTTTGACCAGCGCATCCCTGACAACATCTACCAGCTGGCCAGCTTTGAGCGCTGGCTCAAGCGCAGCAGCGAGAAAGAGCCCAAGCTGCTGCACATGACCCGCGATGATCTGCTGCAACGTGAAGCCAATGACGTCAGCGCGCAGCTGTACCCGGATGTGTTGCGCTGGGCGTCGGTAGCGCTGCCGCTGAGTTATCACTTTGAGCCCAACCATGAAGCAGACGGCGTGACAGTGCGTATTCCGGCATCCCTGCTGCGGCGCATTGACCCGCAGCGGCTGGATTGGCTGGTACCGGGGCTGCTGTTCGACAAGTGCGTGGCGCTGGTACGCGCGCTGCCCAAGGCCACTCGCAAAAACTTTGTGCCGGTGCCTGACTTTGTGCGCGCTGCGCTGGAGCGCATGCCCTTTGCCGATGGCAGCCTGACCCAGGCACTGGGCCGTGAGCTGACGCGCATGACCGGCGTGCGGTTGGACGATGACGCCTGGAGCGACACCGAGCTGGAAGACCACCTGCGTATGCGCATTGAAGTGGTGGATGCGGCCGGCAAACCGATTTGCGCCGGGCGTGATTACAGCGCGCTCTGTGCCCAGATCGACGGCCTGCCGCTGCAGGCAGCCCCCGTTGAGCAGCAGGCGCAAAGCACACCCACCGAGGCGCCGGGCAGCTACACGCTTCCGGAGACGCTGGTCCGCAAGCAGGCGGGCATTGCGGTCAACTTTTACCCGGCTTGGGTGGAGCAGGGCGAGGAGGTGGTCGAGCAGCTGTTTGATGTGCCGCAGCTAGCCCAGCGCGAGCATCGCCTTGGTCTGCAGCGTCTGCTGCTGCAAAGCCAGCAGCTCAACGAGCAGGCCCGCTATCTGCGCCAAAAGCTCACCACCCTCAAGGACGCGGCGATTTATTACCGGGATCTGGGCAGCCAGAAGCAGCTCACCGACGATGTGCTGCTGGGGGCGATTGATCGGGTGTTTTTGCCGGCGGACGCGCCCTTGCCGCGCGATGCGCAAGCGCTTAATGCGCGGCTGGAGGCGGGACGCGCCGACTGGGTGCCGGCCTGCGAGGAGCTGGCCAAACAGGTGCTGGCAGTACTCAAGCAATGGCATGGCCTGCGTAAGCGCTTTAAGGGCAAGGTGGAGCTGGCCCATGCGCTGGCAATGAACGATGTGCGCGAGCAGTTGAACCACCTGATCTATCCCGGCTTTGCCCGCGCTGTGCCCGGCGAGTGGCTGAGCCAGTACCCGCGCTATCTCAGTGCCATCGAGCAGCGGCTGGACAAGCTGCCGGGGCAGGTGCCGCGGGACCGCGCCTGGACCGATGAGCTACAAGGGTTCTGGCAGCAATATCAGGCTCTGAGCGAGCGCTGGCAGAAAGAAGGTCGCTGGGATGCCCGGCTGGATGAGTGGCGCTGGATGCTGGAGGAGTACCGCGTGTCGCTGTTTGCCCAGCAGCTGGGCACGCGCATGCCGGTATCCAGCAAGCGTCTGGGTAAACTTTGGCGCGAGATTCAGGGTGGGAGCAGCCAGTAACCGGCAGCGAACGGGCTGTCATGAGCGGCGAATGGCGTGATCTTGACGCGCTATTCGTCTATGCTAGCGCTTTGAAAAATGCGGGTTTGCGGCGTGCCTCGCAGCCAATTGGTGTCGTCAAGGTGAGACAACCGCCTGCAAGGTGGCGACTGTCGTACAGGCCCTGACATCAATGCAGGCATGCGCACGGGTGCAGACGCCCGGCCAACCATGGTAGCGCCGTAGCACAGACAACTGGCCGTTCCCCCCGGTGCTATCGTGAGGGAGCGGTGTTCATAACATCAGAAGAGGACCGACCGTGCACAAAGTCGTGATCAGCGGAACAGGTTTGTTTACCCCCTCCCAGAGCATCAGCAACGAAGAGCTGGTCGCCAGTTACAACGCTTACGTCGAGCAGTTCAACGCCGAAAATGCCGCCGCCATCGACGCCGGCACTGTTGAGCCGCTGGCAGCCTCTAGCACCGAGTTCATCGAAAAAGCTTCCGGCATCAAGAGCCGCTTTGTGATCAACAAAAGCGGCATTCTGGATGTAAACCGCATGGTGCCGGACATTCCCGAGCGTAGTGACGACGAGCAGTCGCTGCTGTGCGAGATGGCGGTTAAGGCGGCCCATCAGGCGCTGGAAGCGGCAGGCCGTACTGTCGCTGATATCGACGGCGTGATCGTCGCCTGCTCCAACCTGCCGCGCGGCTATCCGGCGCTGGCGGTTGAAGTACAGGAAGCGCTGGGCATCGACGGCTTTGGTTTTGACATGAACGTGGCCTGTTCTTCTGCCACCTTTGGTATCCAGAATGCGGCCAACACCGTTGCCCTGGGCCAGGCCCGCGCGGTGCTGATGGTCAACCCGGAAGTGTGCACCGGCCATATGAGTTTCCGTGACCGTGACAGCCACTTCATCTTTGGTGATGCCTGCACCGCCGTGGTAGTCGAGCGCGCTGAAGATGCCGTCTGCGAGCACCCCTACGAGATTCTTGGCACCAAGCTGCTGACCAAATTCTCCAACAACATCCGCAACAACTTTGGCTTCCTGAACCGCTGCGACGAGTCTGGCGTGGGTGCCCGTGACAAGTTGTTCATGCAGAACGGCCGCAAGGTGTTCCGTGATGTTTGCCCGATGGTGGCCGAGCTGATCGGCGAGCACCTGGGCGAGGTGGGGCTGCAGGTCGACAGCGTCAAGCGCTTCTGGCTGCACCAGGCCAACCTCAACATGAACATGCTGATCGCACGCAAGCTGCTGGGTCGTGATCCGAGCGCTGAGGAAGCACCAGTGGTACTGGATGAATACGCCAACACCAGCTCTGCTGGCTCGATCATCGCCTTCCACAAGTATCAGAACGACCTGCCGGTGGGCAGCCATGGTGTGATCTGCTCTTTTGGTGCCGGTTATTCGATCGGTAGCGTGATTGTCCGCAAAGGGTAACAGCGGAGTGAGCGACGAGCAGGATCTGATCCAGCGCCTGCTCAAAGGCGAGCAGGCGGCCTACCGCGCTCTGGTGCAGCAGTATCAGGGCGCTATGCGCGCGGTGGCCATTGCCATTGTCGGCAGCGCCAGCGCCGATGAGGTGGTGCAAGACAGCTGGCTGGCCGTGGTGCGCAACCTGCAAGGCTTTGCCGGTCGTGCCAGCCTGAAAACCTGGCTGCTGACGATTACCGCCAACACCGCCAAGAGCCGCTTGCGTAAACAACGACGCGAAGTCTCGCTGGAGGATGTCACCGGCCCGCATGGCACCATCGACGACGCACGCTTTGCGGACGACGGCCATTGGGGTAGGGCACCCACGCTCTGGCATACCGACTCGCCTGAAGCGCTGCTTAGTGAGCAGGCTCTGCGTGACTGCCTGGAGCACACGCTGGCGACCTTGTCCGAGTTGCAACGCAGCGTCCTGCTGCTGCGCGAGCGACAGGCGCTGGAATTACCTGACATTTGTAACCTGCTGGATATTTCTCACTCTAATGTGAGGGTGCTGCTGCATCGCGCCCGGCTGAGCGTGTTTGCAACCCTGGAGCATTTTGAGGAAACCGGAGAATGTTGAGCTGCAAGGGCCTGGTAGCGCTATCCAGCGATCTGCTGGATGGTGAACTGACGTGGAAACAGCGCATTGCTGTGCGTACGCATCTGGCGATGTGTGTGCGCTGCCGCCGTTTCATTCGCCAGTTGCGCGTTAGCCAGCGGGTTATTCGCCAGCTCCCGGACCAGCAAGCCCCCGAGCTAGAGGCGCTGCTGAAAGCCATGCAGGCCCAGCAGCAGCGCGGCCCAGAGGTTGATCAGGGCAATTCTTCAAATTGATTTGCCCACTGATGTAACAGCGCTTACCAAGCAACGTCTAGTATGCAGAGTGTGGCAGTTCGTCACGCTCGCTATCAGACCTTACTGGAGAAAGCGCATGAACAAGATCAACACTGCTGTCCTGACTCTCAGTGCCACCCTGCTGGGTGCTGCCGGTGCCGTTCAGGCAACTGAAAACCCCTTCGCGGTACAAGAGCTGCAAAGCGGCTACAGCCTGGCTGATAACCACGGCGCGGGCGATATGGAAGGTAAGTGCGGCGAAGGCTCCTGCGGCGACGAAGAAGGCAAGGGCGACCGCGAAGGCAAGTGCGGTGAAGGCACTTGCGGTAGCTGAGTGTGAACGCAACCGTCAACCTGCCGGTGCACGGAGTCGGGCTGGGGCTACGCCGCAGCCTGCTCAGTGCGCTGGTACAGACGCCAGAGCCGGTCGCGGATTTTCTTGAGGTGGCGCCGGAAAACTGGATCGGCCTGGGCGGACGCCTGGCTCGCCAGTTTGCTGCGGTCACCGAACGTTATCCGCTGATCTGTCATGGCCTGTCGCTCAACCTCGGTGGGCTGGCGCCGCTGGATACGCGCCTGCTGCGTGACTTGCGCGGCTTTCTGGATGCCAATCAGGTGCAGGTTTACAGCGAGCACCTGAGCGCCTGCGGTGATCACGGCCAATTGTATGATCTGCTGCCAGTCCCCTTTACTGACGCCAACGTGCGCCGCATTGCCGAGCGCATTGGGCAGGTACAGGATGCCTTGGGCAGGCCGCTAATTATCGAAAACGTCTCTGCCTATCTGACCCTGCCGGGTGAGATGAGCGAACCCGAGTTTGTTGCCGCCGTGCTGGATGAGGCCGACTGCAACCTGCTGCTGGACGTCAACAACGTCTACGTTAACAGCGTCAATCTGGGCGGCGATGCTGCGCCGTACATCAGCGCCATGCCAGCGCAGCGCATCGCGTACTTGCACATGGCTGGGCATTTTGATGCCGAGCCAGATTTGAAAATAGACAGCCACGGTGCGCCTATCATCGACCCGGTGTGGGCGCTGCTGGAACACACCTACCAATGCCACGGCGTACGCCCAACGCTGCTGGAGCGGGACTTCAACATGCCACCGCTGGAGGACTTGCAGCAGGAGCTGCAGCAGATTCGGCAGTACCAGCAGGCCGCGGCCATACGGGTGAGCGCATGAGCCATGAGCTGCAGCAGCGCTTCACCGCTCGCGTACGCGCCCCGCAGCAACAACCCTTGCCTGACGCTCTGCCGCCGCAGCGGGTAGCGGTATATGAGCGGCTGATCCGCAACAACATCGAAGGCTTTGTGCGTGGCACTTTCCCGGTGTTGCACAGGGTGTTGCCGGCGGCGCGATGGGCTCAGCTGATCGACGCCTTTGTGGCCGGTCATGCTTGCCAGTCACCGTATTTTCGGGAGATCGGTGAGCAGTTTATCGACTGGCTGCAGAGCGGCTATCAAGCGGGCGCTGGCGACCCGCCCTGGTTGCTGGAGCTAGCGCATTACGAGTGGGTTGAGCTGGCGCTGGATATCAGCAGCGAGCAGCTGCCAACAGGCGGGCAGGGCGCTGCTAACGCCGACACCGTGCTGAGTTGGTCCCCCCTTGCCTGGCCGTTGCTGTACCAATGGCCGGTGCAACAGCTGGGCCCGGATTACCAACCGGTTGAGCCGCCTGCGCAGCCGACGTGCCTGTTGGTCTGGCGTGATGCCGAGGATCGCGTGCGCTTTATGCAGCTCACCCCCTTTGCCTGGCAGCTGGCTGATGTGCTGAGCCGCGAGCCGCTGTCTTTGCGTGCGGCGCTGGCGCGCCTGAATGTGACAGTCAACGACCAATTCATGGCCGGGGCGCTCGCGCTGGTAAACGACTGGATAGCCGCTGACGTAGTGCGTGCTACTGACCCTACCTCTTGAAGTCACGCCTATCTGGCTGATTTAACTCGCTTTAGCAAAAACCGCCGATAACCGAGTTCGATGCCCGGGGGAAAGTTCCCCTGTCATCGAATGTTCATCTTTGCGCAACTGATCTGAAATACAGCGCTGCGAATATTCCCTCCAACACCGGGCCCGCCCCATCAGCGAGCCCCAATGTGTTGTTTCTCTGTCAACGCAAAACATAAATGAGGGAAGACTCAATGACACTGCGTAAGCAACTTGCCGGATTCGCCGTTACCGCCCTGGCTGCTGCCATCCCCGCCACTGCAATGGCCGATGTCAGCATCTATGGCCGTGCCCACGTATCCGTAGATTTCCTGGACGACGGTGCGGACTACTCCGAGACCAACCTGTCCAGCAACTCTTCCCGCCTGGGCTTCAAGGGTGACCACGAAATCAACCCCAACCTGTCTGCCTTCTTCCAGATTGAGCAGCAGATCGACTTCGGCACCGACAACGGCAGCTCCTTCAACACTCGCGATACCTTCGTTGGTCTGAAAGGCGGTTTCGGTTCTGTGCGCATGGGTCGTTTCGACAGCCCCTTCAAAGCGGCTCGTGGCCCGGCCAACCTGTTCGGCGACCAAGTCGGCGACATGCGTAACCTGACCCGAGTTGGCAACGCCCGCTTCGACGAACGTTATGACAACACCATCGAGTACACCACCCCGGACATGAGCGGTTT
>CERX01002763.1_pt1 | contig 11278 bp, 10 predicted proteins | sample 350251 | NCBI WGS metagenome assembly CERX01 (sample SAMEA2621044, study PRJEB7988) | marine metagenome | biome: marine biome (ENVO:00000447); feature: deep chlorophyll maximum layer (ENVO:xxxxxxxx); material: "saline water (ENVO:00002010), including plankton (ENVO:xxxxxxxx)" | depth 50 m
AGCATAAAGAATCATCTGAACTTATGACAGATTGTTTTATCTTTGATCTATTTGAAAATAAAAAACAAAATATTTTAAAAGTTGGCTATAGATTTAAGTTTCAGTCTATTGAAAAAAATATAACCGATGAAGAAACCGAAGCCGTCATGAATCCATTAATTAAAGAATCTTTACAAATTGATGGCATCAATATCGAGGGCTTGTAATGTCTTATATCTTTACGTCTGAATCAGTTTCAGAAGGGCATCCTGACAAAATCTGCGATCAAATATCTGATGCAATATTAGATGAATGCCTGAAATCAGATCCAAATTCACGTGTAGCTTGTGAGACTCTTATAAAAAATAATACAGTTATTGTTGCTGGTGAGATTACGTCAAAAGCTAATGTTGATTATGAAGCCATAGCAAGAAAAGTTGTTCGAGATATAGGGTATATCGAAGATGAGCTTGGCTTTACCAGCAGTGGCTTTGAATTTCAAAATCTCATATCTGAACAAAGCAAAGATATCGATGCTGGTATATCAAGAGACCAAGTTTTAGGCTCAGGAGATCAGGGTTTGATGTTTGGTTATGCTTGTAAAGAAACCCCAGAACTTATGCCCTTGCCAATTGCTTTAGCCCATAAATTAATGCTCAAACATGCTGAAGTTAGAAAAACCAGAGGACTAAGTTTAAGACCAGATGCTAAATCACAAGTTTCTGTAGAATACGATTCAAATTATCAACCAAAACGTATCGATTCTATAGTTCTTTCAACTCAACATAGTGATGATCTGGATTTGGAAAACTTAAGAGAAATCGTTAAAACACAAATTATTGACTCATGTTTGCCTAAAAAACTCCTAGATAATAAAACAAAATACCTCATCAATCCTGCTGGTCGTTTTGTTATAGGAGGTCCATTAGGTGACTGTGGTTTAACTGGAAGAAAGATTATTGTGGATACCTATGGCGGTATGGCTAGACATGGCGGCGGCGGATTTTCAGGTAAAGATCCATCAAAAGTTGATCGTTCTGCTGCCTATGGGCTTAGACAAGTGGCAAAATCATTAGTTAAAAATGATCTTTGTGACTATTGTGAAGTGCAAGCATCCTATGCAATAGGAATCTCTGAGCCTATATCAGTTTTCATCAATACATTTGAGTCAGAAAAAATAGGTTTAGACGAAATAAATAAGATTGTTAATAGAAATTTTGACTTGTCTCCATCAGGCTTAATTAATTCACTTAATTTATTAGCACCTCTTTATTTAAAAACTGCTTCTTATGGTCATTTTGGTAGAGAAGATCAAAACTTTGCATGGGAAAAGCCATTAAAGTTCTAAAATACTGCTAAAATTAACACATGAAAATTTCTGTTGTAAGTGGAGGTTTTGATCCACTACATTCTGGCCACATAAGCTATATAAATTCAGCCAAAAAGTTTGGCAATTACCTTATTATTGCGCTGAATAGTGATGAATGGCTCAGACAAAAGAAGGGAAAAGAGTTCATGCCATTTGATGAAAGAAAGTCTATTCTTGAAAATATTAAAAATGTTGATGAAGTATTAGATTTTGAGGATGATGATTTGGGTAGTTGTATAAAGGCTCTTGAAAAGATAAAAGCTAAATTTCCTGATGATGAAATCATTTTTTGTAATGGTGGAGATCGTGGAAAAGAAAACATTCCCGAAATGTCAGTCAGTGAAATAACTTTTGAGTTCAGCGTTGGCGGTGATGATAAAAAAAATTCAAGTAGCTGGATTTTAAAAAATTGGGCTTATCATAATGAAAAAAAGATATGGGGAGAATATTTTAATTTATTTGAAGATGATCAAGTAAAAGTTAAAGAATTAATTATTGAGCCTGGGAAAGGGATGAGTTTGCAGAAACATTTTAAAAGAAGTGAGATTTGGCTTGTATCGCAAGCAAAATGTTTAATTAACCATTCTAAAGAATCACCAGACACAACCAAAGAAATAATTTTAAAAAAACATGACTCTATTCAAATTAATTTAGGAGATTGGCATCAAATAACTAATCCTTATGATGAAGTCTGTAAAATTATAGAAATCCAGTATGGTGAAGAAACAATAGAAGAAGATATTGAAAGGCATAGTTATTATGAAGAAAATAAATGATTTTAAAGTAGCAGATATTTCTCTTGCAGAGTTTGGGAGGCAAGAAATTCTATTGGCTCAAGATGAAATGCCAGCACTCATGCAGCTTAGAGAAAATTATAGAGAACAACAGCCATTAGCAGGAGCGAAAATTATGGGCTGTATTCATATGACTATTCAAACAGCTGTTTTGATTGAGACCTTAATAGATCTTGGTGCTGAAGTAAGATGGTCATCTTGCAACATTTTTTCTACACAAGATCACGCAGCTGCAGCTATTGCTGCGAATGGCATACCTGTATTTGCCTGGAAAGGTGAGACTGAAGAAGAGTATGAATGGTGCCTTGAACAAACAATTAACAAAAATGGTAAACCATGGGACGCAAATATGATTTTAGATGATGGGGGCGACTTAACAATTAAAGTTCATAAGGAATACCCAAAGATGTTAGATATGATTCATGGTATTTCTGAGGAAACAACTACAGGAGTTAAAAGGTTGAAAGAAATGCTTGAATCTGGTGAGCTTAGAGTACCTGCTATTAATGTTAATGACTCTCTTACAAAATCAAAAAATGATAATAAGTATGGTTGTAGACATGGGCTTGATGATGCGATCAAGAGAGGTACAGATATGCTGTTAGCAGGCAAAAAAGCACTGGTAATAGGATATGGAGATGTTGGTAAAGGTTCAGCTGACTCTTTAGCACAGCAAAAGATGATTGTTGATGTAACAGAGGTTGATCCTATCTGTGCGATGCAAGCATGTTTTGATGGTTTTTCAGTTGTTTCAGCTTATAAGAATGGAGAAGTAACTGAAGATGGGATGAATCTTAATCATGACCAATTAAAAAAATATGATTTAGTTGTTACAACAACTGGAAATGTAAATGTTTTAGATAAATTTATGCTTGATGCATTGAGATCTGGCTGTGTTATTTGCAATATTGGCCACTTTGATAATGAAATAGATATTACGCATCTCAAAACTTTTGAATGGTATGAAGTGAAACCTGGAGTTCATAAAGTAAAAAGATCGCCTAAAGATTATTTATTGCTTTTGGGGGAAGGAAGGCTAGTCAATTTAGCATTAGCAACAGGCCACCCAAGCAGAGTTATGGATGGTTCCTTTTGTAACCAAGTATTAGCACAAATAGCATTATTTAAAGAAGGGTACGCTTCAAAAAATCCAAAAGAAAGAGAACTGTATGTAAAAGTCCTTCCCAAAAAACTAGATGAAGAAGTTGCAGCTTTAATGGTCCAAGGATTTGGAGGAACACTTACAAAATTAACAAAACACCAGCAAGACTATATTTCAGTTAATGAAGATGGGCCATTTAAAGGTGATTCTTATAACTATTAGTTTAATATAATAATCTTAAGGCTGAGTGGCAGAGTGGTTATGCAGCGGACTGCAACTCCGTGTACATCGGTTCGATTCCGTTCTCAGCCTCCAAATAATGAAAATTATAGTTACAGGTTCTTCAGGTTTTATTGGATTCAATATTTCAAAAAGGCTTTTGGAATTAGAGAATGAGGTAATTGGTATTGATATTGAAAATCAATATTATGATGTAGGACTTAAACTAGCAAGAAGAAAAATTCTAGAAAAGCATAAAAACTTTCAATTCCATAAATTAGACATTTCAAAAATTGATGATATTTCTGGGCTCTTTGATCAGCAGATTGATTTGGTAATACATATGGCCGCTCAAGCAGGTGTGAGAGAATCAAATAAGCTATTTAATCAATATTGTAATTCAAATATTTTAGGGTTCTCAAATATTCTTAATTTATCAAAAACTAACAACATAAAAAATTTTATTTATGCTTCATCAAGTTCAGTTTATTCTGGCAATAGAATACCTTTTTCAGAATCATGTACTGATATTCAACCAAATTCATTTTATGGTGTGACAAAAAAAATTAATGAAGATATTGCTAAATTTTTTTCGGATTCTAGTTTTAGGACCATCGGGTTAAGATTTTTTACCGTATATGGGCCGTATGGAAGGCCAGATATGGCTTATTATAATTTTACAAAAAAATTAAAATCTAAAAGTTACATAAACTTATTTGATAAAGGCCTAATGGTGCGAGATATGACTTATATTGATGATGTAACAGATTCCATTATTTCTTGCATAGAATATTTTGATAAGAAAAAATTTGACTTTGAAGTTTTTAATATTGGAGGCGGTGAGAAAATTAAAACTATTGATTTGCTAAATAGAATTGCAAACCACTACAATATAACTCCTAAAATTTTATTTAAAAACTCATCAAACGAAACTAAAAAAACCGAGTCTTGTCTTAAAAAATCACATATAATGCTTGGTTACAAGCCCAAAGTTAATTTAAATAAGGGTTTAAAAAATTTTTATGACTGGTTTGATAATTTTTATAGGTAATAGTAAATGAAAAAATTTAATAGAATAGGAATAATTGGAAAAGGTTTTGTTGGCAGTGCTGTAGCGCATGGTTTTTCAGCATCTACAGGCGCTAATTATGAAATAAAAATATATGATAAAAACCCTGAAAAGTCCCAAAATTCTTTACATGAAACAGTAAATGAGAGCGATTTCATTTTTATTAGCGTGCCTACACCATCAACTTCAAAAGGTACAATAGATCTTGGAATACTTGATGAATGTATTGCAAGCGTTTCTGAAATAATTGCCCCAGAAAACAAAGATGCAATAGTTCTTTTAAGATCAACAATTGTCCCTGGTACAGCAAGAAGTTTTCAGGAAAGATATAATAATCTCAACATTGTTTTCAATCCTGAATTCCTTACAGAGCGAAGTGCTATGTTCGATTTTATAAGCCAGACTAGAATCATACTGGGCGGAGACATAGAAAATGTAAGAAAAGTGGGAGATCTCTACAAATCACGTTTTGGCGAAACCATAAGTATAGTAGAGACTAATTTTGAGTCAGCAGAATTAATTAAATATGTATGTAATACATTTTTTGCAACAAAGGTATCTTTTTTAAATGAGATGAAGCTTTTGTCAGATAATATTGGTGCTGACTGGGAAACAGTTGTTGAGGGCTTTGTAAGAGACGGAAGAGTTGGTAATTCGCATACAAATGTACCGGGGCATGATGGCAAGCTTGGCTTTGGGGGAAGTTGTTTCCCTAAAGATGTTCAAGCTTTAATAGAATTTGGAAAACAAAAAAATATTTCTCTTAATGTAGTAAAGGGAGCATGGGAAACCAATCTACATGTAAGGCCTGAGAAAGATTGGGAAAATCTTAAAGGAAGAGCAGTAAGTGATGATGAATAGCCCAGGTGGTGAAATTGGTAGACACAAGGGACTTAAAATCCCTCGAAGGAAACTTCGTGCCGGTTCAAGTCCGGCCCTGGGCACCATAAGAAAGGAATATAATTAATGAATGAAAAACATATGAACGATATAGATAATTTAAGTTTTTCTGATATTTTTGGTTTTTTTTGGAAAAAGAGAAAATTAATAGTTAAGATCACTGGCACTTTTACTCTCCTTTTTATAGCAATTTCTTTATTGATACCAAACACATATACATCTAGCTCACTATTATTAGTTGCACAACAAAAAACACAACAAAATAATATGAGTGGCCTATCAGCTTTAACTGGTTTTTCATCAGGCGCATTACAATCTTCACTAATCAAAAGAGATGCAGACTTTTCTATTGCAGTGCTAGAGTCGAGAGATTTTGTAGAACATATAATCTCAAAAGGTGACTTTCTTCCAGCTTTAATGGCTACAAAAAGCTTTGATCATGAGACAGGAGAAATTATATTTGATGATAATCTTTACCTTGTTGAATCTAAAAAATGGATTAGAAAAAAAGTCCCTGTACCCACAATACTTGAAACACATAAGGTTTATTTAAGACATTTAAATGTCTCATATGATAAGTTAACGGGGCATATTTCAATATCATTTGAACATCTGTCACCAATTTTTGCTTATGAATTTCTATCAACTGTTATTAAAGAATTAAATGACATTGCTAGAAATTCTGATTTTAATGATGCTAAGAAATCTTTAATTTTCCTAAATGAACAAGCAAGAACAAATACTGTAGCTCAAGTTAATGACACAATTAGTAATTTGATGGAGGAGCAACTCAATAAACAAATGATCGCCAATGTATCAGAAGACTATCTTCTTAAAGTAATTGATAAGCCATTTATTCCTGAGAAAAAATCAAGTCCAAGACGAACATATATTGCAATTTTTGGAGTGATATTTGGGCTATTTATTTCAATTTTTTGGATAATTTTTTACAATATTGTCCCGAACAATTACAAGCAGAAAATTGACAAATATTTAAGCTTTTTTCAATTTAAAAAGATTAGTCAATTCAATCCTTTCAAAAATTAAAATATGAATATCTGTATTATTCCAGCAAGAGGAGGATCGGAGGGCATTAAAAATAAGAACCTAATAGATTTTTGCGGTAAACCATTAATATCGTGGTCAATAAGCCAAGCAAAGCGTTCTAATCATATTGATCAAGTTTATGTAACTACAGATGATGAAGAAATAAAAAAAATATCTAAAGAATATGGTGCAAAAATTGTCAGCAGGCCCAAAGAAATATCAGGCCCCCTTGACAGCTCAGAGTCAGCCCTAATTCATGCACTTAAGGACATAAATGTTAAAACAAATCTCGTCGCTTTTTTGCAAGCAACTTCTCCACTAAGATTTGATGATGATATTGATAAAGCAATTTTGCAATTTGAGAAAAATAACTCTGATTCCTTATTTTCATCAAGTGTATTTGATGACTTAACGCTTTGGAAAAAAGGCTCTAGTTGGGAGAGTTTTAATTTTGATTATAAAAATAGAAAAAGACGACAAGATACTGAAAAGTTTTATATTGAAAACGGCTCTATATACCTATTTAAAGAAGAATTACTTTTTAGGGAAAAAAATAGGTTAGGCGGTAAAATAGATAGCTACCTTATGAAATCTTGGCAATATCATGAGATTGATACAATGAGCGACTTGGATGTAACCGAGTTTTATATGAAGAAAAACATATTATAAAAATGAAACCTATAAACTTTTTTCTCAAATCAAATATTTCTATAGAGTTAGGAATATTAAAGAACCTATCAAGTGAAATTTACAACTTAAATATCAAAAAACCTTTTTTTATATATGACAAAAATATTGATGATGCTGAATATTTCATTGCTATTAAAAATACAATTAAAAAGAACTTCGGCGAAGATAACTTATTGCCTATAGATCTTAAAGGTGAACCTACATATGATTTACTAGATAAATTGAATGAAAGTTTAGATCTTAATTTACATGACGCATTAATATCAATTGGCGGTGGAAGTGTTATGGACGTTGGAAAAGCACTTTCGTTATTGGCTACTAATGATAATAAACCAATTGAGCTAAGAGGTTTTCCAAAAAATCTAAAACAGCCTATACAACACATTACTATCCCATCAATTTTGGGGAGCGGTAGTGAGGCAAGTTTCAATGCAGTCTTCATAGATAAAAAAGAGAATAGAAAAATGGGGATAAACTATATTAATAATTTTCCGGTGAGAGTTTTAGTTGATCCTCTATTAACAATGAGTGCACCAAAAAAAGTGGTAACGTCGTCTGCACTAGATTCTCTTGTGCATTGTATAGATAGTTTTGGTTCAAAGAAATCTAACCTCGTAACAAAAGAATTTTCTAAGGTGGGTTTTAAAAATTCCTGGAATGCTCTTTTGAATGATAGATTAAACGAACCTAAAGAGAGAATAGGCCTTGCAATTGGCAGTATATTTGGAATATATGCCTTAATGAACTCAGGCGATGGGCCAACAAATGGATTTGCGTATTATTTTGGAGTTCAAAATAACATACCTCATGGTATAGCTGGTGGAATGTTTCTAAAACATGTCATGGAGTACAATTGTTCAAAAGGTTTTGAAGGTTATGATGAGTTATTTTCATATCTTGGCTACAATAGTAAGGAGCAATTTTTTCAAAAATTTGATGAAATTTATTCAAAAAATAACATAGAAAAATTAGATTCTTATGGTTATCAATTAAGTGATTGCAAAGATCTTGCTAAAAAAGTATCAGATGCTCTGCAAGGGTCCTTTTCTGGTAACCCAATAGATTTTGATGAGAAATCAGCTTTTGAAGTTTTAAAAACACAATTTTGAGGTATATATGGCAGGTGCAGAATTAATAGGTAAAGAAGAGTTTGAACAAATTAAAGAATTATTTAGTAAAGAAAATGTAAATCTTTATAGATATGGAGCTAACAACTACAAGACTAGAGAGTTAGAGGCAAAATTTGCAGAATATATGGGGACTAAATATGCTCATGCTGTTTCATCAGGCACTGCAGCAATTCATTCAGCACTAGCTGCTGCTGGAATAGGTCAGGGCGATGAAGTAATTACTACTGCATGGACTTTTGTAGCTCCCATTGAATCGATACATGCTCTTGGGGCAAAGCCTATTTTAGTAAATATTGATGAAACTTATGGACTTGATCCTCAAGAAATTGAAAAGAGAATTACAACTAAAACTAAAGCTATTGTTTCAGTACCTATGTGGGCCGCACCTAAGATGGATGAAATTGTAAATATAGCTAAAAAACATAATATTTTACTAATTGAAGATGCAGCTCAGTCACTTGGAGCAACTTATAAAGGAAAAAAGTTAGGAACATTTGGTTCTATGGGAACTTTTTCATTTGATGCTGGAAAAACTCTTCATGTTGGAGAAGGTGGAATGATTGTGACAAATGATAAAGAATTATATGACAAAGTTGCTGAATTCTCTGATCACGGTCATATGCATATTGATGGCTTACCAAGAGGAAAAGATCCTCGAAGAGCGCCTGGCCTAAATTATAGGATGAGCGAATTAACAGCAGCTGTTGGTCTTGCACAATTAGCAAAAATTGATTACATCCTTGGGACAGCTACTAAAAAAAAATATAGCCTAAAAAATAAATTAGAAAATAATAAACATCTAACAATGAGAAAATTTACTGATGAAAAAGGAGCGCAAGGAGATACATTAATTTTTTCAATGTTAGATTCCAATGCTGCCTTAGGACTTGAAGAAGAATTAGCAAATAAGGGCTATGGGACAAAAATTCTACCAGAAGCTATAGATTGGCACTATGCAGGGATTTGGGATCATATTTTTTCTAAAACGACTAAAGAGGAACTTGAGAAAGAATTTAAAAAAACCGGCGATCTATTAAGAAGAAGTATTTGTTTAAATATTCCTGTAAAAATTAGTGATAAAAATATAAATGAAATTGCTGAAATAATCGAAAAATATACTTCAAATAGTTTATCTAATGCTTAAAGATCAATATTCATGGTTGCTTACTGGGTGTGCTGGATTTATAGGCAGCAATATACTTGAAAGACTACTAATCGAAAAACAAAAAGTAATTGGTATTGATAATCTTTCAAATGGATCCATCAAAAACCTTGAATCAGTAAGGGATTCATTAAAGCCAGAACTCTGGAAAAATTTTGAATTTATTGAGGCTGATATATCCCAAAATCAAATATGTGATGAAATCACAAAAAACATAGATTTTGTTCTACACCAAGCAGCATATGGTTCTGTGCCAAGAAGCTTTAATGAGCCAGATCTTTATATTAAGAACAATATTCAAGGTAGCCTTAATATTTTTCGCTCCAGTATAGAAAATAATGTTAAAAGAGTAGTATATGCTTCTAGTAGTTCAGTTTATGGTGATATCGAAGAAATGCCAAAAGTTGAAGAAAACATCGGAAAAGCTCTTTCTCCTTATGCTTTGAGTAAATATGTTTGCGAAGAATTCGCAAGACTTTTTTCTAATGAACAAACTAAATTTATAGGTCTAAGATATTTCAATGTTTTTGGCCCCAGACAAAATCCTGAGGGTCCATATGCCGCTGTAGTACCAAAATGGATTGAGAGAATATCTAACAACAAAACAGTTGAAATTTATGGAGATGGCTTAACTTCCAGAGATTTTTGTTTTGTCTCGAATGTTATAGATGTAAATATAATTTCGGCATTACAAGAATTGAATGAGAATTATAATGTTGTAAATGTTGCAGGTGGTAAAAAAGTATCACTTAACGATTTGTATGCGTGTCTGGCAGAATATTTTGATAGCGAAGATGAAATATCTTTAAGTCAGCCAGTTTATTTAGATTTTCGTAAAGGGGATGTTAAACATTCTTTGGCATCAACAGATAGTCTTAATAATTTATTCAATTATTCTCCGAAAGTCACTTTTGAAGAGGGTATTGCTGCTACTGTTTCATGGTACAAAAAAACTAAATAAGTTAAAATATACTCAATATGTCTAAAAAAGAAACAAAACACCTAGATTGCACATTAAGAGATGGGGGATATTACAATAATTGGGATTTTTCTGAAGAATTAGTAAATGATTATCTAAATGCTATGAAATCAATTAATGTTGATGTAGTTGAGCTAGGTTTCAGATCATTTCCTTCAAAAAATTTTAAAGGACCATATTACTATACTACCTCGAAAGTTTTCAAAAGCATTGACCTACCAGAAGGATTAGATTTTGGAGTGATGATTAATGCTTCAGAGATTATTGATGAGAGTGATGGACCTGTTGAACAAATTAAAAAATTATTTGATGAAGACGATAAAAAATTTATAACTCTTGTACGAATTGCCTGCCATTATAAAGAAGTTGAGAAGATACTTGATGCAACAATTTGGCTTAAAGAGCAAGGATATAAAGTCGGATTGAACCTTATGCAAATAAGCAATAAAACTGAAACTGAAATAACAGAAATAACAAAAAAAATTAATGAATATGATATTGATATTCTCTATTTTGCTGACAGCCTCGGTAATTTAGAGCCTTCAGATGTAGAGAAATTATATAAAATCTTTAAAACTTGCTGGGATGGAGAGATAGGCATTCATACACATGACAATTTGGGAAATGGTATGGCCAACTCAATTAAATCTATGGATTTGGGAATCGAATGGATAGATACGACTGTTACTGGAATGGGCAGAGGTCCAGGAAATGCTCAAACTGAATATATGGCAATAGAATTAGCAAATAGATCACACAAAAAAAATAACCTTATTCCGTTATTCAAAACAATAGAAGATCATTTTAAACCAATGCAAATCCATTATGGATGGGGTAA
>CERX01113797.1_pt1 | contig 11261 bp, 9 predicted proteins | sample 350251 | NCBI WGS metagenome assembly CERX01 (sample SAMEA2621044, study PRJEB7988) | marine metagenome | biome: marine biome (ENVO:00000447); feature: deep chlorophyll maximum layer (ENVO:xxxxxxxx); material: "saline water (ENVO:00002010), including plankton (ENVO:xxxxxxxx)" | depth 50 m
AAGGTGGCTTAAGGTATTACATGGCGATACTTTTCGGTGGCTCGTACCGCCTTCACGGCATTGGATTCCTGTAAAGGTATTGTCATATGGCGCAGACCGCTGCGATTGTTTCGGCTCTCAAAAACGCATTGAAGGAGCACGGCATCACCTATCTTCAGGTCGCCGAGGCGCTGGACTTGTCAGAGGCGAGTGTTAAGCGGCTGTTCTCCGAGCGGCAGTTTTCGCTGCAGCGGCTGGATCAGATCTGCTCATTGTTGGGGCTGGAAATCAGCGACCTGGTGCGGCGGCTGGATCAGGCCCAGCGCATCGACGCCCTTACCGCCGAGCAGGAGCAGGAGCTGGTGGGCGATGATCGGCTGTTGCTGGTCGCAATCTGCGCACTGAACCGCTGGAGCCTGGCGCAGATACTGGAGACCTATCAGCTCAGCGAGGTGGAAGCGGTCGGGCGGCTGGCGCGCCTGGATCGCATGGGGCTGATCGAGCTGCTGCCGGGCAACCGCATCAAACCGCTGATCAGCCATGACTTTCGCTGGCAGCAGCATGGGCCGATTCAGCGCTTTTTCGAGCAGCAGGTGCAGGCCGACTTCTTTCAATGCCACTTCAACTTGCCGGGTGAACTGCGCCTGTTTCTCAGCGGCATGCTCTCGCCGCAGTCTACCGAGCAGATGCATCAGAAGCTGCAGCGTCTGGCTCAGGCGTTTCGCCACAGTCATCAGGAGGATCTGGTGTTGCCGCTGGAGCAGCGCTTTGGCGTCAGTATGATCCTTGCCATTCGGCCCTGGGAGGTGGCAGCGTTTCAGCAGCTACGCCGCCCTGAAGCGGCCAAGTACTACCCTGGACACAAACTAACGGGAGAGGCGGGATGAACCTGCTGACAGATATTGTGGCAGCGGCCCTGGCGTCGATTCCGCTGCTGCTGACGCTTGGGCTCGTCGCGCTGGTGCTGGCGCTGGCGCACTTTTTGTTGATTCGGCGCAATCGCGACCTGGGCAACGAGCGGCTGTTCTCACGCCAGTTGATCATGCTGGCGCTGACCCTGATTGGTCTGGTTGCGGTCATTCTGGCCTTGCCGGTCAGCGAGGGCGCACGCAATCAGATCATCGCCCTGCTGGGGTTGTTGATCTCCGGGGTCTTTGCCTTTTCGTCTTCCAATATCTTTGCCAACCTGGCCGCAGGCGTACTGTTACGTATGACCCGACCCTTCGTACTGGGTGATTTCATCTCGGTGGGCGAGCACTTTGGGCGGGTGGCGGAGCGGGGGTTGTTTGATACCGAAATCCAGTCTGAAAGTGGTGAGCTGATCGCGCTTCCCAACAGCTACCTGACCAGCCACCCGATTGCCACGTTGCGTAGTGACGGCGCGCTCGTCTCGGCCGAGCTGTCGCTGGGGTACGACACCCATCACGCCGATGTAGAGCCTTTGCTCCTTGCCGCCGCCAAGGCCAGCGGCCTGCAGGATGCCTTTGTGCAATTGCTGGAGTTGGGCAACTTTGCCATCAGCTACCGCGTATCCGGGGTGTTGCCCGAAGCGCGCGGCCTGATTACGGCGCGCTCAACCTTGTACAAGGCGATTCTCGACGGCTTGCACGGCGCCGGCATCGAGATCATGTCGCCTACCATCATGAATCAACGCCCGGTGCCTGCTGAGCAGGTGTTTATTCCGGCGGGTGGCGGGCATCGCCAGCGCCGCGCACAGGCTGCTGAGGCCGAAGCGGTGTTGTTCGACAAGGCCGAGCTGGCGCAGCAACTGGCTGAGCGCAAGGCGCAGCTGTCCGAGCAGGCGCGTGCGCTGGAAGAGGAGGCCAAAGGCGCTGATGCTGAACGCAAGGCGGCTATCAAAGCGCAGTTGGAGCGTATGCGCGAGCAGCGGCGGGAGCTTGATGCGGTGACGGAGTCGGGTGGCGAAGCGGCTGGGGCAGGGCAGGCAGGGCGCTCCTGAGGAGCGCCCGCGCAGATCAGAACTCGGCGTTGTGGAAGATGTTCTGCACGTCGTCGAGGTCGTTCAGCATGTCGGTGAACTTCTCGAACATGGCCACATCATCGCCGCTGATCTCGGTGGTGGTTTGCGGTACAAACTGGATCAGGTCGGCTTCAAAATCTACCTCGCCAAAGGTATCAATCAACGCCTGCTTGGCCTTGAAGTACTCGGTGTGCGGGGCAAATACGGTGATCAGGCCGTCTTCGTTCTCGATGTCGGTCACGTCGACGTCGGCCATCATCAGCGCTTCCAGCGTGGCTTCTTCGTCTTCACCCTTGAACGCCAGAATGGCGCAGTGATCGAACATGTGGCTGACGCTGCCCTCGGTGCCGATCTTGCTCTTGGTTTTGGTGAAGCAGTTGCGCACGTCGGCGAAGGTGCGGTTCGGGTTATCGGTCAGGCAGTCAACGATGACCATGCAGTTGCCGGGGCCAAAGCCTTCGTAACGCGCTTTTGCGAAATCCTCACCGCCGCCGCCCTTGGCCTTGTCGATGGCCTTGTCGATCACGTGGCCAGGGACCTGATCTTTCTTGGCTCGGTCAATCAGGCCGCGCAGGGCCAGGTTACCATCGGGATCAAAACCACCGGACTTGGCGGTGACGTAGATCTCCCGCGCGTACTTGCTGTACAGCTTGGTTTTGGCGTCGGCCGTTTTGGCCATGGATTCCTTGCGGTTTTGATAAGCGCGACCCATCTGCGAGTGTCCTGTCGATATGTCGAAAAACAGCGATTCTACCCGCAGTTGGCGGCGGATATCCACGCCTGAGGCCGGTAAGGCTGACGAACGTACGGCCGCCGGACAGGGGGCTTGCCGTCGGCGTATGATGAGGCTTTTTACCGGGGGAGCCAGCGCGTGATTTCCAGACTGCCATCCTGGGTTGAGGCCGGCGCATTCAGCCTTGCGCTGATGGCCGGTGTGGTTAATGCGGTGGGCCTGTTGGGCTTTAGCCATCAGGCGGTTTCACACCTGACCGGTACCTCGACCCTGCTGGGCGCCGGGCTGACGCAGTTGCCGGCAGCCGAGCTGCTGCACCTGCTGCTGGTGCTGCTGAGCTTTGTCGCCGGGGCTGCCTTCAGCGGTCTGTTTATCGGTAGCAGCGCCTTGCAGCCGGGCCGGCGCTATGGGGTGGCGCTGGTGTTGGAGGCGTTGTTGCTGGTGCTTGCCATGCTGGCATTGCAGGCTGCCAGTCTGAGTGGGCACTACCTTGCGTCCGCGGCCTGCGGGCTGCAGAACGCGATGGTGACCACCTACAGCGGTGCGATCATCCGTACCACCCACGTTTCGGGCATCTTTACGGACTTGGGCGTAATGCTGGGAGCTCGCCTGCGAGGAGTGCCCCTGGATCGGCGCAAGGCCAGGCTGTTTCTGTTGCTGATCAGCGGCTTTATTCTGGGCGGCACCCTGGGGGCGCTTGGCTTTGCCCGTTGGCAGTTTCAGGCACTGTTGCTGCCCGCGTGCATGGCCTTGGCGCTGGCCGGGTTGTATCAGTTGTGGCTGCGACGTCAGGGCGTGTAACGAGTCAGATCTGGCGCTGGTCGTCAGCGTCGGTTGGTGCCCCGATCCAGAGCTCGGCCAGACGCTCTTCGCCTGCAAACTGGTTGCTGTAACGCCAGCCAAGGCGTGCGCTGAGCTGCTCAGTCAGCTGCAGGCCCAGTCCGAAGCCAAGGTCTTCATCGCTGCTGCCTGCCGGTGCGCGGGTGTTGCTGATGCGAATGCCGTTGAATTTCTGCACCACCAGTACCCGTCCCTCATCGGTATGTTGAAAGGCGTTGCGAATCAGGTTGCCGAGCACAATACGCGCCGCCGCCTCGGGCAGCTCCAGGGTGTAGGGGCTGGTCTGTACCTTCAGCGTGACGGCCCGCCCGTTGAGCAGGTAACGCATCTGCTCAACCAGCTCTTGCATCAGCGCATCCAGCGCGATGCGCTTGACCGGCAACTGCTGCACATCCTCACGGCCGAGCCAGAGCAGGGTCTCGGTCAGGTGTTGCATGGTCAGACTGGCGCGATCTATGCGGTCGAGCGCCTGCTGCTCCATTGCCGGGTCGATGCGTGACTGGGCACGCAGCCGCTCCAGTAGCTCAACGTTGGCGCGGATGACGCTGATGGGCGTGCGCAACTCATGGCTGGTGAAGCGCACAAAGCGCTGCTCGCGCGCCAGGCTCTGCTGCACCGAGGACAGGCTGCTGCGTACCAGGCTGGCGAATTCGTTGAGTTCCGGATAGCTGAAGTCGGGTGCGGGCTGGGACAGGTTTTGCTCGTTCAGGCCGCGGGCCCAGTCGCCCAGGGCGCCCACCGGCCGAGCCACGCGCCGCATCAGCAGCCAGCTGAGCAGTACCAGTAGTAGCGCAGCACCCGCACTGATGCTCAGCAGGGTGCGCAGGCTGTTGTCGGGCCGGCTGGTAACTACCGTAGGGCGATCGCTGGGACTGATCTTGTGACTGACAAAATGATCGCCGCCAGGGGTGTGAAAGCGCATGGCGAAGTACACCGCTTTGGGGCGGCCCAGACCGCTGCGCTCAAGCTCCTTGTACATCACGCCAGCGTGTTCTGGCGCCGCGCCGAAAATCTCACGGATCAGCGCCGGCTGGTCGTTCCAGTCGCGGGTAACCGGGTAGTCCGGGCGGGCTGGTGTCTGGGGCGCCTGCAGATACTGATCGGCAGCCTGCTCCAGATTGCGCGCCATGACGGTGTCCATACCGTTGAAGAAATAGTTGGCTGACAACAGGGTGTAGCCAATCACCAGCATGATGCCAAAGCTGACAAAGGCCAGTGCCAGAAACCATTTAAGGCTGAGTCGGTTTTTCATCGCCACCTTCGTTCAGGGCAAAGCCGTGGCCGGGCACGGTGCGCAGTAGACTGACCGCAAAGCCGCCGTCGACTGCCTTGCGCAGGTGAAACATATGCACTTTGAGGCTGTTGCTGTCAGGGAGTTCATCGCCCCATACAGCCTCCTCCAGTGCCTGCCGCGAGACCACGGCAGGGGCGTGGCGCAACAGGGTTTCCAGTAGGCGCCAGCCGGTTGGCGACAGTTTCAGGGTGTGGCCGGCGCGGCTGACCTGGCGGCGATCGATGTCCATGCTCAGATCAGCGTAGTGCAGCAATCTGACCTGGCCGCTGCGCCGGGGGGCCAGGGCCTGAACCCGCACCAGCAGCTCCTGCAGCTCAAAGGGTTTGACCAGAAAGTCGTCGGTGCCGGCGGAAAAGCCCTCAAGCTTGTCTGCCAGCTGGTCGCGCGCAGTCAGCATCAGCACCGGCGTGTCGTTTCCGGCCTGACGCAGGCGTTGGCACAGGCTGATGCCATCCAGTCGCGGCAGGTTGAGGTCAAGCAAAATCACGTCATAGCGGTGCTGGCTGGCCAGTGTCAGACCCTGCAGACCGTTGCCTGCGTGGTCACAGCGAATGCCTTCCATGTTCAGAAACTGGATCACGGTGGCGGCCAGGTCCTGGTCATCCTCGATCAGCAGCATGTCCAGCTTCATCAGTGCGTCTCCTGCGTCTGGGCTGGGCGCGCCAGCCGTTGGCGCAGCCAGGTGGCGGCATCTTCCTGAATCAGCAGCAGGGTTGGAATCAGCACCAGGGTGATCAGGGTGGCGAACAGAATACCGTAGGCCAATGAGACCGCCGCAGGAATCAGAAATTGCGCCTGCATGGAGGTTTCTCCCAGCAGCGGCACCAGCCCGGCAAAGGTGGTGGCCGAGGTCAGCAGCACGGCGCGCAGACGACTGCGGCATGCCTCGCTGATGGCGGCCGGCAGTGATGACGCCTCACTTTTCAGGTCGTTGTAGCGGGCAACCAGTAGCAGGCTGTCGTTCACCACAACACCGCTCAGGGCAATAATACCGTTGAGCGAGAGGATGCCAAGCGAGAGGTCGTTGAACCAGTGGCCGAGGATGGCGCCAACGATGCCAAACGGAATCGCGGTCATGATCAGCAGCGGCTGAATGTAGGAGCGTAGCGGGATCGCCAGCAGCATGTAGATGACCAGCATCGCAAACAGAAACACCTGCTCCATGGATGTCTGGGTTTCAGCCTGCTCCTGCGCTTCGCCGGCAAATTGAATGTCCAGCCCCGGATACTGGCGTTCCAGCTGCGGCACCACGCTGGCCTGCAAACGCGCAACCAGCTCGCTGGCTGAAAGCGCCTCCTTGTCCACGTCGGCTGACAGGTACACCGCGCGCTTGCCGTCAATCCGGGTGATGCTGTCGCGGGTAAAGCCATAGGTCACGCTGGCCACGCTGGACAGTGGTATCACTGCGCCGTCCGGCGTGCGGATGCGGGCGGCGAGCACGTTCGCGGGGTTCTGTCGATCCTGTTCGGGGTAGCGAACCTTAACCTCTATCTCGTCGCTGTTGCGCTGAAAACGTTGCACAACCTGTCCGCTGAAAGCCTGGTAGAGCTGGGAGGCCAGGTCGTCGGTGGTCATACCAAGCGCACGGCCCTGCTGAGTCAGGCGCAGTTGCAGTTGCGGCTGGCCCGGTGTCAGGTTGTCGCTGATACCGCTAACGGCCGCGATGCCCTGCAGGCTGGTCTTGAGCTGATTGCCGGCCTGGGTGAGCAGCTCATCGTCGTTGGCGCGCAGCTCGATGCGCAGCGCATCAATCGAGCCCTGCCGGCTTTGCACGCTCAGGGTGCGGACACCCTCGGGGCTGCCCGACAGCGAGCGCCAGGTGCGGGTGAACGTGTTGATGTCATAGGGCGCGTCATCGCGCAGCTCAACGGTTACCTCACCGCTCTGGTCGGCCTCTGATAGCAGCTGCAGGTTGGCGATGCCGCTTGCTAGGGTTTGATCGTCCAGCAGAATGCGGTCGGCCGCGCGCGCCTGCGTCTCCAGCTGTGTGAGCGCCGAGTGGGTTTGTCCGTAGCTGGCATCGTTGAGCATGGTGATGCTGGCGCGCACGCTGTCACCCGGCACCTCTGGGAAGAAGCTCATGCGTACCGTGCCGTTAAACGGCATGGCAATAACCAGAATGAACAAACCAATGAACAGCACGACTACGGCGTAGCGGTGCGTCAGGGCGCGCTCGATCAACGGCCGGTATAGGCGCTCGTTAAGCAGGTTCAGGCCGCGATCACAGGCGTGTTGCAGCCGCTGCCAGGCGCGCGATAGCGGGCTGCCGCCAGGCTGCTTGTGGGTATTCAGGTGCGCCAGGTGGGCGGGCAGAATCAGTTTTGATTCGATGATCGACAGCACCAGGCAGATGGTCACCACAGTGGCAAACTGGGCATACAGTTGACCCAGCCCGCCGCTGATCTGCGACAGCGCGTAGAAGGCTGCGACCGTTGTAAACACGCCGAACAGGGTCGGCACGGCTACCCGCATGGTGCCCTTGATGGTGTTGGCCAGGGTGTCGCCCTCGGCCTGGCGCACGGCGTAAACACTCTCGCCAACCACCACCGCGTCATCCACGACAATACCCAAGGCCATGATAAAGCCGAAGGTGGTGAACTCGTTGAGGGACAGGCCGGCAAAACCTTCACCCATGAAGAACAGGGTGCCGAAGAAGATGAACGGCAGCCCCATGGCGACCCAGAATGCAACGCGCACGTTGAGAAACAGCGCAAGCAGAACAAACACCAGCAACACACCCATACCGGCGTTGCTGACCAGCAGTTTGAGGCGGTCGGTGATGTTCTGGCTGCTGTCTTGCCAGGCGGCCAGCTCCACGCCTTGCGGCAGCTTGCCGTCGGCATGCCACTGGGCGACGATCTCGCGGGTCGCGCTGACGGTGTTGATGATGTCATCCTGGCCGGTGCTGATGACCTGCAGGCCAATGCTGTCATGCCCGGCGAAACGCGACAGCGAGGCACTGGTGTCATCGTAGGTATCGCGAATCTGTGCCACGTCGCCCAATTGCAGATGGCGACCATCGCTACTGGAAATCAGCGGCAGGGCGGCGAAGTCCTCTTTCAGATAGGCCTGCTCGGATGCTTTGAGCTGCAGGTACATGCGGTCATTGCGCAGTACCGCGGTTGCGGTGCTGGAGGAGTTGGCGTTGATCGCCTGTTGCACGTCGGACAGCGTCAGGCCGTAGGCCTGCAGGCGCGCTTCGTCGATCTCGATGGCCATCATCGGGTCCAGCCAGCCGGCGAAGTTGACCTGGCTGATGCTGGCATTGGCAAGCAGTTCAGAGCGCAGGCTCTCGGCCAGGCTCTGCAGGCTGTAGCGATCGGTATCGCCATACAGTTGCAGGCGAATGGCGTCGGACTCGCGTTGCGCTTTTTCGATGACCGGTTTGTCGGCGTCGGCGGGAAAGTTGGAGATCGCGTCCACCTTCGCTTTGACGTCGCGCAGCAGGATATCGAGGTTGTAGTCGGACTGTTTCTGCACCGTAACGGTGGTACCGCTGCCGGTAGAGGTGCTGGTCAGCGTCTTGATACCCATCACGTCCTCCAGCGCGTCCTCGATCTTGATCGTTAGGCCTTCTTCGGATTGGCTGGCCGAGCCGCTGTCGTAACTGACCGAAATGCTGATGCTGTCTGGCTCCATCGCCGGGAAGGCTTCCTTGCGCAGGGAGCTGACGGTGCTTACGCCAAGCAGGATCACCAGCAGCATCAGCAGGTTGGCAGCGACCGGGTTGGCCGCAAACCAGCTGATGACGCTGCCTTTTTGCACGGGCTCACTCATCGCTGGTGTCCTCCACCGGGTTCACCTGCATGCCGTCCAGGTAGCTGCTGAGCGGGTGCGTCAGAATCGCTTGCGGCGTATCGGCCAGCGCCTCTGGGGCCTCTATGTAGATGGCTTGTGCGTCGCTGAACACCGGCTCTGCAGCGACGCTGGCCAGGGTTTTGTCGGCCGTTACGTACCAGAGATAACCGCGTTGGCTGAGCGCCGAGCTGGGCAGCTTCCAGAGTCCGTCCAGCTCGCGTCCGGGAATGCTTACCTGCACGAAGGTGCCGGGCAGCAGGGCGGGGTTTTGCGACAGCGGTTGGTCGAGCGCAACGACCAGCGCGCGCTGGCGAGTGGTGTCATCCAGATGGTGCTCTGTACGTATGACTACACCTTGCCATTGCTGGTTGTCTTCGGCATTGAGCAGGGTTGCCGTCCAGCTGCCGTCGGTCAGCTGCTGCTCATCCGGCAGGCTTGCCCAGTCGCGGGCTGACAGTGCGACACTCACTTCCACGCGATCACTGCCCAGCAGCTCGGCCACCTCGCCGCCGCCTTGCAGGTAGCTACCCGGAGCTATGGCGCGGCTGGTGATGATGGCGTCGAAGGGCGCACGAATCTGGGTCTGCTGCAGATCATGGCGCGCGCTTGCCAGCGCAGTACGGGCCTGTCGCACGGCTGCGGCGGCGGCGGCCAGCTGCGGTTTGCGCAACACCAGTTCGGAGTCAGGATCGCCGTCCAGCCCGGACGAGCGCCACTCGGCCAATGCCTGCGCGCCCTCGCGCTGTTCTTCGAGGTAGTCGACCTCGGCGCTGGCCAAGGTTTGTTCCGCGCTGGCAACTGCAGCCTGGTAGCTGGCGTCTTCCAGCTCGGCCAGCAACTGGCCGGCGGTCACCGTGTTGCCAGTGGCAAAGTGCTCGCTCAGCTGGGTAACACGGCCGGCGACCTCGCTGCTCAGGGTCAGAGAAAAGCGCGAATTGGCGGCGCCAAAGCCGCTGACGCTGGCCTGATAGCGCGCGGGGCTGCGGTAGACCACGGCAACATCCGGGACCAGGCTCGCTTCGGCGCTGATAGGCGCTGTGCGCTGGGCTGCAAAGTCGGCGCTGCGCAGGTGGTTGTAGATCAGGATCAGAACCACGGCCAGCAGGCTGCCGGCAATGACCCAACGGCGGGAAGGGGATTTGCTCATTCGGGTGCTCCCAGGCCCAGCGCCAACCCCAGCGTGATGCGGTTGGTCAGGCGGTTGTAGATAAGGGTGTCGAGCTGGGCTTCCAGGTCGTAGGTCTGCTGCTGCACCTCCAGCAGTTCCAGCAGGGTGGCGCCGCCAGTGCGATAGCGGCGTTGGTATTGCGTCAGGCTGTTGCGCTGGCGCGCCAGCGCTTCGGTGATATGGGCTTGCTGCTGGTCCAGGGCCTGTTCCTGGCCAAGGGCATCGCTTACCTCATTGGCGGCGCCCAGCAGCGTTTCGCGGTAGGCTTGCCAGCGTTCGGCGGCGGTTAGCTCGGCAATATCGGCAGCCGCGCGCAGGGCGCCGCCCTGATACAGCGGCGCGCTCAGCTCACCCAAGAGGCTCCACAGTGGGTCTGTGAGCAGGGCCTGGGCAGGGTTCTCGGCGATGTCCTGCAAGGCCGCTTGCAGGCTGATGCTCGGCAGCATGTCCTTGTAGGCGGCGCGGGTGCGCAGGCTCTCGGCTTCTATGGCGAGCCAGGCCGCGCGCAGGTCGGGACGGCGCTCAAGGGTTTGCGTTGGCAGCTCGGCCAGTGGCGTGATGACGCCGGGGTAATCGGCTGGCATCTGCAGCGCTAGTGGTTGGCTGCTGCCTACCAGCACCTGCAGCGCGCGCTGCTGTTGCGCCAGGGTTTGCGTGTCGGCAGCCAGGGTGGCTCGGCTGCTGGCACTGGCGCTGCGGGCGCTGTCCAGATCGTTCAGGCTGCCAAGTCCGGCACGGTAACGCTGCAGAACCAGTGCCTCGTTTTGCTCCAGGGTCGCCAGGCGGCGTTGTTCAATCTCCAGCGCGCGCTGCTGGGCGATAAGACCAAGCCAGCCCTGCATCACCTCCGCGCTGAGGGTATCTCTGGCCGACTGGTACAGCGCCTGCTGCTGGGCGCTGTCGGTGCCAGCGGCGGCGACCTCATCGCCCACGCGGTGCCAGAGGTCCAGCTCCCAGCTGACGCTGACCGAGCCGGTATAGCTGCTGTCTGTGTCTTCGCTGCGTGAGGCTTGAAAACCGGCGCTGGCGCTGGGCAGGCGGCCACCGGCAATGCGGCGCTGCTCGGCCTGGCGTTGGCGCAGTACCAGCCAGGTTTGTTGCAGCCCGGGGTTGTTGTCCAGCGCCTGACTGACCAGCTGGTGCAGTTGGTCGCTGTCGATCAATTGAGTCAGATGGCTGACCGCAGCAGCGTCGGCTTGCGCAGGCCAGGCGGTAATTTCGTTGCGTAGCTGCTCAGCCTGGCTGCTGTAGTCGGGGCTGGTGCCCGTCGTGGCGCAACCGTGCACCAGCAGGGCCAAAGGCAATAGCAGGTAGAGCGGGGGGCGCGGCATTGCAGAAGGTCTCCCGTGTAGCAAGGGCAAGACGCCCATCAGGCGGCTTGGCGATCTTGCGGGAGACTAGCGAGCGGGAGGTTAAGCGCGGGTTAAGAACGTGCTGATCAATGCCGCACGGCTTTTGCGAGTGGCAT
>CERX01157673.1_pt1 | contig 11251 bp, 13 predicted proteins | sample 350251 | NCBI WGS metagenome assembly CERX01 (sample SAMEA2621044, study PRJEB7988) | marine metagenome | biome: marine biome (ENVO:00000447); feature: deep chlorophyll maximum layer (ENVO:xxxxxxxx); material: "saline water (ENVO:00002010), including plankton (ENVO:xxxxxxxx)" | depth 50 m
TGCATCACACTGCATTGCGTACCGGAGAGGACCAGTACCGCTATCTGGTCCAAGGAGAGTACGTGGAGTTCGACTGGTCTAAGGCCGACACAGGTGCTCATGAGTGGCAAGCGGCGGCCGTCACGGGCATGGGGGCAGGCAAGCTCATGTGCGAGACAAGAAACGATACACGGCAACAGGCTCGGCCCGGCGAGGGGAGACCGAGGTGGAGTGAGGGTGGAGATAATACCGAAGCTCAGTCGAACCGACCTCCGCATCGCATCCGCGGTGGAGGTCCACGAGAGGATGATGAGAATGTGGAATGGAGGTTGGTGAAGGTTCGCCGAGGGAACTCGAGGAACCGCGGGCAAGGTCCGGTGCAGGGCCAAAGCCAGGATCGCGGTGGGAGGAGAGCGGCTCGTCCCCGTGATGGCGACGATGTGTAGAAGAAGTATGTAGAGGGTAATATCAGGTATGTGTTTTTCTGTTATTAGCTAGGACTTGGAATACTTCTGTTCGGGATCCTGGACAGCGGGTACCCAGTGACTATTGCGTCCATCAAGGGTCTTCGTTTTGACTACAAGGTTCCCGCTGGGGTCCTTGCGCTTGTTGTAGACCTGGAGGGAGCAAGGCGGGCCAATTCTGCGCTTACCCCGATATGACGCGGCTGGTATCGTCAGCAACTGGGTTTCGAGCGCAGCGAGCTGTTCATCCGTGAGGTCGTCAATGACAGCGTGTGGACAGATTCTCGCAGCGTAGAGCACTTCGGCCTTCAGATAGTTTCCGATGCCAGCGATCTTGTTTTGGGCCATGAGGAATTTCGATATTTCCCATCGCGGGTGCTTGCGGCATAGTCCCTGCCAGTCGGGGATGGCCTCACCTACCGTTACATCAGGTCCCAGCGTTGCAAGCTTAGCGGGGAGTTTGTCGAGGGGGATGACTGTGAATGTCCCGAAGTGCAGTTGATCTCGGAACCAGTACGTGACGGATGGACCGACTGCCTCGAGGACAATACCGCAGTGCTTGGAGAAGCTCTGGCACCACGCGCCCTTCAGACCCAACGTGCTAAGTATGACCTGATGGTTGCTGAGTAGGAAGTATATCAACTTGCCCTTAGCGCAGACACCCCTGATAACTACGTCTCCTGTCTTGATTGCTTCCTGGAGACCACTGAAGCCTTCAGGAGGCCCGTGTTTCTCATAGCGGCCGCTGATAATCTCTAGGCGTACCAGAGTCTTATCTCTCAGGCGAGAGTTGAGTCTGTAGGCTGTGTAGTGGCACTCGGGACCTTCAGGCATTTGTGGCTCGGAATGCCGGGATGTAGTAGTTTCAATTTTTCCGATAATGCCCTTGAGCGATGAAGGTATAAAATAATATATAGGGTCTAAAAGGACTTAAAGGACTACCAGGATATATAGTAACGCTATGAGCGAAGCTGCAGTCGAGACACCGAGCACGACCGAAAGCCAACAGAATGAAGACGCCATAGGGGCGCAATTCGACACAGTATTGTCGACACTATCGGCCTTCCGGGCCCAGATCACCCAGATCCAGCAAGTTGTGCGGGGTCTCGAGAAACAAGTGAAGAAAGAGGTGAAAGGCCTTCGACGTGATGCCCAGAAAGGCAAGGTGCGGGGCAATCGCAAGCGTTCCGGCTTCGCTCAACCCACGAAGATCTCTCGGGAATTATGCGAGTTCATGGAAAAAGCTGAAGGTACGGAGATCGCGCGCACCGAGGTAACGCAGTACGTAATCGGCTATATCAACGACCACAAGCTGCAGAATCCCCAGAACCGCAAGACGATAAAACCCGACGACAAATTGCGGAAGCTTCTGGGCGTGTCGCCCAGCGACGAAGTTACCTACTTCAATCTCCAGAAGTACATGAATCGCCATTTCCCAAGCGGAAAAGAGAAAGAAAGCGCTATAGGCGCTTAATTGGTTGCCCAGCTTCATGCGCAGAACCTCTCGCTTTGTGCATGAAGCAGTCGGCGCCAGATAAAGTCCCATATGGTCTAGCGGTTAGGATAGTGCACTTTCAATGCACCGGCCCGGGTTCGAACCCCGGTATGGGAAAGGTCGCATAGTGTAGTGGTTTATCACGAGGGGTTTTGATCCCCTAGACCCCAGTTCAAGTCTGGGTGTGACCTCAGTCTGTGTAGCTCAGTTGGTTAGAGCGCCGCGCTCTTAACGCGGTGGTCGTGGGTTCAAGCCCCACCATGGACACAGTCGAAACTTGATAGATGTGTTTTCAAGTCTGCAGTGGGTGGCCTCCCTGCACTGACGAGACAGGCCTATTATGCTCCTTTAGCTCAGTGGTAGAGCGACGTGCTGATAACGCGTAGGTCACAGGTTCGAAACCTGTAAGGAGCACACCATTTTTCTTTCACAACCCAAACAAGCTTGCAGCAATCTACAAACCTGCTTTATATTGCTAACTTCGGACAGTAACCAGGGGGTTCAAATCCTCCTCTGCCTAACCAGCAGTGGTCGAGTGTTAAGACGCTGTCTGTCGTATCGGCTTGTTGCATTCAGTGAATGTATCTCATTGGTAGAGAGTCCAGGGATTACCCGGAAGAACCGAGTTCGATTCTCGGCGTTCGCTCGTCCCTCTACGGGACAGACTGTCAGTTTGGCCGAGCGGTTAAGGCGGCGGCTTGCTAAGCCGTTGGGGGTTCCCCGCGCAGGTTCGAATCCTGCAGCTGACGGTTCATTATTACCTGAATAGACTTAGAGACGTAGCATCATGTTCTAGAGTGAAGGAGGAGCTTCCATCGTCTAGTGGTGAGGACACCGCACTAGTAATGCGGAAACCGGAGTTCAATTCTCTGTGGAAGCAAAACATCGTCAGCAAACAGCGTCACCACACAATTTTATGTAAACCCAAATGCTGACAGCATCTTAGCAAACAGCGTCACCACACAATTTATGTAAACCCGATTGCTAAACGCACCTGCCCCTTTGGCGCAATTGGATAGCGCATACGACTTCTAATCGTGAGGTTGTGGGTTCAAATCCCACAAGGGGTACTCAACTAATAGTCCTTACAGCTTCCACAAATAAACCTTGTACGGGGTGCTGCGCCCGGTATCTGTAGCAAAAGCAAGGACTATGCACATCGCCCGCCTAGCTCAGTAGGTAGAGCGTACGGCTTTTAACCGTATGGTCGTGGGTTCGATCCCCACGGTGGGCACTTTGGTTCGTTAGCTCAGCTGGCTAGAGCGATCGGCTGTTAACCGATAGGTCACAGGTTCAAGTCCTGTACGAACCGTCCAAGGCGAGGATGTTCGCCGCTTCAGCTCGATAATCTGATAGAAGACTAATAATCTCACGTATGTTTAGTGATGGCGCGAGTTCCGAGGCGCTACGTACCGAAAGGGCTCTCGCGGAAAGACCGCGAGAAGCAAATCCGCCAGCTGCGCAAATCGCGGAAGGACTACAAGCGCGGCAAGTATCACACTAGGAAGAAAGTGGCGAGCTTCAAGAGTCGCGAGTCACCCCATGTCCGCAGGGCAAAAACCCTGTACCAGGTTAAGTCCATAGCTCCCTCTACGACGCTGTCCCGCAAGACGGGTTGCACGAAGAAAGCGCTACGCCATATAGTTCGTAAGGGCAAAGGAGCATACTTCTCATCTGGGTCTCGACCGAATCAGACTGGAATGTCATGGGGGATTGCACGTCTAGCCAGCGCTATAACCGGTGGTCCTGCAGCCAGGGTCGACATGCACATACTCGAGGAGGGGTGCAAGACGGGAAGCAGGGCCCTAAAGCTGGCCAGAGCCACCAAGAAGGTGAAGAGAGTGAAGAACAAGGTGCAGCTGGGGGGAGGAAGAATGAAGGAGAGAATTGTCAAGTTCATGCGGGGAACTAGTAAAGGTAAGAAGTATACTGCAGTGGTCGAGAACCGACGAACAAAGAAGAGGAGGAAAATCAGCTTCGGCGCGGTTGGCTACCAGCAGTACAAGGATCGTACGCCTCTAAAGTTGTACGCGAAGGGGAATCATGGCGATAGGAGACGGATGGAAAACTACTTCAGCCGCCACAGCGGCACGAAGCACAGAGCTGAGGCAATCCGTAAAGAAAGACGCAAGTCGAGGGGTTACTACAATCCCAAGATACTGAGCCATGAGTTTCTATGGTGAGAGGAGCTTATTAGTCGACTAAAGCTCCATTAGCTCAGTGGTAGAGCACGGTGCTTATGACGCCGCGGCCGCGGGTTCGATCCCCGCATGGAGCACGCATTGTCATACCTGGTGGATTCAGTTCCACATTTGCACACACACACACACGCTCGCGGTAGCTCAATTGGTAGAGCATCTGACTGTAGTTGGTTCCACTGCTGAGCAGCAGTAATCAGAGGGTCGCTGGTTCGATTCCAGCCCGCGAGACTTTATGCCTCTATAGCACAGTGGTAGTGCGTCTCACTCGTAATGAGAAGGTCGGTGGTTCGATCCCGCCTGGGGGCCTAATCTTTGTCTACGTTATGTTTGCGTAGACAAAGTTCGAATGCTTATGCTACGGCACGCGCAAACATGATGTTCCACAGGACTCCGTCAGACAATACGACTGTCAACGCAAGGAGGAGCAAACCTATAGATGCTGTGTGGTTCCGAGCCTTAATGGAAGCCAGTAAGAGCGTGATGTTCGCGACGGCAACCATAGTCAAGGACATGATGGTAAGCAAGATGGACACTGGTCCGCCGCCTTCGAGAGCGCTTTTAGCGAGGAAGGCCCATGCGACGCTACCCGCGAAGAATAGGCATGTGAGATATGCCGCGTTCGGGACTTTGCGCCCCGCGATGAGCCCTGATGGAGCGAAGAATGCGATAATAAACCCCACCAACGACACGAGCTGTACTGCGACGATTGCTCTGATCAACGGCTTGGGGATCCCAACCCAGAATCTTGAATTGAGGTAGCTCTGCTGTTCTAGAGAGAATACCGCATAATAGCTCCATAGAAGCACCATGCCTCCTATGAGGGTTGTTAGTAGCAGATGGTAGTCCATATCACTGATACTAGCAAAGATATTATGCCCAGTACTTCTTGACCTTGCTCTGCACGTTCTTGTAACGGTTCTTCACCCGCGGCAACCGGTCATCGGGTCGTCGAGGCGGGGGTGATAGTCTTTCTCTCGGTGGGTAGTCTTTGTTCCTCAAATAGTTCAACAAGGGCTCATGCTTCCTTAGGGCCGGTGTGAGCGGTTTGGACCGTGCTGGAACTTGAGGCGCCGGCCGGTACAGCGGTGTAGGAGGCCGTCCCATGGCAGGAGTGCGGCGATGGATTGGTTGTGCGGGTTGGGAGTGCTGGACTTGGTGAGGAGCGTTGCGTTTAGCCATGCTGGATCTAGCTACACTAGGTCGAGCATTGGGGGGCTTGCATGGAGGGGGAGGGGCATGCTGCGGTGCTCGATTGTCCAGTTGCCTGGGTGGAGGCCGAATCCGGGGAAGAGGGGGTCTCGCGACAGGCTGGGGTGCGTTTTCGCGCCTAATCTCTGCGTAGGGAGTAATATCGGGTAGCGAGCGCTCAGTGGTGGGAAGACGAGTTTCGCGTAAGATCTCCTGGGTTCTGTCGTAGAGCAGCGCGGGAAGACAGAAGTCCTTACGCAGTCGCTCGACAGTAGAGCACCATTCTCTCTCGCAGGACGGAATCGACTGGAGTGTGTATTTTCGAAAGGGGGCTGCTTGGTAGCGAATGCCATGATGAGCCAGTAGTTTCCGGTTAGAAGCGTCACCTAGGAACGTAGCAAGGTCCGGACGTTTCCCCTTGTTCTTGTCCAGCATTTCTCTAACAATGTTGTGCAGCGCATTGTGATGTGGCTTGATTCCGGTAAAAGGATCCTTTGTTCTAACGTTCTTCTTGAGGTCATGTAGTGTCCTGCCATTGAATGGGTATTTGTTGTAGAGGAGAGAGTACAGAACGCAACCAATCCCCCATATGTCGCTTTTGCAGTCATAGTGACGATGGTTCATCTGCTCCGGGCTCATGAAGTAGGGAGTGCCCACCATGGTGGTCGCGACCTTTGTGTACTCCAGCATTTTGCATATACCGAAGTCGCAGATTTTGATATCCCCACTCTTGGTGATGAGTATGTTCGCGGGCTTGATGTCTCGGTGCATGACGTTGTTAGTGTGCATGGCGTTGATGCCCGCACAAATCTTTAAGAACACTCGCATGATGGTTTCGGGGTCGATAGCTTTGTTGTCTTTGATGTACTGGTCCAAATCACCCCCATCTATGTACTCCGTGATTATACAGAGTCGCTGCCGATGAACGAAAAGATCATAGCATTTGAGCAAGAACTCGCTACTGTTAGTGAGAAGTATTCTGACCTCCGTCAGGATGCTCGACCGTTGATAGCGGTCAATGCCCGCTAGCTTAATCGTTTTCATCGCGAACTGCTGTTGACAGTCATGTCTCTCTACGAGGTATATTTTACCGAAAGACCCTTGGTTCAAGAACCTTACTACTTTGTATTTGTCCATTGTATATAATACAAAGTTAATATCGGTCGCCTACACCGAAGGAGGAACGAGTAGCGTTCAGTACTCGGCAGTGACCGCTAGGCCATTGCTAACTAGCCACTCGTTGACATTTTCTTCGCCTAGATACACTATGCCTAAGTATCTGCCATACTTCCCCTTTCTGTCCTTGATCGTTCTAAGGTAGACTTCTTTGCCAAGGATCTTCTCTCTCAACTTGTCCCGCGCAACCAGTCCCTGCTCACGACTTTCTCCGCGGACCTCGGGGCTGTTAAGCCCGTACAGGCGTATCTTCTGTTTAATGAGTTCAACCCCGAACCCACATCTCACGGTGCAAGTGATGGTGTCGCCATCATACACACTGACCACCGTGGCGGTGTATACATATGGATCCATTAGTATATAGGGATATATTACTCCTAAGTACTAATGCTTCCCGATCTTGTAATCGGCGGAATCTCGGGAATGGTGTCCAGAACCCTCACGGCTCCTCTGGAGCTCTGGAAGTTGCAACGTCAGAACAGTTTCATGCCTGGATCGACCCTCAGGGCGGTCGTTCAGAATGAAGGTCTTCGGCACCTGTGGAAGGGCAATGGTACCAATTGCGTAAGGGTCTTTCCACAAACGGCCATTAACTATCAGGTTTACACGCTCTGCGACGAGCACGTGTTCAAGACGGTACACGACGGTAGGCATCGGCGGCTAGTGTCCGGCGCTTTTGGCGGAGCCGTGTCCATGACCCTCACATATCCCCTCGAGACAGTAAGATCCAGGCTGTCTCTCCAAATGAATTCCATGCACTATAGAGGGCTTGCCGATGCCCTCGGATCAATCCCCCGTAAGGACCTGTTCCGGGGGCTGCGAATGAGCATACTAGGGTATGCACCTTTCAGCGCTATCAGTTTCTCGACCTACTTCACGTACAGAGAGTACTTGGACAGCGAAAGTGCTATACACCCAGACCTCGTAAAAGTCCTGGCTGGTGGGGGGGCGGGTATAACGGCTATACTGGTTACCTACCCCTCAGACCTAATCCGTAGGAGATTACAGCTACAGAACTTCGATAAAAGCGTACCCAAATATACCGGGATACTCGACTGTTCGAGCAAGATCGTTGCAAGAGAAGGCGTGACGGGGTTGTACCGGGGGTTGGTGGCTACCTGCGTCAAGCTGTTTCCAACGATAGGCATACAGTTCCTTGTTATGGAGAGACTTAGAGCGGTAAATTGATTTTCATTTAGTCTTCTCTATCGTAGGCAGCATGTTGAATCTACATGGCAGTCAGTACAGAGCCATCAAGGCGATTCTGGATGCCGAGCATCAGAAATGGAAGGCAGAACGTGAGGCTTCTAAGACATGGGGAAAGAGAGAGACTCGGAAAGAGCGAATCAAGCGTCGGCGCAAGGAACAAGAGAGGCGCACGAGGGAGCTGAAGAACTCCAGAGAAGCCTGAATCTGACTATTCAATTTGTTTCTCACCACCTATTATATGGCGTCGACCCCAGAAGGGCTAAGACAAGTAGAGAGGAACCTGAGAACGAGGTTCCCGCCTTCTCCGCACCTGACGGCACAGTTCCGGAAGCCTCAAGAGCACGCAATTGATATGATCGATCTGGTCATCGAACGAGATGATGAAGGGATCTCCGCACTGGATACGCTTAGGGAAAGATGCAAGGACGGATGTCCTTTCTGCCCGTATACGCAACTGAATGCGGTCGAGGGCACACTCGGCAAAGTGGAATCGGCTTTAACCGCAGTTTACGTGGCCAGGGGAATGAAGGAGACCGGGGCGTCTATAGAAGCGAAGACTCGAGTGGCCCCGATCCGAGAGGGGATGTCTGTTGACAAGCTAGGCAAGTGCAAGGGAAACCAGGCCATACTGACCAGCATAGCATCTATAGAGGGTGACCTAACAAAAGCACAAGAAATATTCACGAGGAACTTGGAGGGTGGACGCCGGCGTAAACGGAGGACAAGGCGACGTGGTACTAGGCAACGTAGGACTAGGCAACGTAGGACTAGGGGGCGCCGCACTGGAGGAGCAAGGCGAAAAAGGCACCGGCACTCTACGAGAAGACGCAGGAAATTGAAACGCGTTTTCTAGTTTGAATGCTTTCAAGAACATGAGCAACGCGTCAATGGAACATGAACACACACCGGCCGGCGAGCTTCGGCCAGACCAGATCGTCCGGCTAGGACTGCCTGTTGCGATCCCTCCCCGGACAGCTCTCGCGATCGCACGCCGCACCGCAGCGATGCGGGACGTCGACCGGTTGAAAGAGATCTGCGTCATCCTTCGGAACATGCAGGTGACGCCTGCGGTCTACGCGGGGCGTCGAGGGAGCTACAACGTCCAGATGGAGGGCATCAAGATCGTTGAGCTCCTAGAGGGCATCGAGACCGACATCTGTGAAGAACCGATCGACACGGTATCCTATGGTGGCCGCGGAGCCAGATACGTGAAGCGCTGGCGCCTCGTCGGTCCCACCAAACCGATGGAGTTCACGACCGGGTTCCCCGGGGGTGGGAGCCAGGAGCTCGGCTTGTGCGAGTTGCACGATGGACTTGGGGATCACATGGTCGGTGCTCCTGGGACGCGCTTTCACTGCTGTGTGTGCGCGGACAACTGGGATGGGTCGTTGCCTGGAGAGGTCATCGACCACGGCACGCTGCCGACGGGCGGGTGGTTTGCCAACGAGATCGGCTTCCTGCAGAAGTTGATTGCATTGGTCCAGCAGAGGGACCTCGAGTGATGAAGTCAAACAAGGGTTAGGGTTAGCGATAGGTTTAGATGTAAATTTAGGGTTAGGGTTTTCTCTCTACATGCCCTGATGTACCAGTTCGCAGTCGTCGCAGATGTCAAGGACTCTCCAGCTCCACGGCTCGGTAGCGAAGTCACCGGACCTCCAACACAGCGGCATATCTTTGCCACAGCACTCGCAGGGGACCACAGGAACGGCATCGATACTTTCACCGCATGGCGAAGATGTCTTAAGGGCACACATTATGAACGTCATAACGTAGTTGAGAATGCTTTGATTTTTTCCCTCGCCTGTGAGGAGGCCGACACCTCCTCCAAACGATGCGAACGAGGTCCCGAGACCTAGGGATATCTCCTTCGCGCGCCGCGTTGACCAGGGCTTGTTCTGCGTTATCTGCTCTAGACAGGCGCGGAGCTGCGTGTCGATTTCCAGTTCGAACTTAGGTAGAACCATGGGGATGCCTCCCATTTCCTCAATACTGGTTCCCGATACGAGGTTGTCCTTAATATAATTCGATAGGCCATGGGCCAGTATGTCCATCGACTCCTCGCACACGGACCTCCAGTGCGTTTTATTCTCATACTTGACGTGAGGGGTCTCGGTGCTTTTCCTGAGTTCCCGCAGCTCCTCTCTCACCGAGAGGAATTCGCGGTCAAGCAGGATCTTAGCGGCCTTGGTGAAACGTTCCATGTTCTATGCCTAGGTATGTCTCTATACCTTTAGATAGAACCCTGTCAATGAAATCACCCTCGCACCGGAATAGCGCGGCTCGTGAGGGTACTCTGTGTCATCTCGGGGACATGAATATGGAGGACACCGTCCTTGTACCGAGCCATTTCGAGCCTCGTAGTATCGGCAGTCAAAGGCAAAAAAATGTAGCGACACACATCACAGCGCCGTCTTTCCTCCAGAAACACATTGTCTCCCACTCGTGACCCCTTCTCTCTGTACTTCGCGTTTACGATTAGAGATCGACCACGAACTTCGAGAGATATGTCCTCCTTCCTGACCCCTGGGATCTCGACTGAAATGACGACCTTGCCATCTCTCACGACCATGTCTACTGGAGGCTTCACAAAGCTGAAGTTCACGGTACCATCACTGTCAAGTAACGGTTTTGTCCGGTTGGTCTGAAATATGCCGGAGCTCCCAGCATAGGCGTCTCCGAGCCTGTGGCGCGAACAGATCGTCCTGTTCATGTGATATATCTCTCACATGAATAAAGAATGTCTCTCAACGCATTCGCGCCTCAAACCATATGTACTTTTCGGCGGGTGTCGGGCTCAACGAAGAGTTTCAGTACATTCCAGACCTGTTTTGCCATAGGCGGTGCGTCGTACACGTATGCGACCTCTAGGGTGTCTTCGTAGGTAGAGTCGAGCTTCTTAAACAACCGTTTGTAAAACCCTGCCGAGTAATGCTTAAGAAAGCAGCCTCCCATGTGGATGTGTACATACGACCTCTTGTGACCCTGTCTCTCAGAAATCTCCAGGGCTTCCGCCACCTTCCGGATCAAATGACTTATCACGGCCTCTTTCATTTCCGAATCGGGCTTGATATCATCGAGACGGCGGCACAGAACAACGGTGTGCCCGTACCCATCATCCCTGGCTTCGCTATATATGTTCGCCGGCAAGATGTCATCAGTAAATGACATGTTACTAGTTGGATAGTTTTCGACCTGGGCGGAAGAACGCATACTGTTTTCAGTTATTAGGTATTATCGTTACGTCATCTAGTGGGTTGGTATCGATGTTTCCTGGGTTGAAGACGAGAGTTCGTCGAGGTTGGTTCTGAGGGTATACGGCGCAGCACGGCTTCTGCTGGGCGTTATTGTTTGCACGTTTCTTGTAGGCCGCCCGGTTTGCCCGGGTTACAGCGCCTACTCCGGAGCCTACGATATATTTGTTCCATATAGGTCCCTGTTTGGGATTAACGAATATGAGGCGACGGGCCCCTCCAGCTCTAGTACCATTGTACATTCCTATACACTACGGTTAGAAATTCGGCTGGACGGGGGCAGGGGGG
>CERX01049482.1_pt1 | contig 11223 bp, 9 predicted proteins | sample 350251 | NCBI WGS metagenome assembly CERX01 (sample SAMEA2621044, study PRJEB7988) | marine metagenome | biome: marine biome (ENVO:00000447); feature: deep chlorophyll maximum layer (ENVO:xxxxxxxx); material: "saline water (ENVO:00002010), including plankton (ENVO:xxxxxxxx)" | depth 50 m
AAGTGAGCTATGCCTTAGGTGGTAATGTATCTTTTAGACATTTAGAAATATTAGCATTTTTTATTTTATATACTCCTATAAGTAGAGCTATAAATATTTTAGCATTTATTAAGAGTAGAAAAAATGAATATGAAGCTGATAATTTTGCTGTGACTACCTATAGAAAATCTCCAATGGTTAGCGCATTAAAGAAATTATCTAGAGATAATCTCACAAATCTTACACCTCATCCATTATTTGAATTTATTAATTATTCTCATCCATCTTTAAGTAAAAGATTAAAATCTATTGAGAAGATTATTTAATATTTTTTTAATAAGATTATAATTTTAAAACCTTCTCTATCCCAAATCCATCAAGTCTATTTCTATAATAGAAAAGCATTTTAATATTCTTAATTATTATTTTATCATTTTTTAATTCTAATGGTCTAATTGCATGGTAAAGTCCTAAGTTTTTATATCCTATTTCTATTTGCTCATCTACAGAAAGTAATAGTTCATCAGAAATTTTAATTTTTTTCTTAAATGATAGTTTTTTTATACATTCTAAAACTAGATTATACTTTGTTTTATAATATTTAATATTTAGAGTTAGTTCATCCTCAGGAAGTTCCATAATACTTTGGAGATCCATCTTTTTAAATTTATTTCTTATAATTTCAAAGGAAGTAAAGGATAATACTAAGCTTGAAAAAACAACAGTACCAGCCATAAGTTCATCAATTATCTTTTCTGATAAATTATTAAGGATTTCTGTTTTATTATTTTTTTTAAGAGATAAACTATTCTTATTAATTGGATTCCCTTGCTTATCTACTCTATTTCCATAAACATCTAGAGGACTACCAAATGATACTGCCATTCTATTTGAGCGAGTAAAATATTTAATTAGAAAGGTAAAAATTTTAAAAGTGTTAGAGTAACCTAAGTCTTTATGGAATTTGTTTTTAGATAGATATTGATTTATTAAAGCAGGCCCCTCTAAAACAAATTGATAGTTAAATGTTACTGGAACGATATAAATTTTTTTATTTTTCTTATTTAATTCTTTTTGAGCTTCAAGAGTACTTCCTAGTAATCCAAGTTTTAGGTTTTTTTCTATTGATCCTGATCTTGATCTTGTACCTCCAGGATAAAACAAATTATGACATCCATTAACTATCGCTCTTTCAGTATATGTTTTTAGAGTTTCTAAATATAAAAAATGTTTTTTTCTTCTATCTACCTTATAAGCTCCCAAACTATTAAAGAAATAAGCAAAAATTTTCAAATTATATAGAACTAAACCAGCTCCATACATAAATGCCGGTAATCCTAAATGAGAAATAATCCAGCCAATCAATGCAGAATCTAAATGAGAAAAATGTGTTGGAACCATTACAATTGTCCCTGTTTTTGATAGCTTTCTCAGCTTTTTATGTTTTCCAACTATTTGAATGGTACTATCTAGATTAAGGCTACCAAAGGGATTTCTTAATCTAGCAGTATTTAATAATCTAGCAAGAAATGAAGTAATTAATCTTCTTGCAAAACCATGATGACTTCTTTTAAAATTCCCAGTAATTTCTTTAGTATATCTGTCAATTACAATAGGTAAAATTTCATTTTTAATTTTTGGGTTATTCTTATCATTTTCAAATTCAATAATCTTGTCTTTTAATGAATACCAAAACTTTTTATCATCTGCTGGATCAGCTTTCCACGATTTATTTGATATTCTAAGTTTTTCTTTATAAATAGTATTTATAAGTTCATCATATAAATCTTCAGATTTTATTTTTTCAAGTATTTTAAATTGAGATTTTTTAGAAACCTCATTCATAAATCCTTTTCTATCTTTGAATAGTTGAACTATAGGCCAAAACTTAGATTGTTTTACAATCTTTTTGTATTTCTTTTTATTGTTTTTTTTTATATCGTTCATCTTTTTTCAAATAAATGACGTAGTATATAAAGTTAATTCAAGTTACTGTTTTTTTATGAATCTTACTGATATTGAATTTCCCATCAAAAATGAGATGAATGATTTTAAATTAAAATTAAAATCTTCTATATCAAGTGATAATTCTATTATAGATACTATAGTAAATTATATCTTAAAAAGAAAGGGTAAACAAATCCGTCCAATTCTTGTTTTTTTAACTTCTGGATTGAATGGCAAAATATCAGATTCAACTTACAGAGCTGCTATTTTGATAGAAATATTACATACTGCTACATTAATACATGATGATGTAGTTGATGATTCAAATTACAGAAGAGGTTTTTTCTCTATTAATGCACTTTGGAAAAGTAAATATTCTGTTTTAGTAGGAGATTATTTATTATCTAGAGGGTTAGAACTTTCTGTTGAAAATAATGATTTTAAATTTTTAGGAGTTTTATCAAATGCAGTAAAAAAAATGAGTGAAGGAGAAATAACACAGCTAAAGAAGTCAAAAACTTTAGATATTGACGAGAAAACTTATTTTAAAATTATTCAAGAAAAAACAGCAAGTTTATTTTCTTCATGTTGCGAAATGGGAGCAATTTCATCAAATTCAAATGAAAAAAATATATTATTTATGAAAGAATTTGGGTTATTATTAGGTCAAGCATTTCAGATTAGAGATGATATGTTTGGTTATTTATCTTATGACACAGGAAAGCCATCACTAAATGATTTTAAACAAGCTAAGATAACTTTACCACTAATATTCTCTTTATCTAAGGTAAATAGCTCAAAAAAGAATGAGATAATTAAAAATCTAAAAAATTATAAATCAATTGATAAGATTATTGATTTTGTTAAAGAAGAAGGAGGTATTGATTATAGCCAAAATCTAATGAATAACTTAACAGAAAAAGCATATTCTATTTTAGAAAAATTTCCAGAATCAGATTATAAAAACAGTTTGAAAAAGCTTTTAAATTATACTATAAGTAGGAATATATAATTAATATTTTTGAAAAGTGGGATAAAGTGGGATAAAGTGGTGTAAAATGTATAAATGTTTATTACATTTGTTGCAAGTGGTTTATATTAATACTCTGATATGGCTTTTTTCACAGGCGAACATGAGTGTAAATTAGATGCTAAGGGGAGATTGGTTTTACCCTCTAGGTTAAAATCAGTCTTACCTTCAGCTTCTAAGAATAGCATAGTTGTTAGGAAAGGATTTGAGCCTAATCTTATTATATATCCTTTAAGTGAGTTTCAAAATATTTATGCAAGAATTAATTCACTTAATGAGTTTAGTTCTGAACAAAGAAAATTAAAAAGAAATTTATTTAGTAGCATATCTCAGGTTGATCTTGATTCAAATGCTAGATTTTTGATACCAAAATCAATGATTTCTCATTGTGAATTAGAGAAAGATGTGATTCTTATTGGAGTAGGTAATATTATTGAACTTTGGAACCCTGTTATCTATAAAAAGAATTTGATTAGTAGCTCTGAAGAGTTCTCTAAGTTGGCTCAAAAATATCTTGATGTATAATTAATTATGAAATATCATGTTCCTGTATTACTTAATGAATCAATAAAAGGATTAAGTATAAAACCAGAGGGAATCTACGTTGATCTTACTTTTGGAGGAGGAGGTCACTCCAAGTTAATTTTAAAAAAATTAAGTAAAAAAGGAAAATTATTTTCTTTTGATACAGATAAAGACGCAATTAAGAATAATCCAATTTCTCAGGGTAATTTTGAATTAATTCAAAGCAATTTTAAATTTTTTGATAATCACCTTAAAAGTAAAGGGATAGATAGAGTTGATGGGATTCTTGCTGATCTTGGTATTTCATCACATCAAATAGATAACTCAGAAAGAGGTTTTTCATATAAAGGAGATTATTTGCTTGATATGAGAATGAGTAAGGAAATTAAACTGTCTGCAGAAGATGTTATCAATGATTATGAAAAAAGTAATCTTAAAAAGATTTTATTTAATTATGGAGATATAAAAAATTCTGGATCTATAGTCGATAAAATAATTAATTATAGGAATAAAAAAAGAATAAAAAAAAATTCTGATTTGATTGAAATTTTAAATCAAATTTTTGGTAAGAGAGTATCATTTAAGTTTTTGTCAAAATTTTACCAAGCTATAAGAATAGAAGTAAATGATGAGATAAATTCATTAAAGGAAATGCTTAAAAAAACAGTAAATAAATTAAATACAAAAGGTAGGCTAGTTATAATATCCTATCATTCTATTGAAGATAGATTAGTTAAAAATTTTATTAATAAATCAAATTTTTTACCTGATTATGAAAAAGATTTATATGGTAAAAAAGTGGAGCTTTTTAAGAGGATAAATAAAAAACCATTTACTCCTTCATTAGAGGAATTAAAAGAAAATCCTAGATCAAGAAGTGCAAAGTTAAGAATTGGAGAAAAAATATGAATGTTAAGGATAAAATAGATGATATTTTAAAATCATTAAAATTAGAATTGCCTAGTTCTTTAAATATTGACTTTTACAAGATATTTTATTTATTATTATTTTTAATTATTTACATCAGTAATCAACATTCAGTTGAAAAACAAATAAGAGAAATAAATAAGTTAGAGAAAGAAGTAGAAGAATTGAGAACTGATTATGTAACTCTTAATAATAATTATATGTTTTCTAGAAAGGAGTCTGAAATTCTAAAAAGAGTAAAAGAAATTGGCCTGAAAAACTCTAAACTACCACCTGAAAAAATATCATACAAAGAATGAATATTAAAAAAGAAATTTTATTGAGAGTGAAGATAGCTTTCGTGATGGTAATAATTATAAGTTTAGGCATAGTCTATAGTATTTTTGATTTACAATTTTCAGAGGGTGATTATTGGAAATCAAAATCTGAAAATATTAATTTCAAATATGATAAAATAAAAGCAAGTAGGGGAAATATTTTATCTGATGATGGAAGTATATTAGCTACTTCTCTACCTTTTTATAAAGTTGCTTTTGATCCTTCAATACCTAATAATATTTTATTAGAAAATGATCTAGATTCATTAGCATTATTATTATCATATTTTTTTAAAGATAAAAGTAAGAATGAGTATAAAAATAATATTTTAAGTGCCAGAAAGAATAAGAGAAGATACCTTTTATTAAATAGAAAGAAAATTGGATATCAAGAAAAAAAGATATTAAATACATGGCCTATTTTTAGAGAGGGAAGATTGAATGGTGGAGTTATTTTTGAAAAAATGGATGAGAGGTACAGACCATACTCAAAATTAGGCTATAGGACAATAGGTTCTGTGGATGAAAATAATAAAGGAACTGTAGGAATTGAGTATAGTTTTAATTCATTTCTTAATGGAAAGGATGGAGAAATACTCACTCAAAAAATTGCTGGAAATTATTGGAGGCCAATTTATGATGGTAATGAGATACAACCTAAGAATGGTTTTGATATTGTCACAACTATAAATGTAAACCTACAGGATATAGCTGAATCAGCTCTATTAAAAGGATTAAAAATTAATGATGCTGATTATGGATCAGTAATTTTAATGGAAGTTGAGACAGGTGATATTAAAGCAATATCAAATTTTAGTAAAAATAAATCAGGCTATTATACCGAAAATTATAATTATGCCATTCAGGGAATGCATGAACCTGGCTCAACTTTTAAATTAGCTAGTATGCTAGCATACTTAGAGGAAACAGAGAGTTCAATATATGATTCTGTAGATACAGGTGAGGGAGAATATAGGTTTTATTCTGAATTAATGAAAGATCATAAGCCAGGAGGCTATGGTAAAATTACAATAAAAGAAGTTTTTGAAAAAAGTTCAAATATAGGAGTTGCTAAGATGATTGATGAGACTTTTAATAGATCTCCTCAAATTTTTTTAGACTACTTAGGGAGATTTGGTTTTAATAATAATTTTGATTTTCAAATCTTCGGTTCTTCAAAACCTCAAATAAAAAATAGTAAAGATTCAACATGGAGTAAGGTTTCTCTCCCTTGGATAGCTCATGGTTATGAATTAATGTTAACTCCACTTCATACTCTCACTTTTTATAATGCAGTTGCTAATAATGGAATATATGTTCAACCTAGAATAGTAAAGAATGTCAAGAGTGCTAATAGATTAATTGAAAAATTTGATAATTCAAAAACTAAAAATATTGCAGGAATTAAATCAATTAATACTGTAAAGAAATTATTGGAAGGAGTAGTAGAAAATGGAACCGCTGATAATATCAAACATAGTAATTATAAAATTGCAGGAAAAACGGGTACTGCAAAAAAAGTAGTAAACGGCAGGTATGCTAATAGGTATTATACTTCATTTGCAGGATTCTTTCCAAGTGAAACCCCAAAATATAGTTGTATTGTAGTTATTGATAACCCTAAAAAATATAGAATTTATGGTAGTGATGTAGCAGCTCCTGTCTTTAAAGAAATTGCTGATAAGATATTTATTTCGGATGAGAAATATTTTCAAGAAATCAAGAAAGAAGATTTTAAATTTACCTTTCCACAAATTAGAGCAGGATATAAGGATGATCTTGTATTCCTATCAAATAATTTGGCTTTATCTAATCATTCACAATCTGACAGTGAGTGGGTTAGAACAAAACTTATCGATAACTCTATATATTGGGAGTCTATAAACTCAAAAATTCATTTAGTTCCTAATGTTGTTGGGATGACCTTAAAAGATGCAATATATCTTTTAGAATCAAGAGGTTTAAATGTTACTTTTTCAGGTAAGGGAAGAGTTAGAAAACAGAATATTTCTCCAGGGAAATTAATTAAGAAATATAAATCAATTAGTATAAGTTTAGGGTGAAAAAATTAAAAGAGATTATTAGTGATGTCAAAATTATAAAAATAGTTGGTGATATTAATACAACTGTTGAGGGGATAACTGATAATTCTAAACTAGTAAAACATAATTATTTGTTTTTTGCTATAAAGGGTATCTCTTTAGATGGACATAGATATATTGATAATGCTATTCAAAAAGGATGTAAAGTTATAATTTGCTCTTATTTACCAAATAAAATAACTCCAGCTGTATGCTATATAGTAGTAGAAAATATTAGAGAATCTGTCTATGATATATCCTCAAAATATTATAATGATCCTGCAAAAAAAATTAAAATCATTGCTGTTACTGGAACAAATGGAAAAACATCAATAGTTTTTTTTCTTTATAACTTTTTAAGTTCTTTAGGTATAAAAGTAGGGATGTTATCAACTATAGAGAATAGTATATTAGACAAGAAAGTTAAGTCTAAACTCACAACCCCAAGTCCTGTTCAATTACATGAGTTATTAGATAATATGATTAAAAGTTCATGTGAATATTGTGTTATGGAAGCTAGCTCTCATTCAATTGATCAGAAAAGGATAATGGGCAAAGATATTTTTATAGGAATTTTTTCTAATTTGTCACATGATCATTTAGACTACCATAAAACATTTATAAATTATATTAATACGAAAAAAAAATTATTTGATGATTTACCTAAAACCTCATACTCGATTATAAATTCAGATGATAAAAGATCAGAATATCTAGTTCAGAATACAAAATCAAAAGTTCTCTCATATGGACTAAAAAAAATATCTGATTCAAAAGGAAAAATTGTTGAAAGTGGAACTAATGGTATTAAAATAAAGATTGATAATGTAAATGTTCATTTTAAAATCATCGGTGATTTTAATGCATACAATCTCTTGAGTGTATTTGCAGTTGGAAAAGTTTTAAAAATTGAATCTGATATTATTTTCAAAAACCTTTCTAAACTTAATACACCAAATGGTAGAATGGATTTTATTCATGGAAAAAATAATGTAATTGGTATAATTGATTATGCACATACACCTGATGCTCTAGAAAATGTTTTAATTAATATATCTAGATTTAAGAGTGAAGCTAAAGTGATTACTATTGTAGGTGCTGGAGGAGATAGAGATAAGTCTAAAAGATCTGAAATGGGAAAAATTGCTACAAAATATAGTGACCATGTTATCTTTACTTCAGATAATCCAAGAAATGAAAATGAAGAAAATATTATTTCAGATTTAGTAAAAGGAGCTGTAAGAAAAAACTTTATTATTATTTCTGATAGAAAAAAAGCAATACAAGAGGCATGCTTGAACTATAAAAAAGATTCAATAATTTTAGTCGCTGGAAAAGGTCATGAAAAATATCAAATTATAGGAGATAAATCTATTCCACATGATGATAAGGAAATTTTAAAAAAAATAATTTTATAATATGTTATACAGTCTATTTGAATATTTAAATAATAATTACGATATAGCAGGGACTGGTGTCTTTCAATATTTATCATTTAGAGCAGGAATGGCTGCTTTATTTTCTTTAGTAATAAGTATTCTTTTTGGTAAAAAAATAATTAGTATTCTAACAAATTTTCAGTTATCCGAAAAAATAAGAGATCTTGATTTAAATGGTCAGAAAGAAAAAAAAGGGACTCCGACTATGGGTGGTTTAATCATAGTTTTATCAATAATATTTCCAACATTATTATTTGCAGACCTTTCTAATATCTATATAATTATGATGTTAATAGTGACAGTTTTCATCAGTTTAATAGGCTTTATAGATGATTACTTGAAAATTAAAAATAATAATAAAGATGGGTTGAAGGGAAGGTTTAAAATAATTGGACAAATTTTAATTGGAATTTTTGTTTCATTTATATTAATTTCTAATGAATCAGTAGTTGTGAGAAATTTCACTGAACCTATAACACAAGAAAGTCTATTAAGAGGAGTTGATCATGAAGATACTAAAGAATTAATTACTACAATTCCATTTGTTAAGGATAACCAATTTAGATATGATTGGTTATTACCTAGTGTTTTAGATGATTATACTTGGGCCATATATAGTTTGATTATTATTTTTATTATTACTTCTGTATCAAATGGAGCAAATATTACTGATGGTTTAGATGGCCTTGCAGCAGGCACTTCAGCTATAATTGGAATAACATTATCAATATTTATCTATCTATCTGGTAATATAATATTTTCTGATTATCTAAATATTTTATACATTCCAATGGTTGGTGAACTTGTTATTTTTTCTTTTGCTTTTGTAGGAGCATGTATAGGTTTTATTTGGTATAATTCTTATCCTGCTCAAGTTTTTATGGGAGATACTGGTAGTTTATCAATTGGAGCTATAATTGCTGTTTTAGCAATTATTATTAAGAAAGAGTTATTAATTCCTGTTCTCTGTGGAATTTTTTTAATAGAGAACATATCGGTTATAATTCAAGTACTATATTTTAAATATACTAAGAAAAAATATGGAGTTGGAAAAAGAGTTTTCTTGATGGCTCCTCTTCATCATCATTATCAGAAAAAAGGAATTCATGAAACTAAAATTGTTGCTAGATTTTGGATGATAAGTATATTGTTAGCTATAGTCACTTTGGCAACCTTAAAACTTAGATAATATGGTAAATTGGATAAAAGATAATATTCAAGGCGATAAAATCATTTGGATAATTGCTATTGTATTGTCAGTTATAGGTTTACTTTCAGTTTATAGTGCTACAAGTTTATTAGCTCTACAAAATAAAGGAGGAAATACTGAATTCTACCTTGTAAAGCATTTTGTATTAATATCATTTAGTTTTATTGCAATGTGGTTTTCGCATAGAGTAGATTACAAGTATTTTTCAAGAATATCTTTAATTGGTCTTTATATCTCAGTACCTCTCTTAATCTTTACATATAAGTTTGGAGTAAATATTAATGAAGCCTCAAGATGGATAAGTATCCCAATTATAAATATGGCTTTTCAACCATCTGATTTGGCAAAGCTTTCTCTCATAATTTACCTTTCAAGTTTTCTTGCAAAAAAACAATATGATTTAGATAATATTAAGACTTTATTTATGCCTTTTTTGTGGATTGGTTTAATATGTTTATGTATTGCTCTAACAAATTTATCTACAGCATTAATTCTAGGTGCTACTTCTATTTTATTAATGTTTATATCAAGAGTTAAAATTTCACATCTTTCATTACTTATTTTATTTATTTTATTTAGTGGAGGCATTGCACTTTTAACAGGTCAGAGAGGTTATACTGCCTTAAGTAGAGTTGAAGATTTTATTAATAAAAAAAATATTCCTTATCAACTAGAACAAGCTTATATAGCAGTATCTACTGGTGGGCTATTTGGAAAAGGACCTGGTAATAGTAATCAGAAAAACTTTCTTCCACAGTCATCTTCTGATTTTATATATGCAATTATTGTGGAAGAATATGGTTTTCTAATGGGTATTTCTATCCTTATACTTTACTTAATTCTATTGTATAGAGGCATGAAAATTTTTATTGATTCTGAGAGGCCATTTGGAGGGTTATTAAGTGCTGGTTTAAGTTTTGCATTAGTTATTCAGGCTATAACAAATATGTGTGTTGTAGTCGGCCTTCTTCCTGTAACAGGAGTAACATTACCTTTAATTAGTATGGGAGGAACATCTCAATTATTTACAGGTATTACATTAGGAATAATTCTTAGTGTTAGTAGACAAAATAATTTTGAGAAGAGTTATGCTTGATAAAAAGATTAAAGTTATTTTATGTGGAGGAGGGACAGGTGGACATATTTTTCCTATGATATCTATAGCTGATGAAATAAAAAAAAGAAATTTAAAAAATGAGATATTATTTGTTGGATCTAGTGATAGAATGGAAATGGAAATTGTACCTAAATATAATTATCCAATTATTGGACTTTGGATTTCAGGAATTAAAAGGTCTTCATTTTTATTGAATATTCTTTTTTTAGGTATTCCATTTCTAATTAAAAATTTTCTTTTACCGTTTAAAATTTTTTATTCAACGGTTAAGTCAATTTATATACTTATTAAATATAAACCTGATTACGTAATAGGTTTTGGAGGATATTCTTCTGGGCCATTTCTATTAATTTCATCAATTTTGAATTTTAAAACTGCAATCCAAGAACAAAATTCCTTTCCTGGATATACAAATAGACTATTATCAAAAAGAGTGAAGCTTATATTTGTTGCTTATAATAATCTAGAAAAATTTTTTGATAAAAATACAGTGTTAAACTTAGGTAATCCTATCAGAAAATACAGTAAAAATATAAGCCAGGATCCATTTAATTATTTTAATTTAGATACAGATAAAAAAACAATACTTGTTTTAGGTGGATCACTTGGAGCAAAAAGTATTAATGAAGGTATTTTAAATAATCTTTCAAT
>CERX01072954.1_pt1 | contig 11212 bp, 8 predicted proteins | sample 350251 | NCBI WGS metagenome assembly CERX01 (sample SAMEA2621044, study PRJEB7988) | marine metagenome | biome: marine biome (ENVO:00000447); feature: deep chlorophyll maximum layer (ENVO:xxxxxxxx); material: "saline water (ENVO:00002010), including plankton (ENVO:xxxxxxxx)" | depth 50 m
TCGGTGGATTTTGACCAGCGCCTGTACAAGCACGACATCCAGGGCTCGATTGCCCACGCCACCATGCTGGCCAAAGTGGGCGTACTGACCGAGGCAGAGCGCGACGCCATCATCGAGGGGCTGAACACCATTCGCGGTGACATCGAAGCCGGCCAGTTCGACTGGCGCGTTGACCTCGAAGACGTGCACATGAACATTGAGGCCAAGCTGACCGAAGCCATCGGTATCACCGGCAAGAAGCTGCACACCGGCCGCTCACGCAACGACCAGGTCGCCACCGATATCCGCCTGTGGCTACGCGAGGAAATCGACGTCATCCTCGGCGAGCTGGTACGCCTGCAAACCGGCCTGCTGGAGCAGGCCGAGCGCCACAACGCGGTCATCATGCCCGGCTTTACCCACCTGCAGACTGCGCAGCCGGTGACCTTCGGCCACCACCTGCTGGCCTGGTTCGAGATGCTGCAACGCGACCGCGAGCGCCTGATCGACTGCCGCAAGCGGGTCAACCGCATGCCGCTGGGCTCGGCCGCACTGGCTGGCACCACCTACCCGATCGACCGCAGCATCACCTGCGAGCTGCTGGGCTTTGAAGCGGTATCCGGCAACTCGCTGGACGGCGTGTCCGACCGCGACTTCGCCATCGAATTCTGCGCCGCCGCCGCGCTGGCGATGATGCACCTGTCGCGCTTCTCCGAAGAGCTGGTGCTCTGGACCAGCGCGCAGTTCAACTTCATCGCCCTGCCCGACCGCTTCTGCACCGGCTCTTCGATCATGCCGCAGAAGAAGAACCCGGACGTACCCGAGCTGGTACGCGGCAAGTCTGGCCGCGTGTACGGCCACCTGATGGGCCTGCTGACCCTGATGAAGAGCCAGCCGCTGGCCTACAACAAGGACAACCAGGAAGACAAGGAACCGCTGTTCGACGCCGTCGACACCCTGCGCGACAGCCTGCGCGCCTTTGCCGACATGATCCCGGCGATCGAGCCCAAGGTCGAGGCCATGCGCGAAGCAGCCCTGCGCGGTTTCTCCACGGCAACCGACCTGGCGGACTACCTGGTACGCAAGGGTATTCCGTTCCGCGACTGCCACGAGATCGTCGGGCACGCGGTGAAGTACGGTGTGGATTCAGGTAAGGATCTGGCGGAGATGTCGCTGGACGAGCTACGCCGCTTCAGCGATCAGATTGAGCAGGACGTGTTTGAAGTACTGACACTGGAAGGCTCGGTCAACGCCCGTGACCATATCGGCGGTACCGCACCGGCGCAGGTGCTGGCAGCCGTTCAGCGCGGCCGCGAACTACTGGCCAACTGAGTGGATAACCGGCAGCCCAGCAGGGCTGCCGGCTTCCCGTTTACTCGCGCTCGGCGCTGATCACGAAAGTGCCACGACCGCTGTTGTCGTAGCTGCTCGCGCTCAGGGTGTAACGCCCAGACTCAAGGTAGGTGCTGATGCGTGAATTGGTGCCACCGGCCCCATCATCATCCTCCAGCTCCACACCGTTACCGCTCAGGCGCAACATGGCGTCAAACTCGGTCGCATACAGGTCAATCTGATACTGACCGGCCTCACTGATCACCAGCGTCTTGTCGACGCCCGTGCCGGACAGCGTACCCGACACCACCTCGCCCGGGCGCAGCTGCGCGCCGCTGCCATTGACCGGCTGCACCGAGTTGCTCAGGGTGAACAGACCCGCGCTGCCATCAGCGGTTGACGCGTTGATGCGATAGGTCCCGGGGTTCGCCAGGGTAGTAATGGCTGCGTCCAGGTTCTGGCCGGCGCCGTCGTCATCGCTGGCATCTACACCAGGGCCGCGCAGGGTCAGATAACTGTCAACCTCGGTCGAGCTCATGGTGATACGCAGCAACGAGCGCTCCGGCACGGTCAGGCTATAAACCTTGTCTTCGCTGTCTGCCAGGCCGCTGATACTGCCGCCCAGCGTCAGCTCACCACCATTAGTCAGCTCTACCCCCTCAGGCAGCGCGCGACTGCTGAGCGTCAGGTCGTAAGCGCCTTCAGCCGGCGTGTCCAGCGCGGTGGCTGTGACCTGGTAAGTGCCGGGCTCCAGCATCGCTGTCAGGCGCGAGTTGGTGCCGCCGCCGCCGTCATCATCTTCCAGCGACAGACCGCCACCGCTCAGCTTGAGCACGGTGTCCAGCTCTTCAGAGGTCATGAGAATATCGTACAACCCCGCCTCGGTGACGGTCAGGCTGTAGGTGTTGGCGCTGCTGGCCAGGCTCAGCAGACCGAACAGCGACTCATCCAGCACCAGCGCGCCGCTGTTGCGTGGAGTCACTTTCTCCAGCGACAGCTCAAAGGGGCCGTAGGCCGAAGCACTGTTACCACTGACGCCCAGGCGGTAGGTACCGTCAGCCTGCGGGGTCAGGTGCAGCGAACCCTGACGAGGGCCGCTGACCAGTTGATTGCGTGAGTCCAGCAGCGTCAGGACAGCACCTTCAAGGGCGCCGCTCTGCTGGACGCGTACCAGCTCACCTTGCTTGAGCTTGAGGTTGAACAGCTGGTACTGGGAGCCATCGTTGACGTTGACCGGACTGCTGCTGGTCAGCTCGCCCTGCAGGCGCGAGGCGCCATTGGCATCTGCCACGCTGCTGCTCTGAGTGCTGGCGCAACCGGCCAGGGTGGCAGCCATGCTGACCGCCAACGCGGTGCGACACAGGGGAGAGGGAAGAAATGAGGAGAACTGCATGTAAATTCCTTCTGGACGGGAAAACATCCTGAAACCGCCGAGCTTGAGCCCGGCGCCGCATTCTTGCCCTGCGATTATGCCTGTTCCGGCGCACCCGGCTCCAGTACCGAAACGTGGTATGTGCGCCATGTCCGTTTTGTCTATCAGGCCGCCGGCTGTTGCTGAGTGATACAGTGAATATTGCCGCCACCCAGCAGGATTTCCCGCCCCGGCACTGCCACTACCCGGCGCTCAGGGAACAGCTGCTGCAGAATAGCCAGCGCCTCATCATCACGCGGATCGCCGAAGCTCGGCGCAACCACGCCGCCGTTGACGATCAAAAAGTTGACGTAGGAGCCAGCCAAGCGGATCGCCGGATCACGGCTCTGACTGCCCTCAACCACCTGCACATCGGCACACTCCTCGGCCGTGGCGTGCAGCGGCCCAGGAATCGGTATGTGATGCACCAGCAGCTCCCGCCCCTGTGCATCCCGCGCCTCGGCCAGCACCGCCGCAGCAGCCTGACAGCGAGGGTAATTCGGGTCCTGCGGATCATCGGTCCAGGCCAGCAGCACCTCGCCCGGCCGAATGAAGCAACAGAAATTATCGACGTGCCCATCGGTCTCGTCGTTGTACAGGCCCTCGGGCAACCAGATCACCTTGCTGATACCCAGCTGCGCTGCCAGTTGCTGCTCAATCTCGACGCGCTGCAGATGCGGGTTGCGGTTCGGGTTGAGCAGACACTCCTCGGTGGTGATCAGCGTGCCTTCGCCGTCCACGTGGATCGAGCCACCTTCGAGCACAAAGCCCTCGGTGCGGTAGCGCGGGCAGCGCTCCATCGACAGGATCTTGCTGGCTACCTGATCATCCAGCGCCCAGTCGGCATACAGGCCGCCCAGCTCGCCACCCCAGGCGTTGAAGGCCCAGTCCACACCGCGCAGGCCGCCCTGGCCATTGATGACAAAGGTCGGTCCGGTATCTCGTACCCAGGCATCATTGCTGCTCAGCTCCACCACCCGAATCGCCGGATGATCCAGCTGCGCACAGGCATTGGCGTATTGCGCGGCCGAGACGCCAACGGTCACCGGCTCGAAGCTGGCAATCGCCTGTGCCACCGCAGCAAAGGCGGCTTGCGCCGGTACCGCCTGCTGCCGCCAGTTATCCGGGCGCTCCGGCCAGATCATCCAGGTCTGGCTATGCGGCGCCCACTCGGCGGGCATGAAGTAACCGTCATGCTGCGGCGTGCTGTGCAGGTTGAACATGGGCTCAGGACTCCAGCTCGCCATCCAGGGTCTTGACCGGACCGTACAGGTTCGGACGGCGATCGCGGAACACGCCCCAGGCGCTGCGAATATGCTCCAGCTCGTCCAGGTCGAAGGACTGCACCAGCACGCCGGTTTCCGTCTCGTTCAGCTCCTGAACCTTCTCGCCAAACTGGTTGGCAATAAACGACGAACCATAGAAGGTAATGTCGTAGCCGTCCTGCTCTTCGCGGCCGATGCGGTTGCTGGCGATCAGCGGCATCAGGTTGGCACCGGCGTGGCCCTGCTGCACCCGCTGCCAGTGGTCGCGGGAGTTGATGCTGTGGTCGTGCGGCTCACTGCCGATGGCGGTCGGGTAAAACAGCAGCTCGGCGCCCATCAACGCCATGCTGCGTGCACACTCGGGGAACCACTGATCCCAGCAGATACCGACGCCAATCTTGGCGTAGCGGGTTTGCCAGACCTTGAAGCCGGTGTCGCCGGGGTTGAAGTAGTACTTCTCGTGGTAACCGGGGCCATCGGGGATATGGCTCTTGCGATAGATACCCAGGTTGCTGCCATCGGCATCGATGATCGCAATGGAATTGAAACGCGCGCGCCCACTCAGCTCGAAGAAGCTGATCGGCAGCACCACTGCCAGCTCCTTGGCCAGCGCCTGAAAGTGCTTGATTGCCGGGTTGTCTTCAACCCGCGTAGCCAGCTGCAGATACTCCGGGTTCGGCTTCTGGCAGAAATAAGGGGTCTCGAACAACTCCTGAATCAGGATGATCTGCGCGCCTTGGGCGGCGGCCTCGCGCACCAGTTTTTCGGCCTGCGCAATGTTGGCCTGGCTATCCCAGGTGCAGCCCATCTGGGTGGCGGCAACGGTCACGGTACGGGTCATGGCTCACTCCGATTAGAGTTGGATAAAAATCGATTTATAGCTGGCCAATACGCACTTGGCAAGCGATAGCGTCGATATAATGCAGATATTTATCCGCATATGTAGAAATTAAAACCCACTAAGCCAATAGCTCAGCCGGATCCTGCCGATAAAAATCGGCTAAGTGTTGATAGACAGCAGGCCACTCGTGGCGCAGCGCCGCTGGCCGCTCGAAGAAGCTCTCGGACAGCACCGCGAAGAACTCCGCCGGCGCTTCCAGCGCGTAGGCATCCAGCGGCAGGGGCTCGTTGCGCTCAAAACGCTGACCCAGGTCGTCCCAGGCGGCCTGCATATCGCGCGCCCAATCCGCCCGGCTCATGCCCCGATGCAGCGGCGGGGCGCCGTTGGCACTGGCCGAGCGCATATCCAGCGTATGCGCCAGCTCATGAATCACCACGTTGAAACCGTCGGCCCGGCCAGAGTGGCGAACATCATCCAGCGACAGCACAACCGGCCCGCGCAACCAGGCTTCGCCGCTCAGCTCACGCTCACCCTCGTGTACCACGCCGGCCTCGTCACGCCATTGGTGCCGCGCGCGAAAGGGGCCGTCGTAGAAGATCAGCGTTTGCCAGCCGGCGTACCAATCGAGCCCCAACTCCAACACCGGCACCACGGCCATACCCGCCACCCGCAAGCGCAGCACGTCGTTCAGCTCGACACCGTCAGTCGCGTGCAGGTGCTTGCGCAGCAGCAGACGCAGCGCCAACTCGTGCAGCCGCGTACGCGTTGCGCTGTCAATGCGCTGATAAAACAGCCAGTCACCCAGCGCCTGTTGCCAGAGCTGAGGGTCGAGCGTTTGTTGCAACTCGCTTAGTTGCCGCGCCTCACGGCGCTGACGCCACCAGCTGAACAGCCCCATGTCAGCCTCCCTCGGCCGGTGGCAGCACCGGCGGCAGATACACACCCAGGTAGGCCGTCATCAGCCGCGTCGCCTCACGGCATATCGGCTCAGGCAGCTCACCAGATTGCTGGTAACCCACCGCCAGCAGCTTGTCCGCGGCCTGCATGGCCAGGGCAAAGACGTCTACGTCCTGCGGCAGCGGTGGCAACACAAAGTGCCCAGCCAGGCTGCGCTGAAAGCGCTGAGCCAACAGGTGGTCGTGCTGCTGATCGGCCTGACGGATGGCTGCCAGATCATGCCCACCCAGCAGCAGCGCGCGCGCGGCCGGGTGGGTGCGGTAGTAGTGCTGAAAGCGCTGCTCGATATCACCCACCAGGGCCATCCAACTGACAGGTGATGCTGCCGGCGGTTGCTGCAGCACTGCTTCCAGCTCGGCAAACAGCCGCTCGGCCAACGCCGCCAGCACGTCACTGATCTGTGGGAAGAAGTGATAGACCGATGAAGGGGGAATGTCGGCCTGCTCGGCAATGGCATAGATCGACAGCTCGCTGAGCCCGCCTTGATCAAGCAGCGTGGTGGTGGCCTCAAGAATACGGTCAATCCGCTCCTGACTGCTGGCGCGGCGCTTCGGGGCGGATCTACTCATAAGGGTTCCGTATCAACGACTGTCCTGCAGACCATACCACAGCAGCGCCAAGGCTCTGATAGCGGTCTGCAGAGGTGCCCCCGGTGGCACAGGCAGATGTCGCCAGCGCGCCATCAAGTCAAAGTTGCGCGCATCACCCAGCACCGTTTCAGCCATCAGTTTGCCGGCGAGCCCGGCCAGCGCCACACCCTGCCCGGAGTAGCCTTGCGTGTACAACACCCGCTGCCCCAGCCGGCCAAACACCGGCGCCTTGCTCATGGTCATGGCTACCTGCCCGCCCCAGAGGTATTCAAAGTCCTCTCCCGCCAGTTGCGGAAACACCTGCGCCATGCGCTGCCGCATAGTCTGGCGGAGCGCGTCGGGCCGCGCATCACGGGCACTGGCGCGCCCGCCGAACAGCAAGCGGTTGTCCGGGGTCAGCCGGTAGTAGTCAATCAGGGTGTTCATGTCGCACACCGCCGCGCGCGAGGGGATCAGCTCGGCGGCCAACTCGCCCAGCGGCCGGGTCGCGCCGATGTAGCTGCCAATCGGCATAAAGCCCTTGCGATACCAGGGCAACAACTTGCCCAGATAAGCGTTGCCGGCCAACAACAGATGCCCTGCGCGTACCCGCCCGCCAGCAGTCTGCACTTCCACCGCACCACCCTGCTCGGCATAACTCAGCACCGCTGAGCGCTCGAAGATGCGCACGCCCGCCTGTTCCGCCGCGCGAGCGAGGCCTTGGGCGTATTTGAGCGGATGCAGATCGCCACCACCCCAGTCCATAACGCCGGCCTGATAGTCGGCCCGCAATAAACCCTGCAGCGCCGTGCGGTCATGAAACTCAAGACGGTTGTAGCCCAGCTCGGCCAGCTCTTGCTGCCAGGCGTGCAGCTCCGGCACCTGACGCGCCTTGTTGGCCACCAGCAAAATGCCCCATTTCAGATCGCAGTCGATGCTGTGCTGCGCCACCCGATCACGCAACAGCTCAACGCCATCCACGCCGAGCTGCCATACCTTGCGCGCATCCGCCTCACCCAGCTCGCGTACCACGCGTGAATGATCGCAGGCCACCCCAGGGTTTATCTGCCCGCCATTACGGCCGGAGCAGCCCCAGCCGACATCTTCAGCCTCCAGCACAATGACGCTGCGCCCGGCCTCGGCTAGCGCCAGCGCCGCCGACAGGCCGGTAAAGCCCGCGCCGGCGATGCACACGTCCGCATCCAGCGCGCCGGCCAGCTGCGCGCGAGGTGCTGCCACAGGCACGCTGGCCCGATACCAGGAATCATTCATCACAAAGGCTCTCGCATAACGAACAATCCCGCCAGGTGGCGGGATTGAGATGGGTGCTGCCCGCGATCAAACGGTGTGCAGATACCACATGTACTCAAGGTCGGAGATGGTCTTTTCAAACTCTTCCATCTCGCTTTCCTTACACAGCACGAAAACGTCCAGATACTCCTCGCCGATGTACTCCTTCATCACCTCGGAGGCTTCCAGCTCGCGCAGGGCATCACGCAGGTTGGTCGGCAGGGAGGCTTCGTGCTGATCGTAGGCGTTGCCCTCGGTCATCTCCGGCGGCTCGATCTTGTTGCTGATGCCGTAGTGAATGGCCGACAGCAAGGCAGCCATCAACAGGTAAGGGTTGGCGTCCGCGCCTGCCAGGCGGTGCTCGATGCGCATCGCCTCGGGCTCACCACCCGGCACCCGTACGGCGACGGTGCGGTTGTCGATACCCCAGGTCGGCGCACAGGGCACGAAAAAGCTCGGGCTGAAGCGGCGGTAGGAGTTGACGTTGGGGCACAGGAACGCCATGTACTGCGGCAGGGTTTCCAGCAAGCCACCCACCGCCCAGCGCAGGGTGTCAGCCAGGCTGCCGTCCGGGTTGGGCGCAAAGATGTTGCGGCCATTCTCGTCGGTCAGGCTGATGTGCACGTGCATGCCGTTGCCGGCCTGATCGTAGTACGGCTTGGCCATGAAGGTGGTGTCCATCTCATGGTCATAGGCAACGTTCTTGATCACCCGCTTGAGCAGCACGTTAAAGTCGCAGGCTTTCACCGGATCATCGACGTGATGCAGGTTAACCTCGAACTGGCCCGGCGCAGACTCGGCCACGATGGCGTCAGCGGGGATGCCCTGCTCGTGGGCAGCTTCGATGACGTCCTCAAGGAATTCGGCGTACTCGTCCAGATCATCCATGGAGTAGACCTGAACCGAGTTCGGGCGTTTGCCCGACATGGGTGAGCGCGGCGGTTGCGGGCGACCGGTAATGTTCTCCTGGTCAATCAGGTAGAACTCCAGCTCAAAGGCAGATACCGGGGTCAGCTTGAGATCTTTGAAGCGTTCTACGATGCGTTGCAGAACGTAGCGGGGGTCGGCGAAGAAGGGGGTCTTGCGGTCCAGCTCATACATGGTCATCAGCAGCTGTCCGGTTGGCCGCTTCTGCCAGGGCTCTACCGTCAGCGTGCCCGGGATCGGCAGACAGATGCGGTCCGCATCGCCAATCTCCAGCCCCAGACCCGTCTCCTCGACGGTCGTACCTTGAATGTTGAGCGCAAAGACCGACGCCGGCAATGCGATGCCCTTCTCGAATGCCTTGGCCAGCGCGGAACGATCAATGCGCTTGCCGCGCACAATACCGTTCATGTCGGCAATAAGAAGGTCAATAAAGTGGATTTCCGGATGCGCGGCCAGAAAGGCCTCCGCTTCCTGGATGCCGACCTGCGCACCGATCTCGGTGGCTACGGCTGTTAAAGCATCCGCTCCGGGTTGGGGCTGCATGGGGTTTCACCTGTTATTTGTAAAATATATCAATCACAAAACGTGCCAGCCCTGAGTTAATCCGAAAGGCTCGTTGGAGTCAATAGAGCAGGCATCGCACAAAGTCGGTGCAAGGCGCACCAATTAAGGTCATTCCGGGCCTCTCAGCGCCCCTGATGCCCGAGCGAACGTTCAGGATTTGCGGTCTTTGTGTTGAATATTTTTTATTGCTATTGTACGAAAAAACGAACAACAATGCGGTCACCCGCTATTCGAACTGGATCATCTGGAAGACAGTCAATGTCCATCGCTCGCAAGCCCGTCATCGGTATCGTCTGCTGCTCCGAGCAGCTCGGCCTCCACCCCTTCAACATCGTCGGCGAGAAATACACTCTCGGCGTCGTTGACGGCGCGGACGGCTTGCCGCTGCTGATTCCGGCCCTGGGCGAGCGCCTGGACAGCGCACAGCTACTGACGTTGCTGGACGGCATCCTGTTTACCGGCTCGCCCTCCAACGTCGAACCCCACCATTACCAGGGCCCAGCGAGCGCCGAGGGCACCAAGCATGACCCCAAGCGTGACGCCACAACCCTGCCGCTGATTCGCCAGGCCATCGACCAGGGCGTACCGGTACTCGGCATCTGCCGCGGCTTTCAGGAAATGAACGTGGCCTTTGGCGGCACCCTGCACCAGCGGCTGTATGAGGTGGGTGGATATATCGAACACCGCGAAGACAAGACGCAGCCGGTCGAGGTCCAGTACGGCCCGGCCCATGAGGTTCGCTTTGAGCCCGGGGGGTTGCTTCACCAGATCGCAGGCTGCAGTTCGGCCCAGGTCAATTCCCTGCATACCCAGGGAGTAGCTACACTGGCACCCGGTCTGCAGCCTGAAGCGACAGCACCCGATGGACTGATCGAGGCCTTCTCGGTCAGCCAGGCAACCCAATTCGCCCTCGGCGTACAGTGGCACCCCGAATGGCAGGTCCGTAGCAACGCGCTCTACCTGTCGATTTTCCAGGCGTTCGGCAACGCCTGCCGGGCCCGTGCGTCGCGGCAACCCTGAGGCGGTTATGAACAAGATTGAAAGCTGGCTGAAAGAAAACAAGATTACCGAAGTGGAATGCATGGTCAGCGACCTGACCGGTATTGCCCGCGGCAAGATCGCGCCCACCATGAAATTCATCTCGGAAAAGGGCATGCGCCTGCCCGAGAGCATCTTGCTGCAGTCGGTAACCGGCGACTATGTAGAAGACGACATCTATTACGACCTGCTCGACCCGGCCGACATCGACATGATCTGCAAGCCGGACGAAACCGCCATGTTCACCGTGCCGTGGGCGCTGGAGCCAACTGCGCAGATCATCCACGACTGCTTCGACAAGATGGGCAACCCCATCGAGATGTCGCCACGCAACGTGCTGAAAACCGTCCTCAAGCTGTACCAGAAGAAAGGCTGGAAGCCGATTGTCGCGCCAGAAATGGAGTTTTACCTGACCCGCCGCAACGAAGACCCAGACCTGCCGCTGCAGCCGCCGATTGGCCGCTCCGGTCGCCAGGAAACCGGCCGTCAGTCCTTCTCCATTGATGCCGCCAACGAATTCGATCCGCTGTTCGAGGACATGTACGACTGGTGCGAAGCGCAAGGGCTGGATCTGGATACCCTGATCCACGAAGAAGGCACCGCGCAGATGGAAATCAACTTCCGTCACGGCGACCCGCTGCACTTGGCCGACCAGATTCAGGTATTCAAGCGCACCATGCGTGAGGCGGCGCTCAAGCACGACATGACCGCCACCTTTATGGCCAAGCCGATTACCAACGAGCCGGGCAGTGCCATGCACCTGCACCAAAGCATCGTTGATACCAAAACCGGCAAGAACATCTTCTCCAATGACGACGGCAGCATGAGCGAACTGTTCCTGCAGCACATCGGCGGCCTGCAGCGCTACATCCCCGAGGTGTTGCCGCTGTTCGCCCCCAACGTCAACTCGTTCCGCCGCTTTCTGCCGGACACCTCGGCACCGGTCAACGTGGAATGGGGCGAAGAGAACCGCACCGCAGGCTTGCGCGTACCGGACTCAAACCCGCAGAACCGCCGGGTCGAGAACCGCCTGCCAGGC
>CERX01159438.1_pt1 | contig 11201 bp, 7 predicted proteins | sample 350251 | NCBI WGS metagenome assembly CERX01 (sample SAMEA2621044, study PRJEB7988) | marine metagenome | biome: marine biome (ENVO:00000447); feature: deep chlorophyll maximum layer (ENVO:xxxxxxxx); material: "saline water (ENVO:00002010), including plankton (ENVO:xxxxxxxx)" | depth 50 m
GGGCAGGCGGCGGGGCCATAGCGGGAGGGGGTGCAGCGATAATAAGAGCGATAAGGAACGCCGGCGGCGCGACTGTCTACCATGCCAGGCAGCGCATGGCGGCGTTTACAGCTGGAGTGGTAGCACTCGGGACGTGGGCGGCGGGATACTGGGGGCCTGATAACGTAGCCAGGTCGACGTGCATGACAGTCTTGACTCCATTCATGACGCGATATGGAGCAGGTCCATGGTGTGGTGTAGACGTCCAACCTCAAGGAATGTTCCATGCTGCCCAGCAATTCGCAGCGAGCCTCGCCCCCGGGGGCGCATTCTGGGAGACATTGGGAATCTTCGGGACAGCCACGACCGAGCGGTACGACATAGCAGCGCGGGCGGTGTTTGCCACGGTTACCGCCTTAGTAGTCATTGGGTTCGGAAATTGGACAGGACTTCTCGGAGCTGTTGGACGTCCCCTTCGAAGGGCTACCGGAAATGCCCTCGGCGCAGTCAATCAATACTTCACCGGCGCAAGATCGGCCGAAGAGACCCTCCGAGACCAGTTACAGAGCACCTACGAGGCGTTGGCGAACGCCTGGGTAACTCCGGACGTCGGCCCGGAGGACAATTTCCAGGCGTGCCTGGCTATTGCCGTTGCCCTCGGCGCCACTCCGGCCCGGCTCGAGGATCAAGGGTCGATTTTCGAAGGGCGTGATGTCGCTGCGGAGCTCCCCAGCCCAGCATTCGAGGCAAGTGTGCTCGGTTTCAATTTCGGGTCCGGGGAGGACGCGGCGCCGACCCACACCAGCGCTCCAGACCTGCAGTGGGCAGGCGAGGAGCGAGGATGGGTGCCGAGTCAGCAGCTTGTCGAGTCTATGAGGAGATTTTTGACCACCGATGCGGTTGCCACGGCGATAACGAACCTACCCCCTCCCGCGGCAGCTATAGGAGGCGGCGCGAGGAGAAAGTACATGCAGTTGAGGAGCCTGCTTCAGTTGGCCGCAGTGACCGCGGGGGCTCTGGCGCGCGCTCGAGCGGGGCCGGCAGCGATAAGCAACGAGACACAGACTGCATTGCAGACGCAGTTCCAGCGGACCATGGAAACTTACCGTGATATGCGAATAAACTCACTACTGGCGGCGGAGGATCTGGCAGTGGCCTTTGCTACGAATGCAAGCCAGGCCATTATGGAGGGTAATCCCCCACAAGGCGGAGGCCGAAGAAGGCGAAAGACCAGGCGTAGCAAACCGAGAAGCAGAGCGCGGAGAAAAGGAAATAAGAGAAAGACTCGAGTGGGAAAGCGCCGGCGCACCCGCAGGCACTAAGATCCAATAGTGATTAGATAGACGGGATACACAGTATAGTATCCCGTCTGCCGATTGTAGAGAAAGAACGCATCTACATCCCGAATTGGCTGAAGTCTGCCAGGACTGGCCTGGGGAGGTACATGTCGCTATTGTTTCTGTAGTTGGGAACCTTCTTGCATTCGAATGCAGGTTCAGGACAGCGCGCGCACGGTGGACACGGTGGACATGGTTTCTGGCGCGGGCACACTGCAGCCGTGGGACACGCTGGGCAGACCGGCGGGACAATCTCGGACTTCAGGATGTATAGGTCTTCGTCCCCTGCTGGGATTTGGGAACGAGGTATTCCGAGAGGATGTTCGTGGTGGCGAGGTCGGATGATGGCCTGTGGAGGACTATCTCCATCGTCCAGGGGACGGGGAGGCTGACTGTCTCCTTCGTCGAGTAGGAGAGGATTGCTGCCCCGCTCACCTTCATCGAGAGCTAGAGGATTAGACCCAATGGTCGTATGATCATTGAAAAGAACGCGATCCCTGGCGCGCGCCGGTGCCATTGGGTCGAAGTTCTTCTTAACGTCGGATCTCTCCCGTCTATCGTTTGCGAGGCCCTCGACCAAGTTACCACATGTCAGCATAGAACACAGGAGAAGGCCTAGCAACAGGACCAAGAATAACTGTAAGGGACTGACTTTCATTATAGAGTATATGTCGAAAAAAGTTTATCGAGAAATTGATTAGGCAGGTCGGTTGTACTGCAATTTAAGAATGCCAGCTAAGCAGGGCAACTTGGCGAAGCGTTTCGGCGAGGATGATGAGCACATCGAGATAGGAGTGGATGAGGCTGGGAGAGGGCCGATGCTGGGCAGAGTGTACAGCGCGGCGGTAGTTCTACCTAAAGAAGGCGACTACCGACACGAACTCATGAAGGACAGCAAACGCTTTACTTCGGACAGAAAGATTCGAGAGGTGGCGTCCTATATCAAGGAGCACGCGCTGGCTTGGGGTGTCGGATACGCGACGGAGCAGGACATCGATAAACTGAATATCCGTCAAGCGACCTTTCAAGCCATGCATAGCGCGATTAAACAAGTGGTTGAACAACGTTCCCTGACGAGTGCTGATTCCAGACTTCTGGTCGATGGTAATGACTTCAAAGCGTACACGTCCATGGATCCGAGTGCCGGCATAGTGCAGCTGCCTCACGTCTGCATAGAGGGTGGAGACAACAAGTACACCTCCATTGCGGCAGCATCGATTCTCGCGAAGGTCGCGCGCGATGACTACATCGCGGACATATGCGCAGAGGACCCAACGCTGGACGAGCGATACGGAATCATAAAGAACAAGGGATACGGTACCAAAGCCCACATGGAAGGGATAGCGACGCACGGAATAACGAAACATCACCGGAAGACGTTCGGGAGCTGTCGTCTCCACAGCGGGACGTAGAGCAATCGCGGTTAAAAGATCATAGAAAGATACCGAGTTACTCTATATATGCGTGTACTAATATACGGGCACAAGGGGTGGATCGGCGGCCAGTTCCTCGACCTTCTGACGGCGGACGTCGACATAGAGGTGCTGTACCCAACGAGCCGTGCTGAGGATCTCGAGGGTATCGAGAGAGACATAGCGGAGCAGCAACCGACCCACGTTGTTTCTTTTATAGGACGCACTCACGGTATGGTGGGCAATCGCGAGTTCCCCACGATAGACTACCTTGAGCAGCCGGGGAAACTGCCCGAGAACCTTCGGGACAACCTGTTCGCCCCCATGGCCCTGGCTATGATCTGCCAGAAGAACGGTGTGCATTACACCTATCTGGGGACCGGTTGCATTTTTGACTACGAGGGTGACTTGCAACGTCCGGGGTTTAAAGAGACCGACATTCCGAACTTTACGGGGTCGGGGTATTCATCCGTCAAAGGCGTGACTGACCGTCTTATGCACCTCCTAGAGGACACGGTTCTCAATCTCAGGATTAGAATGCCCATAGTAGGCGAGGACAATCCCAGGAATTTCATAACGAAGATCGCGGGCTACGATAAGGTGTGCTCAATCGCGAACTCCATGACGGTTCTACCAGAGCTTCTTCCCATTGCACTACGCATGATGAAGAACAAGGTGTTGGGCACTATGAACCTGACGAACCCGGGAAGAATCACCCACAATGAGATACTGATGCTGTATTCCCAGCACGTGGACCCGGGTTTCAGATGGGAGAACTTTGATATCGAAGAGCAGAATAACATACTAGATAGCAAGCGCTCGAACAATTTGCTGAATACTAACCGTCTGGTCGAGTTCGCACCGGAAGTGGACCACATACGGACGGCCGTAACGAAGCTCATGAAAAGCTATGTCCGAGATCCGACCCAACTGCGCAAAAAGACAGCAACGGACTTTCCGAACGTCGCGTCCACGATCCTTCTTGTTACAGGAGGTTGCGGGTTTATCGGGTCGAACTTCATTAACCATATCAGCTCGACACACGATGCCATAAGAATCATAAATCTGGATGCGATGTACTACTGCGCGAACGAGGAGAATGTCGAGGAGCGTGTGCGTAGCAGCGGGAGGTACAGATTGATCAAGGGAAACTTGCAGTCATACGACTTACTGCGCTACATATTCCAAGAGAACAATATAACCCATGTGGTGAATTTCGCGGCGCAATCGCACGTGCAGTCGTCGTTCGACGACTCTTTGCAGTATACGAGAGATAACATAATGGGAACTCACAATTTACTCGAGGTAACGAGACTGCATTGCCCGACGCTGCAGAAGTTCATTCACGTATCGACGGACGAGGTGTATGGTGAGTCCATGTTGGACGCGGACGAGAAGCACAAGACTGAGCAATCGGTTCTGTGTCCGACGAATCCGTACGCGGCTACGAAGGCAAGCGCCGAGCTGATCGCCCAGTCGTACAATCATTCGTTTTCGATGCCGATAGTCATCTCTCGCGGTAACAATGTGTATGGGCCGAACCAGTACCCCGAGAAGGTTATTCCGAGGTTCATTGAGCAGTTGAAGGCAGGGAAGCCCGTCACTATACAGGGGGACGGAAGTTGCGTGAGAGCCTTTCTTCATTCCAGAGATACCGCCACCGCCTTCCAATGCATACTGGAAAGGGGAAAGATAGGAGAGATATATAACATAGGATGCGACGAAGGGATGGAGTACTCGATTCGAGCCGTGGCTGAGATGCTGATAAGAATGGTTCATGGCACGGACGAGTACGATAAGTGGATTACGTATATAGCGGACCGTCCGTTCAACGACCAGAGATACTACATAAGTAACGAGAAACTAAGAGATCTCGGCTGGGACATCACTGTGGAGTTCGAGAATGGGTTGGCAGAGCTTGTGACTGCTTGCTAGAATACGACTCGCTAGTATTAATCGATAGCGTTCATCAATATAAATATAATTCTGCATGTGGCTGTATATGCCCAAAACTATCGTCATCACCGGGGGTTGTGGCTTCATAGGACACCACTTCGTCGAACACGTCGTGCTCAGTACCAACTGGAATATTGTCATTCTTGACAAGCTAAGTTACGCAAGTAACGGGCTGGAGCGCCTGAGAGACACTGGGTGTCTCGACAATGAACGGGTAAGAGTATTCACCAATGACTTAATCAATCCTCTCCCTGAAGGCCTGAAGAGGGAAATCGGCAATGAAGTGAACTATATAGTTCATATGGCTGCCGAAACCCATGTCGATAACAGTATTAAGGATCCAGCTCTGTTCCTCAGAAACAATATCGACTCGACCCTTAACATGCTCGAGTATGCTAGGTCGCTCCCAACTTTAGAGACGTTCTTCTACTTTAGCACCGACGAGGTTTTCGGTCCGGCTTTGGACGGAGTGCTATTCAAAGAATGGGACAGACACAAGCCGACGAATCCTTACTCAGCGTCGAAGTCGGCAGCAGAACAAATATGCGTCGCGTACGAGAACACCTACCAAGTACCGTTGATGATAGTGAACGTTATGAATGCTTTCGGTGAGAGGCAGCACGTCGAGAAATTTATTCCCCTGTGCACAAAGAAAGTCATGAATGGAGAGAAAGTATACATCCATTCGTATCCTGATAAGAAGCAGTCAGGGACACGGTTTTACATTCACGGAAGGAATATCGCCAACGCTGTTTTGTTTCTGATACAGAATGGTAAGCTTGGAGAGAAGTATAACATCTCCGGGGAGCGCGAAGTGAGCAATCTCGAGATGGCGCAGCTCATTGCGAAATACGTAGGCAAGGAGTTGAACTATGAGATGGTGGATTTCCATAGCGATAGACCAGGTCACGACCTCAGGTACGGTTTGGATGGAAGCAAGCTATTCGAGATGGGATTCAAACTACCTGTGAATTTCGAGGAGTCTTTAGAGAAAACAGTCGAATGGACACTGCAGAACCAGAAATGGTTAGAGGATTGATTACATATAATGCTGGGTACCTAGTGTCTTCTTACCTCTTCTAGCCACACCTTTAATCGTTCCGGGTCCATAGCGTGCCGCTGACTCCAATAAGGTTTGCGGATCAGATGGACACGCTACACTAATATTGCCTAGACTAACATCCATAACTTCGTCATAATGGCGTTTCGGTACTCTCGTTTTAAGGACCCTGTCCCTACCGCTTCCTTCAATAATTCCATAGTCATCGCATATATAGGAATCTTTGTATGAATAGTATCCCATTATCTCTATCCACGATAAATAGCCACTATTCGTGACTTCATTAAGCCTCGCACCTCCCCCTGGAATCTTAACTCCAAGGGTTTTGAACCGGGTAAACAACCTTATAGTCCCTGGTCCGTGTAGTTCATAACTTTGTGTCAATGGTGTTTCAGCGATAAACCTCGTGTTTTCGGGTTGCCTGAGGATTTCGTAGATCCGACCAGAGTCTTCTTGAAACACACCAATATCGATATCATCATCGAATAACGGGATGTTTCCATCTCTTATTGTGCCCAAACAAGATCCACCATCCAGCCAGTGTGGTATGCCGTTTTCTTTGAGAACACGGGTTATTCGCTCTATGAATCCAATTTGGATATCTTTCCAAAACTGGGAGGTATATGGAGACCAATAGTTATATTCACAGTCATATAACCGCTTGGGATCTCTAGATACGGCGCTTGTAACCGGATCTACGAATAGTTTGAAAACGTCAGCTCCATAGAGCGTTTCGAGATAAGTATTAGGACTGTCAAGCGAATTGATGAACGTAGGTCCAAACGGATATGTCGTAATTTCATTCATAAACCATGATTTACCGAATGAATCTTCAAAATCGATCACGACATTCATAAAGGTGTCTGGGTGTTTCTCGAAATGGATTCCATTCCGCAACAGTATCACTCCGTAGGTACTCCTCAACTCTGTGGCGACCTCGTCGAACCTTCGCTGGCTCAACCCTTCTCGACATATAGTTAGCTTTCCCCCAATCAATTGAGATCGGTTTCTTATGCACCCAAGGCAAGTTCCTTCTATTGCACAATACCTAACTTCGTGATTGGTGAAAACTGTGTGTACTGCTTGTACCAGTTCATATTGATACATCGTTTGGATCAAGGTATCGTTATTAACAGCGGGCTCAGGACCGTGTTTCCGATATACTGTGAAATCATCGTATATCGACTCGATTAAGTTGTCCATACCATCAAATCCCTTCTCTAAGCCTACTGCCCTTACTATTGCTCCTTTGCTAATATGTTTCGAACAATCCGTGAGAATCTTCGAGATCGCTGAAGGACAATATCCTTCCACAATGAGTAAATCTACATGATCGTCGCATTCCTTGTCTTCGAACAGCAAGTTAGGATACCTTTGTTCCCGCACGCATTCTTCAACAAATTCTCGTTGCTCTTGTGAAGTACATGAAATCTCGATTTTCAAAGTGATGCCAAGCGACGGTAGATGATCATACAGTCTCTTCTTAAGAATAGCATCTTCTTGTGTTATTCCATTTATTACACTGGTAACAGTGTCTCGCCAGTTCGGTGCGGTAGACATGATATGTATTCTTGTACATTCGACGGAGAGTCCGTAGCAATGTTGTAGGTAATCCCCTCCAATCGTTCCCATATTAGTGCCATTCATGATACTATCACCCGTTATTTTCCCCAGTTGTGAACGCAAAGGCTGAGTAGCATTACTATGTCGCGGTTCTAGTAAGGTTACCTGGTATTCTTATAGTTGCTAATAACTGGCATGCCAGCTCACACTTTCTCGAGTATATTGACTCTCCGATGGTACCCGATCCAGCTGGGATCGACAGGGCCATTCACACTGGTAAATGAATAGTCTTCTGATTTCTTCAATCTATAATCTTTGCATGCCGAAATTATCTCTTCTAGGTTGTACTGACGTCCAACATGGGATTCGCAAACTATATACGTTGGTTTGAGGCACTCGGACACATACGGAAATATCTTGAAGAATGAATCTGCTGACCCCATTGCCATTACAACGTCATAGTTTCCGCTTATATCATCGTGCTGACTGGTAGCAAGGTCGAAGTTCTTGAATCGATAAGATCCCGAATGGGACTTGAAATTGGCTTCATTTATTTTAAGGAGGTTATTATTCACATCTACTCCTAGATAGCTAATATTCCCAAATCTCCGATTTATCTCTATACCCATCTCTGAAAGACCGCAGCCCAAATCGAGGATTCTCGATCCATCTGATATAACAAGTTGCTCATGGAGAATGTCCATGAGCATTTTCGGTCTCTCAGATCTTAGACCAGTATAATTCACCCAGCAATCATGGTGGGCAACGCTCTGTTCCTTGATGTCATAGAAAAATATGTCGTTCCCGAAATAGTCGAGGACTTTGACGCTCTTGGAATCTGCTCCTCTTTCCAGCAGTTCTCGTTTTTCTTCCTCATTACACTCGCGTAGTTCGAACATATATATATACTGGCGTGGCTGTTTCTCAAGTTCATTCCTACGCACTGCCCCTTATAGCCGTTGTCAAAACGCCCTATCCTCTGCCATGTAGCCTACAATATTCCTATTCTTTTTCTTACATCTGTTGTTGAAATTCCCTCAGTTCTCTCTATAGTTTCCACCCTTATTCCATGCTCTTGGCAGTACCTTAGCGTTTTATTGTGCTCTTCACAGTTTCCGAATTCCGGTCCAATAACTAGCACTGTAGCACGAAGTTTGTTCAGCATCTCGCTCTGGTCTCTATCCGAGTAAGGTATTACTTCGTCCACGTTCGGGAGACCATCAAGGAATCTCACACGTTCTTCGAGTTTCATCACTGGCTCTTCGCCTTTTGATGTGGTTATACTGGTATCATCTTGAACACCAATCGTAAGATGACAGTTGAAACGTTTCTTAACTTTGTTAATGAGTTCGAGATGACCATAGTGGAAAAGGTCGAAAGACCCTGGTAGATAAACGCGTTGTTGGTTCGTGAGAGTACGTAAATAGTCAAACTGGCGCTCCTGAAGATTGCAGCAGAAATACTTATCTACTTTTTTGTACTCCTCGATGTAGCTATCTGGGAGAATGGGTTGAAACACCGACTCGCAGACGTCCTTCAAGTAATTCACGTAGAACGGATTGTCATCGTAGTATATGGCAATGTCGTTACGAACGATAGCATCTCGTTTGTGCTCCTTCATCCTATCGAAATGCGTGATGTCCATGTCCTCTTTCATATACTCATAGCCATACTCGACATGATCGTAGTGAATATCTACATGGAACCCCAGCCGCGCGAGAGCATCCGTTATCTCGTGTGATTTACTGCCCGGCGTACCAGTAATAATTACACGCCTACCTTTATGCTCAGCGAGCATACTGCGGAAAACGTCTGGATAACATGAGATAGTATCATGGAAATCTACACCGATGTTTTTCACTGGACAGATTTCGATTGCAGCGTTGAATTTATAGTCCTTTCCTGCATAGAAATCGATACCCAGTTCCGCGCTATTTATAAAAGTCACTTTGTCAGAACTAAACTGTCGAAGTACATCGTTCCTGGATATGAACAGATGATTAGATTCCTTCGTATGGGTCACCACTCTTTGCTGCTCAGCGACTTCGCGTTTATCAGCGTCCATGCAATTCCCAAGATAGACAACCCCTGACGGCTTGACTACTCTTTGTATTTCAGTCATGAGACGAATGAACGAATCCAAATCAGGCAAATAGAATATCGTTGAGATACAACACACAATATCAAATGAATTGTCGGGATATGGAAGTGTCGTCGTTATATCCCCGACCACAAACGTCCCGGAACCGTCCGCAATACCCGAATAACTCCTGTTTGCACAGTCAATGCTTCTAGTCGAAAAGTCCATGCCGTGAAGATCGTATTCGCTTACAGCTTTACTTCTAAGTATTTCGCTCATCATAGAGCCATTTCCACAGCCTAGATCTAATATCTTGCTCCGATGTGGAATATGCATGTAAGTTGCCATTGCAGATGCAAACAGTTTATACTCGCGATCGCTGTTGAACTGATACCCGTTATACTCATACATACTAGTGCTATCGTATGTCCTGTTGTTCCATATCGACTCCCACGGGGTATGGACTCCTCCCGATATGGTATGGACTCCTCCCGATATTGTAGTAACTATCTTCACGAGGTCGTCCTTGCTAAGCCACCATCCTACAGGAATACACACTAGTTCTTTCTCCAGAAGGTCCAAATTAGGCAAGGGTTCTCTAAACTCTGACACGCAACTATTTATGTCGTTCCGGTTATGCACCTGACTCGTCATGACCCCCGCCTCTTTCATTTTGTCCATGAACTCCTGTTTCTTACCATCTAACACGCGGATGGTATAAAGCCAATATGCCGGATTGCTGCCATTACACTTTCTCATTAATTGGATACCAGGGATGTCACGGAGGTTATCGTCGAAATACTTTGCATTTGCTCGCATCTTTTCTAGAAGCCCGGGAATACATGGTAGGTTATGCAGTCCGATGGTGGCATTGATGTCATTCATATGGAACTTATACCCATACTCAACGATGTCGTTCTCCATTCTGAAATCCTTACCTCTATGGTTCCTCTTGTCCCTGTCGATACCGAACCATCTCAATAGTTTGCATCGTTCATAGAGATGATCGTTCGGAAGAGTGATGATACCTCCGTCTCCAGTCGTGAGATGTTTGATGGCTTGCGTACTGTATACGCAGATGTTACCATGATTTCCGAGTTTTCTTCCCTTGTATTCACCACCAAAAGCATGGGCGCAATCCTCCACTACCATCGGTTTGAACCCGTATTTTGCCTTGTGTTCTTCACATATAGCATCTAGCGCATCCAGATCTACCGGACACCCTCCCCAGTGTACTAAGTAGATCACCTTTGTCCTCTCATCTAGCTTGCTACGAACGTCCTCGAGAGATACGTTCGCCGTATCGAGATCGACGTCGATCCAGCGTATCTTGACGTTGTTTGCCAGAACTGCCGCTGTGGTTGCAAAGCACGTTAGGGCAGGAGTCAGTACCACATCCGTACCAGGGTTGAAACCTGGCCAGTCGAACGCCTCTTCCGGAGGCATCAAGAGCCGTAGCGCTAACGTTAGTCCAGCAGTCGCAGAATTGAGAGATAACACGTTCTGCGTCCCGAGGAACTCCTTGAGTGCTTGCTCGTACTCTTCTACCTTGGGCCCTTGAGTGATGAAGCCCGACATGATAACTTCGTTCACTGGACCACAGACGTCGTCGCTCATGAAGACTCTAAATAGCGGAATCATGGTTTAAACACTACACGCAATTACCGTTTAAATGCCTTCTTCGTACAGCAAACCTATCGACTACGGAACCCTATTTGAAGGCCTAGTGACGGTCCTCCGGCCGAAGACCATTCTAGAAATCGGGATTCTCGATGGGTTTTCTCTCGCCCGGTTTGCAGAGGCGAGCGGCTCGG
>CERX01032552.1_pt1 | contig 11198 bp, 7 predicted proteins | sample 350251 | NCBI WGS metagenome assembly CERX01 (sample SAMEA2621044, study PRJEB7988) | marine metagenome | biome: marine biome (ENVO:00000447); feature: deep chlorophyll maximum layer (ENVO:xxxxxxxx); material: "saline water (ENVO:00002010), including plankton (ENVO:xxxxxxxx)" | depth 50 m
CGCGCCAAACTCATGGCATTTGGAATAGCTGGATTTCTCGCAGGCTGCGCCGGAGCATTACACGTGGTCCATCAACAAGCATTCGTCCCAACATCAAACGTATCCGGGCTCGGTTCATCAATAAGGGTCTTCATTGCAGCTATTGTTGGAGGAATCGGTTCATCGCTTGGAGCAATGATCGGATCCCTCTTCTTATTTGGGACTGTCTGGTGGTTACGAGGGGATTGGAGCATCTTCGCCACAGGCTTTGGAATCTTAACAGTGCTTCTCATCGCCCCTGGCGGTATCAGTTCCTTCATCTATAGACTCAGAGACTGGTCATTGAAACAATTCGCGATTAAAAAAGATATACACGTTCCTAGCCTCGTGGCTGATGACCTTCTTCCGGACTCCCAAACCCAAGGAGAATTAGATGAAAGCTAAATTCTCACGAATCGTCGGGGATGGCCCGACATATCCACTCATCATTCTTTTTGGTCTAAACGCAGTAGATGAACTTGACCGAACAGCATTTGCGATTCTGACACCTGAAATACGCGACGAATTTGGACTCGGATTCCAAGGACTCTTGACATTAGTCGCTGTTGTCTTAGCCTTCTCACTTGCTCTTCAAGTACCAATCGCAGGCCTTGCAGACAAAATGAACCGCGTCCACCTTGCCATCCTCGGTGCATTGGCTTGGGCAACCTTCTCGTTCATGACAGGTCTCGCAACAACGATTGTATTTTTGGCATTCATGCGATCAGGATCAGCTATCGGAAAAGGAGTAATAGACCCAACACACAATTCACTTCTCGCTGACTGGTACGAGCCAAACCAGCGCCCAGCTGTATATTCTTTCCATCGAGCGGGTAATTCAGTTGGAATTATACTTGGAGCGTTATTAGCTGGAACGCTTGGCTATGCCTTCAGTTGGAGAGTCCCTTTTCTGGTCTTCGCAGTACCAACATTTATCCTTGCATTCCTAGCGTTCCGCCTTCAGGAACCGATTCGTGGCCGATTCGAAAGAGAAGCGGCAGGAGCAGACAAAGCCGCCGCAGAACTGGAAGAGGAACCCCCCTCGATGACGGAAGCTTGGCGTCTGTGTTGGAAAGTCGACACATTACGCCGACTCTTTGCATCGCTTCCATTCGTTGCTGTCGCTGTTGTTGGATATACAACGTTGGCGTCCTTATTTTACGAGGATGTTTTCAATCTTGACGAACGAGCTCGGGGGGTAATAGCAGCAGCAACGGAGCCTGCTCAACTTGCTGGCCTGGCGGTCGGCGCTTCCGTCGGACTAAAACTCGTTGCTAAAAATCCTGCTTTGATCATAAAATTTTTAGCGCTTAGTGTAACCCTTACGTCAATTATGGCAGCAGGGTTAGCACTATCACCTACAGTGTGGATGGCAATATCATTCAGTGCGCTTATCAGTTTCTCTGTAGCTATCGTAGGGCCTGGACTTCTAGCGGCTCTCTCGCTAGCGATACCTCCACGCGCAAGATCTATGGGCTTCAGCATGGGATCACTGTGGGCCTTACCTGGCCTTTTTGCACTTCCTCTTGTCGGTTGGGTAGGTGATAATTGGGGAATACGTCAAGGAATGCTTCTCATGACCCCAATCCTTTTTATAGGAGCTCTCATAATGGGTTCAGCGGCAAAAGGAATAGCCAATGATATTGAACAAGTGCGTTCATCAGCTCGAGCAAGAAGCGAAGCGGCACTGGCCAGAAACAAAGGAGAAGCGAAACTATTACTCACAAGGAATGTGCAAGTAAGTTACGATAAGGTTCAAGTGCTCTTCGGTGTTGATATTGATGTCGCAGAGGGAGAAATAGTCGCTCTATTGGGAACAAACGGCGCAGGAAAATCAACACTGCTCAGAGCAATATCTGGAGTCACAGAGGCAGACAGAGGAGCAATAGTCTTAGACGGTCGTGATATTACACATGCCCCTCCCAATGAAATAGCTGCATTAGGTATCTCACAATTACCAGGTGGCCACGCAATCTTCCCGAACCTAAGCGTAGAGGAAAACATTACTGCCTCTCGTTGGCTAAATAGCTCATCTGAAAGAAACTCCAAGGAGATAACACAAAACCCGTTAGAAATATTTCCTGAGATAGCAGAACGATTAGATGAACCAGCCGCAAATCTTTCAGGAGGGCAACAACAAATGCTTGGGCTCGCAATGGCTCTCCATAGTAAACCCAAAGTGCTACTTATCGATGAGCTTTCACTCGGTTTAGCCCCAGCAGTAGTTGAACGAATACTGCCGGTAATTAAACAAATCGCCGATCAAGGAACGGCCATCATCGTCGTCGAACAATCAGTAAACCTGGCCCTGACAATCGCAGACAGAGCCTATTTCATGGAAAAAGGGCAAATACGATTCAACGGGTCAACTAAAGACCTCCTAAACAGACCCGATCTCTTGCGTTCAGTCTTTCTGAGCAATACGTCAATCCCAGCAGTTGAGACGAACATCAAGCCATCAACAAATGACACGAAAACCATCCTAGAAGTAGAAAATGTGACACGTAGTTTCGGAGGAATTCTAGCAGTTAGTTCAGTGACCTTTGATGTGAGATCGAACGAGATTATCGGGATAATGGGCCCCAATGGAGCAGGGAAGACAACGCTGTTTGACCTCCTCAGCGGTTTCATTCCATCGCAAGGAGGGTCCATAAAATTACTTGGCCAAGACATCACAAATAAAAGCCCGGCCGAGCGGTCAAAATTAGGTTTAGGTCGATCCTTTCAGGACGCTCGACTGTTCCCCTCCTTAACTGTGGCAGAAGCAATCGCCGTCGGATTAGAACGATTTATATCAGCAAAAAACCCAATCTCCGGAGCTTTACACCTCCCTCACGTTAGCCGAAGCGAAAAGGAAATACGGAAACAAGTGAATGACCTTATAGAACTCATGGGATTAGAAGCATACGAGAATAAATTCATCTCTGAACTATCTACCGGAACGAGGCGCATGGTTGATTTAGCGTGCGTGATAGCTCATAAACCAGCAGTCGTCCTTCTCGATGAACCCTCCAGTGGAATCGCCCAAAAAGAAGCAGAACAACTATCACCAGTCCTCAAACGAATACGAAATGAAATGAACGCCGCCCTCGTGGTCATCGAACACGATATAGCTCTTCTTTCAGAGCTATCCGACCAGTTCGTAGCTCTCAATCAGGGAACAGTCATAGCCCAAGGTGAACCCGGCAATGTTCTATCAAACCCTTCGGTTATCTCTTCTTATCTAGGGTCTTCGAAAGAAACGATTCAAAGAAGCGGGACACTCTAATTCCCAACAGAAAAAAAATGCACTAATGTTCAATCAATCAAATCTTTCGGGGGCAAGATATGAAATTGAAAAAAAATAGTTCTAGAGGGGAAAACCTGTTGCGAAAACTAACCATGCTCATCGCATCGCTAGCAACAGTTGCACTTGTAGCAACAAGCTGTAGCGGAAGCAGCGAGTCGACTGACTCAGCCTCAAGCGAGACTGAGAGCTCCACTGCTTCAGAGGCGGCAGCCGAAGAACCTAAGAGTTCTGAGGCTGAAGAGGAAACCCCGGCACCAACTCAGGACTTAGAGGTATCAGAGGATTGCCCAACGGCCGGTGACGCAAGAGACGATCTCTTCCCTGGCGTAATGTTTTTTTCAGAAGCCCAAACTCGGTGCTTAACAGATATCAACTGGGGTGATCGATGCGATGTTGAGACTGGATTACTAAAACTACCCGTCGTTGGTGCCCCTGAATGTTTCGCTCCCTTCTCAAGTGACAATGGTGGAGCAACTGCTCAAGGCGTAACCGAAGATGCTATAACTATTGTCTACTGGCGCTGGCAGGAGAACGACTTCATACTTAATTACATCACAGGCCCGATAGCAAACGATGATACGAATGCTGATGCTGAAGCAAGCTTACGTGGACTCCTTCAATATTATGAAACCTATTACGAAACCTATGGGAGAAAGGTCAACTTGATCTTTTACGAAGGAACAGGAAACGTGGCAGACCCCATCTCAGCCAGAGCAGACGCGGTCAAAATAGCTGAAGAATATGAGCCGTTTATGGTCTGGAACGGCCCAAATCTAACAAATGCTTTTGAAGACGAACTTGTTTCACGAGGCATTGCATGTCTTGCTTGTGGTCCAAGCCAACAAATTGATTACTACAAAGAAGTTGATCCACTTAGCTGGACTTTTTCGATGAGCGGTGAACAGAATACTCTCATGGGAGTTGAATATGTCACAAAGCAACTGGCCGGAAAGACAGCGGAATACGCAGGTGATACCAACTATCACGATCAAGAGAGAGTTTTTGGCCGTCTCTATTTAGAAAGCGGTGACGCATCGGTTGAAAACAATCAAGATTTCCTAAATCAACTTGCCGAAAATGGGGTTAATGTCGTCGAGACTGTGGCCTATGCACTTGACCCAGCAACATTACAAGAGAGCGCTGCATCAGCTATTGCAAAATTTAAGGCAGCAGGAGTCACAAGCATACTTTTCAGCACCGACCCGATTGCAATGAGGGATTTCACAAGAGAAGCAACCGCTCAAGGATACTTCCCCGAATGGGTACACATCGGCAGTACTTTAGCTGATACAACAGCATTCGCTAGAACATATGATCAAGAACAGTGGTCTAACATGTTCGGAATCACCACGTTAGGTGTTGGAGTTGACTCGTTAAAAGCAGGCGCTCCCTTCCGCTACCGTTGGTTCTTCGGAGAACCAGCCCCAGCTGATGATTCACTAGGTGTCATTGACCCCTGGCCTGCGACTTTCTACCCAATCATTCAAGGAATAGGCCCTGATCTAACCTATGAGAATTGGCGTGAAGGGCTCAATCGGGCTGACCCAACTGCCAGGCGTACTACGTCATCCTCATTTTCATGGGGAGAGAAGGGAAGATGGCCCGCTGAACTTGAATACGACTTCTTTGGAAATGACGAAGTGACCGTTTTCTGGTGGGATACTGAAGCAGAGGGTCGAGACGAAACTGATGCTGTAGGTATCGGTATGTACCAATACGCGGATGCTGGTAAACGATACCTGTGGGGCGAATTCCCAACCGAATCAATTGAGCTATTTAATGCTGCAACATCGGTTGATCAATACGATGAACCCCCTCCAGGACAAGAGATACCTGACTACGAGCCACTTCAACCAGTGGGGTAATGAAAGCATCACTTCACCCATGGAATAAACAATTTTCATGGGAAAATGCCGTCCAACGAAGTGGGTTTCTAACCCAACAAGAAATAGATCAATACAACAACGAAGGTTTCCTCCTGCTAGAAAGAGTGATTCCCAAACAGGCAATAGAAGACCTCACAAGAACGCTTGATGATCTTGCAACGGAAACTGAAGGATTTCTTCAGGCAATGGAAGATGGCAGACTCTCCATCGCAGAATCAGGGGCGATTCTCTTTGGAATCCACCCCTCGGTAAGGTTCCCTGAGGCTAAAGAATTTCTCTCATCAGAGCCCTTCACTTCAATAGCGCACGATCTCATCGGCCCTAATGTTCGCCTGTATTGGGACCAAATCGTCTACAAACAGACACAAAAACCGAGGCGATTCCCATGGCACCAAGACAACGGATATGGATTCGTTGAACCCCAACAGTATTTAACCTGCTGGGTTCCTCTCGTTGACGTAAACCGTGAGAACGGTTGCCCATGGATTGTTCCACACGTACACCGCAAAGGAACCCTAGCCCATAGTTACCTTGAACCTCTAGGATATGAGTGTTTTGAAGAGCACCCAGATGCAATACCAGTAGAAGCCAAAGCCGGAAGTATCGTCATTTTCTCATCGCTCACTCCGCACATGACTGGAGCTAATACAACAAGTGAGACAAGAAAAGCATATATTCTTCAGTACGCTCCTGAGGGGGCCTTCCTACTCAAAGGCGACCCGAGCGCTGGTGAACCTGAAATGCGCGAAGCTGCGAACGAGCCGAACCGCCAATTTGCGATCTTAAAAGATGGTATTCCCCAAATTTGAGTAATTATTTCCCAAAATCGTAGATGGGGTCATCAGTATTACGGCCACTAGCAACCCACACAGACGAACCGGCCATTTCATCTGTAATATCTTCAACCCTTGACCAGTCATTACGCAATGAACGTTCGCTTATCTTCCATTGACGATCTGAATAGGTGAACGTATCAATGTATCGACCATTAAACGTATGTAAACGTTTAGAGTCCTCCTCGGATTCAACATGATACGCCAAAACATAGGATTCAACTAGAGCCCTATCGCCATCAATCTCCACCCTGATGTTAGAAACACGATGTTGTGTTGCCGAATACCGCTTTTGCAGAGAAGGCAACGCATATTCAACAAAATCTTCTATTGACATTGGGTCGGGGCCATAATTATTTAATGTAGCGCCCGGATGAAAAGCTGAGATGACACTTTCTTTATCTAATCTGTCTATGCCACGAGTGTAAGAGAGGAGACAATCAACTATTTCCGCACGTTGCGGTAACTCGTGAGGCTCAACCACTAGTTACTCTGACTCTCGGAAATAGCATTCCATACATTAACGGAAGTCAAAGGCATATCAATATGGACGACTCCTAAGTGAGTGACGGCATCAATCACAGCATTCTGTATTGCAGGGGTTGAACCTATCGTTCCTGATTCGCCAATTCCCTTAGCTCCAAGAGGATTACGAGGGGTAGCCGTCTCAGTATTGTAGGTTTCGAATGAAGGCAATTCTGCAGCGGAAGGGATTGCATAATCCATTAAATTTCCGGTAATGGGGTTGCCCTCTTCGTCATAGAACACACCTTCAAATAATGCCTGAGCTGCCCCTTGTGCGATGCCTCCATGCTGCTGCCCAGTTACTAGCATGGGATTAAGAATCCGGCCACAGTCATCAACCGCAATATGTCGAATTAGTTCAACAGCTCCCGTTTCAGTATCCACCTCAACAACAGCGACATGGGCTCCGAAAGGAAATGTAGAATCCGTCCCATCAAAATCCAGTTCGTGGGCCAAACCAGGCTCCATTCCGTTAGGCCTTTTGTCATCATCATTAGAAGCTTGTACCAATTCCCCCCAACTCAAAGAATTAGATGGAACGCCAACAACATGTAGACCACCTTCGCCAGTAACAATATCGTCAGTGCTTGCTTCTAGTAGATGAGATGCCAACTCTTTAGCTTTATCAAGCACAGTTTCGCTGGCAACATGAACAGCTGAACCTGCTGTCTGAAGGGACCTTGACCCCATCGTTCCTTGGCCTCTTGGAATCTCGTCTGTGTCAGATTGCAGAATGGTTATCTTATTCATCTCTATGCCTAAGAGATCAGAGATAATCATAGAGAATGCAGTAATATGCCCCTGACCGTGAGCACTGGTACCGACCCTTGCAGTTGCAGTACCGTCATCGTTGACTTCAACAGCACCGTATTCGTTATGCAATCCGGCGGGGGCAGTCACTTCAACGTAAGCCGAAAGACCTATGCCCAACTGTTTGGTGTGGCCTTCTTTTCGGCGAGTTTGTTGTTCCGTAAGTAACGTGTCATAGTCGGCTTCTTGAAGTGCTCTGTTTAATGCAAGAGCATAATCACCTGAATCGTAGTTGGCGCCTCCCAGAGTAGTTATTGGGAAAGCATCCTCAGAAATAAAGTTCTTCAATCGGATTTCTGCAGGGTCTAAGCCCAAATCATCAGCGGCAATATCTATTAAACGTTCAAGTAATTGGGTTGCTTCTGGGCGACCTGCACCCCGATACGCCGCAGTATGTGTTGTATTAGTGGCTGCACTTTGAGCGTGGTAGCGAATCTTAGGGATCTCGTAAACTCCCTGAATCATCGTTTGAGTAAAGAATGTTAAGAAGCCACCTATTGCGGGATATGCACCAGCATCAGCAATAACTTTTGCGTCTAGACCGACTATTGTCCCGTCGGCACTAAACCCCATTTCTCCATACATAGTCATTCCTCGACCCTGAGCCAAAGAAAGCATATTTTCACTCCGTAATTCAGTCCATTTCAGTGGCCGTTCGAGTTTTCTAGCAAGCTCAGCAGTAATCACATGCTCAACATAAACGCCTCCTTTAGGGCCAAACCCTCCACCAACGGTGGGTGCTGCCACTCGAAGATTATCTTGTTCCATGCCTAACTGGGCTGCCAACGCTTCACGAACCGATATTGGGTTCTGGCTTGGGATCCATGCTGTTAAAGCCCCATCTTTCTCGGGGATGGCTATGATGCCGTTCGATTCCAAAGGCACCCCAGCTAATCTTTGGCTGACAATACGCACTTTAGCTATGTGGTCTGCTCCCTCATTAGGGTCACCATCTTCAAGGCCTATTCCGGTTTCAAAACATAGATTTGAGCCATTCTCATCGAAAAGAACGGGAGCGCTTTCTTCAAGTGCTTTTTCGGGATCAGTAACAGCGGGTAGCGGGTCGTAATCCATCCAAATCATAGACGCCGCATCAGCAGCAGCAGAGAATGAGTCAGCCACAACAACAGCAATAATATCACCCACAAGCCGCACTTTTCCTTTCGCCAAGGGCGGGCGCGCAAAGTGGGGCGGAAATAACGGGAAAGCGAGATAGGGGGAGAGTTCCAAGTCATCAGCAGTCCATACCCCAACTACACCATCAATTTCTTTGGCTTCGGAGGTTTCAATAGAAATAATGTTCGCATGAGCAACAGGAGATCGAGCGAAATAAACGAAACCTAAACCATCAATATGCATATCGTCAAAGTACTTATCTTCACCAGTAAGCAAAGTTGGATCCTCTCGACGAAGCACGGCATTGCCAAGAATTGAACCTTTAACATCAGTCATATACTTCCCCTATAATCTCTTCTCTAGATTCTTGCATTGATATCAAAAGAATACGAGTCAAACAATCATCTTCTCGAGAGAAACAAGTTGTATTTACGAATGGAGATAATTCCTCATCCTAGATTCTTTGATGTACACTCCCCATATACGCTCTAACAAAGGGGAACATGACGTGGCGATAGTCCGAGACGTATCTGAAAGATCACCGGGAATAACTTACCAACAGTTGCTTGATGAAGACACACACCCGGTTCCAGACGTCCTACGCCTAGAATCAACCATCAGTTTTGGGCCAGACGAGTTCCCTATAACGCGATATACCACTCGAGAATGGCATGAAGTAGAAAAAGAGAAACTTTGGTCAAAAGTATGGCAATACGCATGCCGATCAGATGAGATTCCAGAAGTAGGGGATTTCTATGTTTATGAAATAGTTGGCCGCAGCTATATCGTCATGCGAAGCGGCGAAAACGAAATTAAAGCATACCCAAATGCATGCCTCCACCGAGGAAGGAAACTCAAAGACTACGACGGAAGATGTTCAGAAATACGATGCCCTTTTCATGGATTTGCTTGGGAACTCGATGGGGAATTAAAAGATGTTCCGGCAAAGTGGGATTTCCCTCACGTTGAAGCAGAACAATTTCAGCTGCCCGAAGTAAAAGTTGGAACCTGGGCAGGTTTCGTCTTTATCAACCCTGATCCAAATGCCGAATCACTCGAGGATTTCATAGGAGAAATGGATAACCATTTTCAAGTGTGGGATCTTGAGAAACGTTACAAACAAGCCCATGTTGCCAAGGTAATTCATGCGAATTGGAAAATAGCGCAAGAAGCGTTTTGCGAAGCTTTTCACGTAAACGCCACGCACCCGCAGATAATGGCCTATCTCGGAGACACCAACTCTCAGGTAGATGTTTGGGAAAATTTCGCTCGAGTTATTAGTCCGGGCGGAACCCCAAGTCCTCTTCTTGACTATGACGTAACCGAAGAAGACCAAATGCGGTCAATGCTTGACGTCAGTTACGATAAAGAACTTCCAGTCACAATCCCCGAAGGTGCGACCATGCGAGCTCATGCCGCGGCACTGTCCAGGGATAGGTGGAGGCCTGTAGCTGGTGATTGGGTTGATTCCCTTTCCGATGCTGAAATGATGGACAGCATTGACTACACATTGTTCCCTAACTTCCATCCATGGGGTGCCTTCAACAGAATCGTTTATCGGTTCAGACCAAATGGGGATGATCACCGAAGTTCGATTATGGAATGTATTTTTCTTGCTCCATATAAAGAAGGTGAAAAACCAGAATCTGCGCCCATCCACTGGTTATCTGATGATGAAGATTTTAGCGATGCCCCTGAACTTGATACTTTAGGAAAAGTCTTTGACCAAGATGTCTTCAACATGGGTAAAGTCCAGCTTGGTCTTGAAACAACTCAAAAGACCGGAGTGGTGCTTAGCAATTATCAAGAATCGAAAGTGAGATGGTTACACCACAAACTTAGTGAATGGTGTGGCGAGGGGTAGCCATGTCTCACGGATTGATTCACCCATTCACAAAAGCCCTGTATGTAAAAACTGAAGATGGCAACATTCGTGTCACTGATGGTGATGTGGAAGGCATCTTCAGAAGGAATGGGTCTTGGATAGAAGGAGAACTCCGGGAATGCGATCCACAACTTTGTGGATGGGTTGGTGGACCTCAAATTGAAAATCACAGAGTCGGAAAAGTACAAAAAGAGCAATAGATCAGAGTTAACGAGTACTAAAATATAAGAAGAGGTTCTAATGGGCTTCCCAAAAGACGTTCGTGTAATTGAAACTATGATCGGGACACGCGCCGGTGAGACTGCAAAGCTCAATTATGAAAATCTTACTGGGATGAAAGATAAGGAAACAGAAGGCTTCAACTTTCCGGCACAATACATGTTCAAGGATGTGCCCTGGAGCAACCAAGCTAGAAATTTTGAGGAACAACCGGAACCCCCACAAGGATCTGACCTGCTACTGCCTTATATGGAAAAGCATAATATTGAAGTAGCGATGATAGGGGTCGGACTAAGCCAAGAACGATCAGGAGCGAGGGAAGCTATAGAGCAATACCCAGATCGTTTTATAGGTTGTCACGAGCCTGACCCGAACGATGTAATGGGCTCCATAGCAGCTATTCGAGAACTACATGAAAAAGGCTACATCAAAGCAATATCTGCATTCCCAGCCGGAAGAAACCCCCAAGTACCTATCAACGATCCAAAAATGTACGCTCTTTACGCAGTATGTGTCGAATTGGATATACCGATCTTTTGTTGCGCAGGAATCCCAGGTCCACGAGTACCTTTTGAAGCCCAGCATGTGAAACTCATTGACGATGTCATGTATGATTT
>CERX01030862.1_pt1 | contig 11193 bp, 6 predicted proteins | sample 350251 | NCBI WGS metagenome assembly CERX01 (sample SAMEA2621044, study PRJEB7988) | marine metagenome | biome: marine biome (ENVO:00000447); feature: deep chlorophyll maximum layer (ENVO:xxxxxxxx); material: "saline water (ENVO:00002010), including plankton (ENVO:xxxxxxxx)" | depth 50 m
ATTATTCATTGTTTTTCAATACTGGAGTTACTCCATCCTTTATCAAATTTCTGGGTATTTTCTCACGCCATAATCTTTCTGAGATTAAGCGAGGATTAGTTACTTCATCTATACCAAAATTAATCAAGGTAAGCGAAAAGCTTACAAGGGCAATACTGAGTCCTGTAGGTACAAAGGTCCACCATGACTCAGTCAATAAGGCTAGGTCATTACTGGCCCAATAGAGATTTGTCCCCCATGTTACTGTACTTATATCTCCGAGCCCAAGAAACTCTAGGCCTACCTGTGCGCCTATGGCATATATTGATGCGCCTATAAATGACGATGCAAGTAGAGATAGCATTCGAGGCATGATCTCAACCAGAATAATTCTAATATTTTTTTCTCCACTCACTATAGCAGCCGATACAAAATCCCGATTTCTAAAAGTCATCATTTGAGACCTAATCACACGCGCATTCCACGCCCATCCTGTAAGCACTAAGACACCTAGTAATGTCCCAGGACCAGGTGGAAGCCAGCTAGCAAGGATAACCATAAGAGGAAGACCTGGCATAACTAAAAATATGTTTATGATCAGTGATAGTATATCATCAATTCGTCCACCATAAAATCCTGCAATCCCACCAATTAATGCACCGATTATTACAACTAAAATTCCAGTGGTAAAGCCAACAAAAAGTGTCTGTCTTGCACCTGATATTGTTTGCGCAAATACATCTTGGCCTTGGCCATTTGTTCCAAATAAGTTTTTCGTAGATGGGGGAGTTAGAGGCGTGCCCAGAAATTCGGTGGGTGATTGAATAAAAAATGGCCCTACGATTGCGATTAAAATGAAAAACAGGATGATGTAGGTTCCTATCAATGCTTTTTTATTGCTTAGAATTCCATTAAACCAGCGTCTAAAAATATTGCTATTTTGAGTTCTGGAATTCATTTTCGGGTTCTTGGGTCAAAAACTAAAATGGCAATATCAACAAGCCAATTTGCTGCGAGTACTGCAAATGTAATGGTCATGAATATACCTTGCATTAGAGGGAAGTCTTGTGCCTTTACTGCTTGAAGAAGTAAATAGCCTTGCCCTGGGTAGGAAAAAATAATTTCAGTAAGTAGAGCTCCACTTAAAACAAATCCTAAAGCCATTCCAAAACCAGTAAGATTAGGTAAGATTGCATTGCGCGCTGCATAGCGTAGCATGATAAGTCGAGATGAGATACCTTTTGCATTTGCAAAGGTTATATAGTCAGCACCCAGAGTGCTTATCATGGTGTTTCGCATGGACAGCAACCAACCACCAAGGCTTACAAATACCATTGTTAATGCTGGCAAACTTGCATGATATAATACGCTAAATATATAGGGTAGATTAAGACCTGGTGTTACTTCATTTCCATATGCATGGCTCAGTGGAAACCAATTAAGTGAGAAGCCAAAAATATATAAAATGAGCATTGCTAACCAAAAGTAGGGGAATGCTCCAAGAAATGCTAAAACTGGTGGCAGGAATGTATCTAGCTTACCTGTTCTATTCCATGCTATAAAAACACCTAAGAGTGTTCCAAGTGAGAATGCAATTATTAGGGATAAGCCTGCTAAGAATATTGTCCAGAATAGTCCGCTTGAAATAATTTCTGAAACAGGCTCTGGAAAGTAGGCAATAGATGTACCAAGATTGCCACTTAAAATTCCTTTTATATAGGACCAATACTGCATTAGTAAGGGTTCGTCCGTTAATCCAAAGCTTTGCCTCATTGCATCTATTGTTTCTGGTTTTAGCTTACCACGAAATCTTGCAAAAATAATTGATGCAGGGTCACCTGGCATTAAACGAGGAATGACAAAGTTTAGTGTCAGGGCTGCAAATCCAGCAATCAAATAAAAGCAAAGTCGTCGAATAAGATATAAGATTGATTTGCTCATCGTTTTTTCACGTTTAGGAGTGTAAAAATAAAACTTGGTTGCTCATTATTTGATAGTGGACCATATGGATTATTTTGGCTCGGGAAATTTGTAAAGTATTTTGTATTACATTCACCCCATGCAGGTTCAGCAAACAGAGGTATACCAGGAGCATGCTCTATAAATAGGTGTTGTAGATTTTGGATGATGTTTTGTATTTTATTTTGATCAGAAGTTCTTTCTAGTGATTTTATTAACAAATCTGCCTCACTCAGCCCAAATCGATGCCAGTTTAGATCTGCAATTTCACCTAGTGGCTTAACATATTCTGAAAACATCATTCCTTTGAAAAAATTATAGGGAGTTGCTCCTTTTTCTGCCCATCCTATTGACATATCAAAGTCACCAGTTTGCATTCTACCAATCCAGGCACCAAAATCATATGTTCGAACTTTTGTTTTAATGCCTACATTCTTTAGGTTTTGGCTTATAACCTGAGCTGAACGAATCCAGTCACTCCACCCAGAAACTACAATGATATCAAGCTCCAGAATTGAACCATCTTTATCTAGCCTTTGATTTTTTTTATTTTTTGCATATCCAGCATCATCCAGTAATGCATTGGCTTTTTCAATATTGAATGAGGTCCAATTTTCTTTTTTATCGATATCTGGTGAATGCCACTTTGCCATTGGACCTGAAAGGCTAGTCACGTGTGCAGGCTCTGTATAGTTATACATACCAACCTTCACTACTTGGGGGCGATTGATTGCGTAGCTTATTGCTTTTCTGACTCTCACATCGCCTAGTATGGGATGTTTTGTATTTGTATGTAGAAAAGTAGAATATCCTGTATTGGGAAACCAATACTGATGGTGCTCTGGATCCTTATCAACAAAAATACGTTCAATGGCTGGTATAAAAGCACCTGACCAGTCTAGTTCTCCACTTAGTAGTGCGAGTGTTACTTGTTCATTGCTAGAAAAAGCGGGAAAAATTAGTTTATCTACATGTGGTTTATCAGGCTGCCAATAGTTTTCATTTTTTCCTAGCTCCCATATCTGACTATCGAAACGAAGTATCTCTGTATATGGACCTGTCCCTACTGGTTCTGGGTTACTATATTTAAGTGGATCATCTATCTGACTCCAAATATGTTTTGGTACGATGTATGTTCCAGCAATGGCATCAAAACCTGGTACATAAATTCTTTTGAAAGAGACCTCCAGCATCGTGTCAGATTGAGCGACTACACTTTTTAAATATTCCCATGAATTTCGAGTATCCAGTGCTGGGTACCTTTTAGTTAAATTGAAAGTATAGGCGACATCATAAGCATTAAAGGGTGTACCATCTGACCATTGCACACCAGATCTAATTGTAAATAATAATTTTTTATTATTATTTTTCCACTGATAACTTGTCGCTAGCCATGGTACCCACTCGGCTTTTATAGGGTTATAGATATACAAGGGCTCATAGATACCACCTCTTGTTGGCCACCTCGGTATTGATGCAGGATTCAAAGGTTCAAAATTCCTTACCCAAGATAAAAACTGTTCTTGGTAAATTATTAATCCTTCTTTATCTCGAGAAACATTTCTATCACAAGATTGCATAATTAATAATCCAATAATGAAAATTTTATAGAATATGTTTTTTGGCATTTATATCTATAAATTAAGTTTCTTTTGAATAAACTCTGATGTAGTCTATTTCCATTTTTGCAGGGAAAATGCTGTCATCGATTCCCTTTGCTCCGCCCCAAGAACCACCAACAGCAATATTAAAGATAAGATGAAACCTTTTATCGAATGGCCACTTTGCCCAGTTATTATCATTCTTAGGATATCGTAATGAAACTGAATCGTTTACTTTCATAACAATTTCATTTTCATTCCACTCCAGAATGTATTTATTGAATTCTTTACACGCGCCTGGTATTTTTACATAACCATGCTGATCCGTGCCAGCTATATCGCCAGCGAAAAGAGCAGCATTATGGATACTTGTAACAATTATGTCTTCATCAAATCCAACATGTTCCATGATATCGATTTCACCACTTAGTGGCCAATTTCCATATTCCCAGTCTGTTGGTAGTGCCCATAGAGCACTCCAGGTGCCTTTCCCGGGTGGTATTTTTGCACGAATCTCAAACCGGCCATATTTCCAGCTGTTTTTGGTTTTTATTCGTGCACTTGTATAATTAGACCCTTGCAGAGCTTCTTTTCTGGCTTCAATAATAAGTGCGCCATTTTCTATCCTTACATTTTTTGAATCATTGGTGTAATGCTGAGATTCATTATTTCCCCAACCCCCACCAGTTACCCAGTTAATTGCTGTATCAATTCTGGTGATGGGAGGGTCACTAATATATGTCTTAAGCTCTTTATTTTTAAAATATGTACCTCTGAGTCCTTTTTCTCCATTGGGTGAGGTTAGGTGTGAACTTGGGACAGGCTGTTTGGAAAAGTTTTTACTCTCCCATCCAAATATCATTGCTTCTCCTCCACTTTCTTCAAAATAATCAATAATAACCGAGTAGCTTTTACCTTCTTCAAGTTGTATGGTGCCGCTTTTTTCAGTTGGGGGTTGAAGGTTCCAGTTATCAATTATCATTCTATTATCTATTGAGAGCCGAACGCCATCATCAGATATTATGAAGAATGTATATTCGCTGGTAACGTTTATATTGATTTCTCCTTCCCACCGTACTGAAAAATTATCATCAGGTATTCCTTCAGGGGTGAAATAAGATGAGCTCTTTCCGTATGCCTCGAAGGAGGGGGCACCGGTACCTAGATCAAAAGTCCAGTTTGAGGTATCGATTTTTTCATTTTCAAATTCATCATGCCACACTAGGTCCCATCCAGGGACTTTATATTTATCGGTAGTGTTTCCGCAAGAATTTGTAAAAAAAATTGTACAAATTAATGCCAGGCTTAGAATGATAATTTTTTGCATGATTTTGTTTATATTATATTATTATAATCGTTGACGTTTGATTATCAATTTATGCCAACTTTAGTACGATAATTTAGAACTAATAGTAATCACTTATAAATAAGTGATTCAAAATTACAAATAAAATATAAATATTATTGTTAATGTGATATGTTTTATTGGCTGTAAAGTCAGTGCGCGTTAACGTTTTGTAATAGATTATTTAGTTTTTAAAAATAAGATACAAAAATGATTAAGTTAGAATATTAAGAATTAACTTAATTACCAAAGGAGCAAGGCAAAATGGGATACAGGTTTATTAAAAATAATGTTTTAGCTACTATATTTTTAGGGATTCTCAATGCGCAAACAGTAGCAGTTACATTCCAAGTAGGGATGGGAAATGAAACAGTAAGCAATGGTGTATGGCTAGCTGGAGGGGACGCTGGAAATCCAGGTTTTGAGATGACAGGCTCTAACGGAGATATGATATATTCAGTAACGCTTGATGTCCCACAGGATGCAAGATATCATTATAAATTTGTCAATGGGCCACTTGATCAATGGTGGAACGGTGCATGGGAAACTGTCCCCGAAGCTTGTGGTGTTGGGCAACACTTTGATCGTTATGTCGATGTTGAATCTGAGGATATGGTCTTGGTGCCTGTGGTATTTGGGACATGCGATTATATCGAGCCTATCTATGTAATAAATGATTTTAATGAGCCACTAGATGTATTAGACGAGGGCGATGGGGCATTCTGGGAGGAATATGATGAGAGTGAGTCTGACTTAAACTTCAGTAACCTTTCTCAAATAACAGATACAGAATATACTTTTGATGGTAGTCCAGTAATGGGTTGGAACTATGGTGTTGTTGGTACTTTTAGTTGGGGTGGCTATACTGCTGAATTAAGTCTGTTTGACCAAGTTGTAGATCTCTCAGGTTATAATTACATTTCATTTAAATTACGTAACCTTACCCAACCTCAGATTGGCGGGGTCTTTTTTAGGTTTGTACTTTTTGATGTAAGTAATACTACATCATGGTCATCAAGAGATGATGTTGAGGTTTGGTTTTCCTTTTTTGAGGGTAACCAATCACCGTTGTATAACGATTCTGAAGACGGTTGGGTAGAATACAGAATACCGCTCCAATCATCTGGGACAACAGCTCCAGGAACATCGTACACTCAAGGATTTACCAAAACTGGTTGGGTTGGGATACCTGGAAATAATATCCTAGATATTGATCAGATTGGAGGGATTGCGATTGAGGTTGTTAGCACGACCCAGGGAGCAGTTGCTCAGGGTGAATTTTTACTGGAAGATATTCAGGCTGTATTTTCACCTACTATCCTAGGCTGCACAGATGTAAATGCTTGTAACTATAACCCTGATGCAGATGAGGATGATGGTAGCTGCTATGAATGTAGTGATATTACTTTTAGGGTTGATATGTCAAATGAAACAGCCCACTCGCAAGGAGTATACATGGCTGGAGGAACACTTGGACAAGAAGGGTATTTGATGGAAGATTCCGATGGAGATGATATTTGGGAAACTACATTAGAGTTGAGGGTTGGAGATACGACAAGATATAAATTTAGAAATCAACCAGCTCTTAACTCCTGGAACGGGTTTGAGCCTGCCGGTGGGCTGATCTCAGGAGGATGCTCTGCGCCTGATGATTGGTTTAACAATGTGAATGATAATTATGATGATAGATTTATCATCGTACCTAATATGGATATTACCTTGCCAACGGTTTGTTATGGCTCATGTGACTCTTGCGATGAACAGAACATGGTTGATGTTACATTTTCGGTAAATATGAGTGATATAGAGACCAATCCTGCTGGTGCTCATATTTCAGGTGAGGCATTCCCCGAGCCAGGTCTAACAATGTTAGACCCTGATGGGGATGATGTGTGGACCATTACAGTTCAAAAATCTATTGGAGAATTATTACGCTACAAATTTGCCAATGGCCCTGTTCCAAATTGGTCAGGTGACTGGGAGACAGTTCCATTAGAATGTCAACATGCTGACAACACTGACAGGTGGGTCATAGTGGGAGAAACTGATATGGAACTTGAGACCGTGTGTTTTAATAGATGCACCAGTTGTATTGATGACTATCCGGTTGATGTAACATTTAATTTAGATATGGGTAATGCTGCTGGTTTTGATGGTACGCAACAGCCTTATGTCTTTGGATCCTATAATGAATGGGACTACTATACTCCAACCTTACTATCAGACTCCGATGGCGATAATATTTTTACAGGAACCATAGAGAACCTTATGTTCTATGACTCCGTTACTGTCCTTTTTGCATATGGTCAAAATTTTGAAACAGTTCCTGAAGAGTGCGGAGTTAGTGATACTGATTTAGGAATGTATGTTAGGCTATTGCCAATAACAGATGCTGATGGCGAGGAGACCCTAGTACTTGACCCTGTTGAGTATGGTGGTTGCCCGCTAGACGATACACCAAAAGCACTATTCCAAGTTGATGCCAGCAGTGTGATTAACCTGTGGCCTGAAGGATATGATCTGTGCGTTACAGGATCTTTTGATGCTTGGTCTGGTTGTGGACTTAGTCTATCAGATAGTGATGGTGATAATATTTTTTCTGGTATTCTTACTGGTCTTACCGATGGAGATAATTATGAGTATAAGTTTCTTGTAAACGTGGATGGGAATGCATTATGGGATGACCCTAACTATGATTCAGGTCCGCCATTAGGATCAGCATGTGATTTCAATCCAGAAGATAATTATACTAATTATGGATTTACAGCTGTAGCAGGTATAGAACCTTTAGATCTTGGAGTGCAACCATGGAACGGATGTGTTGCTCTTAGCAATGATAGTGATAATAGATATTTAGCTCCTAAGGATTTTTCGTGTAAGGCATATCCAAACCCTTTTAACCCATTTGTGACTATTCATTACGAGCTTGAGAATAATGAATTTGTAAAACTCTCTATTATCAATATTTTAGGACAGAGAGTGAAAACTCTGGTAAATGCTGATCAAGATCTTGGTGTTTATTCATACAGCTGGAATGGTAGAGATATGAATGGAGCAGAACTTAATTCTGGTATATACTTTGCGGTTATAGATCATGGTTCGTCAAGGGACATTTTAAAAATAACTTATTTAAAATAATGAGCAGACTTAAAAAGGGTAGTATATCTACCCTTTTTTATTCTATTTAAAAAGAGGCACAAAAAAAGACTAATTGATGTTTAGTAATCTAATAAAAGCACTAGCTATTTTTATCTATTGCACACAACTATCTTTTACGCAAACCGTAGGTAAAATCTCTGGTAAGATTACTGACAAGGGAAAAAATAGTCCGCTTATTGGTGCAAATATTATTATTACTCAGACCCAAAAAGGGACAAGTGCTGACGAGGAGGGCTATTTTAATCTTCTAAATGTCAGTCCGGGAAAATATTCTGTTAGATTTATGATGATAGGCTATGAGTCAGTGACAGTAGAGGATGTTATTGTCTCTGTAAATAGGACTACGTCACTTGATATAAAAATGAAACAGAGTGTTCTTGAGAGTGAAGAGGTTGTCATATACGCAAGCAAGTTAAGTCGAAAAAAAGATCAGACAAGCACTGTAAAAAATATTTCTTCTGAAGAGATTGAATTACTTCCTGTTGAAGACCTAGGCGCCGTTGTTAATATGCAAGCGGGTATAGTAGCAGGCCATTTCCGTGGTGGCAGAAGAGATGAAGTTAGCTATATGATTGATGGAGTTCCTGTAAATGATGCCTACGGTGGAGTTGGTGGAGTTTCAACGCTTGAGGTGGAATCTGTAAAAGATCTTGAAGTAATAACTGGCACTTTTAATGCTGAATATGGAAATGCTATGAGCGGAGTTGTAAACGCTGTTACAAAAGATGGTAGCAATGATTTTCATGGAAGTATAAACACGGCCTATTCTAGTTACATAACAAACAACTCTAGAAATGGGGAGGAGGTATATATTGGCCTTGAGCCATTTGGTATTAATACTAATTCAGATTTAAGGTTGAATGTCAGTGGCCCAATTATTAAAGACAGGCTATACTTTTTTTCAAATTTTAGAACACAGGGTATCAATGGTCACTTAAATGGTTTAAGGAGATTTGAGGTTTGGAATCTCAGTAACTTTTATGATCAAGATTCATCCAAGTGGTATAGCGAGAATACCGGCGACAGTTCGTTTGTACCAATGAATAAAGGAGACTATTCCTCCTTGATGGGTAAGGTCTCTCTTAATCTTGGTAACATAAAATTTTCATGGATGTTAAATAATAATTATTCACTATCAAGAGGATATAATCATATATATAAGTACAACCCTGATGGGAGATCTTATCAGGATGCTAGTACTTCTTTATCGATGTTTCAGTTCAACCATTTTTTAAATGAAAAAATGTATTATGATATTAAATATTCTATAACAAATAATGAATATGGTTCATATGTATTTGAAGATTATGACAGCTATACTATTGTTAAGGAAAGTGGGACCTACCAGGGAGTTTATCATTTATCTGGAGATACCATATATAATTATGTCAATGACAAATACATGACAGCTTCTGGCCCTGGTTTTTTTACTGGCGGGCAGGACAAGGGGCACACCAATAGAATCACTATTACAAAGAATTTTAAAACAACTTTAAACTGGCAAGCGACAAATGCACATAGTATAAAAACTGGATTCTCATTTATTAACTATGACCTACAAAATACTTATTATACTGTTCGCAATGCCTACGCTGGAACAGATTTAGAGTCTGTTCAATATAAACCTATAGTTCTTCCTGATAGTACTGTTTATTCAGATGTTTATGCAGTTGAACCCAAGGAGATGTCTTTATTTATTCAAGATAAATTTGAAAGAGATGAGATCGTTATCAATTTAGGCTTGCGTTATGATGTCTTCGATGCTAACACATACTACCCTAGCCAAAGAAGAAACCCTACCAATGCATCAACATATTATCTAAAAAATATTGAGGGTACTGACTCTTTAGATACTGATGGAAATCTAGTAGTCGATTTAACAAGAATGTCTCAGCCAGTGAATTCAAAAGCAGCCACACAGTTAAGCCCAAGATTTGGTTTTGCTTATCAGCTCGGCAACGTTGCTGTGCTTCATTTTAGCTATGGACATTTTTTCCAGATGCCCCCTATGTATGCTCTCTATTCAAATCATTCATCTATAATAGGACCAAGCGATTATTCTACAACGGTTGGGAATGCAAACCTAGCCAATGATAGTCTTGGCTTAAATGCTCAAAAAACTGTCAGCTATGAAGTGGGATTATGGCAAGAACTTGGCAAGAATACGAGTTTAGAAGTAAATCTATACTATAGAGATATATACGATTTATTGAGTCTAGCAACCATTAGTACATATAATCAGGTTGAATATGGAATCTATACAAACAAAGACTATGGTAATGTTAGAGGACTAGAGTTGAAGATGGACTATAGTATAAATAAACTTTTTATACAGACTAATTATACCTATCAGTTTACAAGAGGCAACGCAGACAACCCGGCCCAAACATTTAATAGGCAGGGTGCTAGTATTGATGAGGTTATTCGCTTTATACCAATGAGCTGGGATCAGAGGCATACATTTAACCTCTCACTTGGTTACAATACACAAAAATTTGGTGTTTCAGCTACGGGATATTACAATTCAGGAACACCATATACTTTTTCTCCACAGGGTGAGAGTAATCTTGCATTGTTGAATCTTTACCCAAACAATGATTATAAGCCATCTAACTATCACGCAGACTTATCAGCCTATATCAATCTTCCTAAGATTTTTGGATTAAATTCAAAAATTGATATCCTGGTTTACAATTTAACTGACAGGTACAATGAATATGGAGTGAGTTCCGAAACAGGAAGAGCATACTCCGCAGTGGTCAATGAAACAGAGCTGTTGAGCCACAGAAGCAATTTCAATACATACGAAGACAGATATAAAGATCCGTCTTCGTTTTCTGCTCCAAGACAGATAAAAGTAGGTCTGACTGTTCGGTTCTAAATATAATGAAAAAAATATTATTCATTCTTTCCATCACTACTAACATCTTCTCTCAAGGCGTTGACTATGCAGGGCCTGATGATCCAGCAGGAGATATTGAAGCTGAGAGAGAGGGGTACATGAATGGTAATAGGGTTTTACTTTATTACCAAAACACCACTGAACTATCGGCCTGGCAAAAGCCTAATGTTTCTAAATGGCCTAATAACCCCGATGGGACAAAAATGTTGGATGGCATTGGCTTACTTGTTGGTGCAAAAGTTTATATA
>CERX01054410.1_pt1 | contig 11138 bp, 13 predicted proteins | sample 350251 | NCBI WGS metagenome assembly CERX01 (sample SAMEA2621044, study PRJEB7988) | marine metagenome | biome: marine biome (ENVO:00000447); feature: deep chlorophyll maximum layer (ENVO:xxxxxxxx); material: "saline water (ENVO:00002010), including plankton (ENVO:xxxxxxxx)" | depth 50 m
GTGCAGATGATCGCCGCCATTTCCGTGGGCATCTATCAGGGTGTGCCGGTGCTGGATCTGGACTACCCGGAAGATTCCTCCGCCGATACCGACCTGAACGTGGTTATGACCGACAAGGGCGGCTTTATCGAAGTGCAGGGCACCGCTGAGGCGGCACCTTTCAGCGCGGATGATCTGAACGCCATGCTGGCGCTGGCGCGTCAGGGCTGCGAGCAGCTGTTCAGCCTGCAGCAGGCAGCATTGGCAGACTGAGACAGCGTTGGTAGGCAGTGACGCACAAGTCTGTTACAACGGGCATTCTCTTCTTTAACGCGCATGCAAGGAGTGCCCGATGACCGATCCCGTTGATCCTGCTGTAGAAGCCCCCGTCCCACCGCCAGGCAAGCCGAGTTCGGAAGCGCGACAGTGGGCGCTGATTGCGCATGTCTCCGCCTTGCTGGGCTGCGTGTTGCCGTTTGGCAACCTGATTGGTCCGCTGATTGTGTGGCAGCTGAAAAAGGACATGGACCCCTTTGTCGATGATCAGGGCAAGGAAGCGCTGAACTTCCAGATTACGGTCACCCTGATGCTGCTGGTCTGCGTGCTGCTGATGCTGGTGCTGATCGGTATTCTGTTGGCCTGGGTGGTGGGCGTCGCCGCCTTGGTGCTGGTGATCATCGCCGCCATCAAGTCCAACGAGGGCACCGCCTACCGTTATCCCTTCTGCTGGCGCCTGATTAAATAGGCGCAAAAAAAGCCCCCGCAACCATTGGCTGCGGGGGCTTTTTTTTTCTGTGTCTGCTCTGCCGGTGCGCTTGCACTCGGGGCGGTATGCTCAGACCGTTTTCAGCTGTCAGATACTCAGCGTCCAGTCGTAATCGATGATTACCGGTGCGTGCTGCGAAAAGCGGACATTGCGCGGGATCTTCGCCTGCTTGACGAAGCGGCGCAGGCCCGGGGTCAGAATCTGGTAATCAAAGCGCAGGCCAAGATTGAGGTTTTCAGCTTGCTCGCTGTTGGGCCACCAGCTGTACAGCTCGGACTCGCGCGTGACCTCGCGGGTGGCGTCGACATAGCCCATGTTGCCGAAAATCTCGTCCATCCAGGCACGCTCCGGTGCCATAAAGCCGGGCTCATTCTGACAATCACGCCAGTTTTTCACGTCCAGCTTGAGATGGGCGACGTACAGTGAACCGCAGTAGATGAACTCTCGACGCTTGCGGCGTTGCTTGTTCAGGTAGCCGGCAAAGTCGTCCATGAACTTGAATTTCTGGTTCAGGTCGGCGTCGCCGTCGCGGCCCGAAGGCAGCAGCAGGGAGGTAATGCTGACCTTGTCGAAGTCAGCCTGCAGGAAGCGACCGTAGCGGTCGGCGGACTCAAAACCCAGGCCCATGATGATGGCCTTGGGCGCGGTGCGAGTGTAAATGGCAACGCCGCCCTGGGATGGCGTTTCGGCTTCAAAGCAGTACTGCCAGTAGCCGTCCAGCCAGTATGGGTCCTGCTCTAGCTCGGGGGCGGTAACGCGGATGTCCTGCAGGCAGATGACATCAGCGTCCTGCGTGCGCAGCCAGTCAAACAGACCGCGCTCGGCTGCGGCCTTCACTCCATTGACGTTGAGACTGATGATTCGCATGCGTGGCTCCCCAAAAAAGCAGCGTGTATGATACCCGAGGTTTATTGAATTTTGTAAATGATGAGGGTGCAGATGCACGAATATCAGCGGGAGTTCATTCGTTTTGCGCTGGATCGCAATGTCTTGCGGTTCGGTGAATTTACCCTCAAGTCCGGGCGCAAGAGCCCGTATTTTTTCAATGCCGGCCTGTTCAACGACGGTGGCTCGCTGAGCCGTCTGGGCCGTTTTTATGCCCAGGCGCTGGTACACAGCGACCTGTCTGATGTGGATGTCATCTTTGGCCCGGCCTACAAGGGCATCCCGCTGGCGGCGGTGACCGCCGTTGCCCTGGCTGACAGCTTTGACCGCGATTTGCCCTATTGTTTCAATCGCAAGGAAGCCAAGGACCACGGTGAGGGCGGTACGCTGGTCGGCGCTCCGCTGGAGGGTCGCGTGTTGATCATCGACGATGTGATCACCGCTGGCACCGCGGTGCGTGAAGTCATGCAGATTATTCAGCAGGCAGGCGCTACCCCAGCTGCCGTGATGATTGCGCTGGACCGCCAGGAGCGCGGCCAGGGTGAGCTGTCGGCGATTCAGGAAGTGGAGCGTGACTTTGGCATTCCGGTGATCAGTATCGTCAGCCTGAACCAGGTGATGGACTTCATCAAAGACGACGACGAGCTGCAGCAGCACTTGCCGGCAGTGCAGGCTTACCGGGCTCAATACGGTATCTGATCCATTGCTCTGAGCAGGCAGCTATAGTTAATGTGATTCGGGTCGATATACTGCCAACTGGCCATCAACCTGATGAGACCAAGCTGAACGCCACGGTAAAGGAACCGCCTGCGATGAAATGGATGATGACACGCGCCACGCTGACACTGGCAATGCTGGGCCCCGTGCCGGCTCTGGCAGAGCTGTACCGCTACGTCGACGATAACGGCGTAACGGTGCTCGACAGCCGGGTGCCGCCGCAATTCATCAGCCGTGGCTATGAAGTGTTGGATTCGCATGGACGGGTCAAGCTGGTGGTGCCGGCGGCGCCCACAGCCGCAGAGCGCGATGCCCGTCGGGCGGCGCTTGAGGAGCAAGCCCAGCGTCAGGCCGCGGACTCAACGCTGCTGCGCCTGTATAGCAGCCTGGCGGACCTGGACCGGGCCCGGCAGCGTCAGCTGCAGCAAATCGACAACCAGATCACGGTAGCCAAAACCAATATCCAGGAGCTGCGTGCCGAGCGTGAGGCGTTGCAATCGCAGGCGGCCAGCCAGGAGCGAGCGGGGCGGGCCGTGGAGCAAGGCATTCTTGACCAGTTGGCGGCGGTGGATGCTGAAACCCAGCGCCTGCAGCGGCTGGTCCAGCGTCAACAGCAGGAGACCGTCAAGGTTACCGAAGACTTTGCACGCCAGCGCGAGCGGCTAGCGTTTCTGCTCGGCGAATCCTGAAACCCCTAACCCTGTACGGCCGGCGCGGCCTGCTCGGGTGCGACACACTCAAAGCTGTTGACCGTCCGTTTAAAACTCTCGGGAATCGGTGTGGGCCGGCGGGTGGTCTGGTCGGCGTGCACGTAGACCACCTCTCCGGTCAACAGCAGCTCTTCGCCTCGATAGATCGCGGCGACAAAGCGCATGCTGCTGTTGCCAAAGTAGGCCACCCGCATGTGCACATCCAGCAGGTCGTCGAACATCGCCGGCGCCTTGTACTCCAGCACGGTCTTGGCGGCAAAAAACTCGCTGCCATCCAAGCCATCGCCGGGTTGTACCCCGGCTGCTGCGCGCAGCGCCCGGTAGTACTCGGTCACGCCCACGTCCACGTAGTTCAGGTAATGACCATTGAACACGATGCCCTGCGGGTCCGCCTCGGACCAGCGCACGCGCAGCGGCGTGCTGAAACGGAAATCGCTCTTGAGCATCAGGCTTCGCGCACCTGATTGGTGATCAGGGTACCCACGCCGGTATCGGTGAACAGCTCAAGCAGCACCGCGTTTGGCACCCGGCCGTCAACAATGATGGCGCTGCCGACGCCGCCCTGTACCGCGTCCAAGGCGCAACGAATCTTCGGCAGCATGCCGCCGTAAATGGTGCCGTCGGCGATCAGCGCGTCCACCTGGGTGGTGCTCAGGCCGGTCAGTACCTTGCCTTCCTTGTCCATCAGCCCGGCGATGTTGGTCAGCAGCATCAGCTTCTCGGCGCCCAGCGCCTCGGCGACCTTGCCGGCAACCAGGTCGGCGTTGATGTTGTAGGAGGCGCCGTCAGTGCCCACACCGATGGGCGCGATGACCGGGATGTAGTCGTCGGAGACCAGGCGGTTGATCAGGTTGGCGTTGACGCTGGAGACTTCGCCCACGTGGCCGATGTCGATGATCTCGGGCTTGTCCATGCCGGGAGTGTGGCGGCTGACCTTGAGCTTGCGTGCCTTGATCAGGCCCGCATCCTTGCCGGTCAGGCCGATGGCGCTGCCGCCATGCTGGTTGATCAGGTTGACGATGTCCTTGTTGACCTGACCACCGAGCACCATTTCGACCACGTCCATGGTCTGGCTGTCGGTTACGCGCATGCCTTCGATGAACTGGCTTTCGATATTCAGGCGCTGCAACAGGTCGCCGATCTGCGGGCCGCCGCCGTGGACCACCACGGGGTTAATGCCGACGGTCTTCATCAGCACGATATCGCGCGCGAAGCTGTTCTTCAGCTCATCGTTCTCCATGGCGTTTCCGCCGTACTTGATAACGATGGTCTTGCCGGTGAAGCGCTGAATGTAGGGCAGGGCTTCGGTAAGAACGCGTGAAACCTGGGCGGCGGCGTCGCGACTCAACATGGTGGTCTGGTGTCTCCTGTGGTGGTTCAGAATGAGGGGGTGAGGTCGGGTGCGACAGCCTGCAGGCGCTCGCGGAACAGGGTCTTGACCCGGTTCAGCTCCTCACTGCTGTCGGCCTCAAAGCGCAGCACCAGCACCGGTGTGGTGTTGGACGCGCGGATCAGGCCCCAGCTGTTGGCAAAGTCTACACGGATCCCGTCCAGGCTGGTGACCTGGCCGTCACCCCAGTCGGCCTGTTCGGTCAGCGCACGAACAATCTCGAACTTGCGCTCCTCGCCGACCGTCAGGTTGATTTCCGGGGTGCTGATGCCGGCTGGAAAGCGGGCCATCACGGCGTCGGCGCTGTCGGGTTGCATGGACAGCAGCTCCAGCAGGCGACACGCGCTGTATAGGCCGTCATCAAAGCCGTACCAGCGCTCCTTGAAGAACAGGTGGCCGCTCATTTCGCCACCGAGCAGGGCGCCGGTTTCCTTCATCTTGGCCTTGACCAGCGAGTGTCCGGACTTCCACATGACCGGGCGACCACCGGCTTGGCTGATGACCTGCGGCAGCTGGCGCGAGCACTTGACGTCAAAAACGATGTCGGCGCCAGGGTTGCGGGTAACGATGTCTTCGGCGAACAGCATCATCAGGCGGTCGGGGTAGATCATCTCGCCGGTGTCGGTGACAAAGCCCAGGCGGTCAGCATCGCCGTCAAAGGCGACGCCCAGGTCGGCGCCGCTGCGCTTGACCATTTCGATCAGGTCGGTGAGGTTTTCCGGCTTGCCCGGGTCCGGGTGATGGTTGGGGAACAGCCCGTCGACGTCGCAATACAGCGGGATCACTTCACAGCCGATGCCGCTGAGCAGGCGCTCGGCAATGACTCCGCCTACGCCATTGCCACAATCGACCACTACCTTGAGGGGGCGGGCGATGACAATGTCGTCGACGACCTGCTGCAGATAGTCGTCCAGCACGTGCAGCTGGTCGCGGCTGCCGCTACCGGCGCGCAGGTTATTCTGCTGCAGACGCTGGTGCAGGGCGCTGATCTGATCGCCCGACAGCGTCTGGCCGGCGACTACAATCTTCAGGCCGTTGTAGGCTGGCGGGTTGTGGCTGCCGGTGATCATCACCCCGGAGGTGGCGCCGCTGGTGTGCGTGGCAAAGTAGAGCACCGGGGTGGGAGCCATACCGATATCGCTGACCTGGCAGCCGCTGTCCATCAGGCCCTGGATCAGCTGTTCGCTGAGCGCCGGGCCGGAGAGTCGGCCGTCGCGGGCCACCAGGACGCGCTGCTCACCGGCATCCAGGGAGGCGCTGCCAATGGCCCGGCCGAGCCAATACACGCCTTCTTCGGTCAGACTTTTGCCGACCACGCCGCGAATATCGTAGGCACGGAATATTTCCGCCGGCAGGGCGGGAATGGCCTGGGCGCTGGTGACGTTGTCGTCGGCGTCCTGCATGGCAAAGGGGTCGTCGTCGAGGATGTCGATGTCCAGCACTTCAGTGGGCTGGAAGATCGGGTTGCTCAGCTCATTGTCGGCAGGCTGCACTGGCTTGGCGGCGGCCGGTTTGGCTGCCTCCGCGCGCGGGTTGTTGGCGCCGACCGTCTGACCGCTGCGCTTGACCAGCTGCAGGATGTTTTGTGCCGGCGCTTCCAGCGGGCCGAGCGCCAGGCCACCGGCCTTGTGACCGAGGGTCAGCTGGGTCAGGGTGTTGGCGTCGGCGCGCACGGCGGCGCTCCAACCACGTTGCAGCAGCAGCAGCGCGAATAGGCCGCCAAGCAGCGCGAGCAGGGCGCTGGTAACCAGCAACAGGATATTGGGGGTTACGCTGGACAGGCCGCTGCCCGGCTGAAACTCCAGCTGCCAGGCCGGGTTATCGGTACTCAAACGAATACTCTGGCCCTTGCCGCTACCCCGTTCAAACAGCACCTGCTCAGGGCCGCCGGGAAACTGCTGAATCAGACGCACTCGGCCGGCGTCATCGGCCAGCGCGGGCAAGCTGGCGAGGATGCGCGAAAGCTGCATCACGGCGGCCAGGGTGCCGTCGGCCGGCGCGTTGGGTGAGGCGCGCAACGGCTTGACGCTGTACAGCAGCCATTGGTCGCCAAGCTGGTGCGCTTCGACCGGCACCGGCAGGTCGCGCTCGGCGCGGCGAATCATGTCCAGCGCGGCAAAGTTGAGTGGTGCATCACCGGTTTCAATGCGTTCAGCCTTGCCGGGTGCGTGCGTGTAGATGGCCAGGGTATCGGCTTGGTGATAACTCAGCAGTCGATCCAGGGTAGGGCTGCCGCCTTGGCTCAGGGCAACCTGCAGCTGCGGATTGGCGGCGACGCGGGTCAAGTCACGGTCCAGCTGTGCCAGTCCCTGATTCAGGCCGCTGACCTGTTGGCTGGCGTAGCCCTTGACCAGTGCCTGGTTGAGGTTGCCGGCGTAGCCGCTCATGGCGACCCAGAGGACCGCTGCCGCCGCGCCGATGCCGGCCATGGCGAGGGCGACGGGCAGGTTTACGCTGGGCAGCCCGGCAGGCTTGCTGGCGGTTGGAGTTTTGCGGCTGAGTTTCATCTTTTTATTTGCCTCCCTGCGAACATGATCGGATAGACCGGTCAGTGGGTCCCTGTGTGGCCGAACCCGCCTGCACCGCGCTGGCTATCGTCAAACTCCTCGACGATCTGCAGCTGGGCTTGCAAGACCGGGACCAGCACCAGCTGTGCGATGCGCTCGCCCGGGTTGATGGTAAAGGCGCTGCTGCTGCGGTTCCAGCAGGACACCATCAGCTGGCCCTGGTAATCGGAGTCAATCAGGCCAACCAGGTTACCCAGCACGATGCCGTGTTTGTGGCCCATGCCCGAGCGCGGCAGGATCATTGCAGCCAGGCCGGGGTCGGCAATATGGATGGCCAGGCCGGTTGGCAGCAGGCTGGTTTGTCCGGCTTCCAGTGTCAGCGGGGCATCGAGCATGGCGCGCAGGTCCAGACCGGCGGAGCCTTCGGTGGCATAGCTCGGCAACGGCCATTCTTGGCCCAGGCGGGCATCCAGTACTTTTGCTTGCAGCGCTTGCATCAGGTGTCCTTAAAGTTGTTCGGCAATACGGGTGATGATCTGGCGAGCCAGTTTCTGCTTGCTGGCCTGTGGCAGGCTGCTGCGCGCCAGTTGGCGGTCAATCAGGGTGACTGCGTTATCGTCACTATTAAAGCCGATCCCGCTCTGGCTGACATCATTGGCGACGATCAGGTCCAGCTTTTTGCGTTGCAGCTTGTCGGCAGCATAGCTCAGCACGTCGTGGGTTTCGGCGGCAAAGCCCACGCAGAATGCGGGGCGCTGGTTGTGGCTGGCCAGGGTGGCGAGGATGTCCGGGTTGCGCACCAGCGTCAGGGTGAGCCCATCGTCGCTGGCGGTATCTTTCTTCATTTTCTGCTCGGCCGCGCTGGCCGGGCGGTAGTCGGCGACCGCCGCCGAGGCAATAAAGATGTCGGCTGGCAGGGCGGCCTGGCAGGCGTCGAGCATGTCCTGCGCGCTGATCACGTTGATGCGCTGAACGCGGGCAGGCGTGGGCAGGTTGACCGGCCCGGCCACCAGGGTGACGCGCGCTCCCGCTTCGGCGGCGGCCTCGGCCAGCGCAAAGCCCATCTTGCCGGAGCTGTGGTTGGAGATATAGCGCACCGGGTCGATGGCTTCGCGGGTCGGGCCAGCGTTGATCAGCACGTGACGGCCAGTCAGCAGACCGCGCTCGAAGCATTCGCTGGCCCGGGCAGCGATATCGGTAGGCTCCAGCATGCGGCCTGGCCCGACGTCGCCGCAGGCCTGACCGCCGTCACCGGGGCCAAACACCTTTACGCCGCGCTCCAGCAGCTGAGTCAGGTTGTGTTGGGTGGCGGCGTCGCGCCACATGGCCTGGTTCATGGCGGGTGCGATAGCAATGGGGGCGTCGGTGGCCAGCACCAGCGTGGTCAGCAGGTCGTCGCCGCGGCCCTGGGCCAGGCGGGCCATCAGGTCGGCGGTGGCGGGCGCAATCAGCACCAGGTCGGCCCAGCGCGCCAGTTCGATATGCCCCATCGCGGCTTCGGCGGCCGGGTCCAGCAGGTCGCCATGGACCGGATGGCCAGACAGCGCTTGCAAGGTGAGCGGCGTAATGAATTCGCGAGCGGCGTTGGTCATGACTACACGCACCTCGGCCCCGGCGTCGCGCAGGCGGCGGATCAGCTCGGCGCTTTTGTAGGCGGCGATGCCACCGCTGACGCCCAGCACCACCTGTTTGTTGATTAACGACTGCATTGTGAACTCGCCCTCATGCTGCAAAAGGGGGCTTTGAGGGCCCCGCGAAATGCCCGCTACGATAGCACAGCCGCTATGTGTGGCGCTGCGCAGCACGGTGCTGTTGCACGACAGGGAGAGTCCATGCCGATTACCGATTGGCCGATCAGTGAGCGGCCGCGTGAAAAGCTGCTGAGTCAGGGCGCGCCGGCGCTGTCTGATGCCGAGTTGCTGGCCATTTTTCTGCGCACCGGTCTGCCCGGCTGCAGTGCGGTGGACCTGGCGCGTCAGCTGTTGACCAGTTTTGGCAGCCTGCGCGCCCTGCTGCAGGCAGATTTGCGTCAGTTTTCGGCCCATGCCGGCTTGGGCCCGGCCAAGTACGCGCAGCTACAGGCGGTGCTGGAGATGGGGCGGCGGCATCTGTTTGAAGACCTCAAGCGCGGTGATGCGCTGACCTCGCCGGGCGCGGTCAGGCAATTTCTGCGTGCTCGCCTGGCGGCGCTACCCCATGAAGTCTTCGCCTGCCTGTTTCTGGATAACCAGCACCGGGTGATTGCCTTTGAAGAGTTGTTTCGCGGCACCATCGACAGCGCCAGCGTTTATCCCCGTGAGGTGCTCAAGCGGGCGCTGGCGCATAACGCGGCGGCGCTGATCCTTACCCATAACCATCCGTCGGGTGTGGCTGAGCCGAGTCAGGCCGACTTGCAGCTCACCCGGCGACTGCGCGAGAGTCTGGCGCTGCTGGATATACGGGTGCTCGACCATCTGGTGATTGGCGATGGTGACCCGGTTTCCATGGCCGAGCGCGGGTTGCTGTAACCATATTGCGCGGGAAAAGTCGTTGCCTGTGTTGACGCTTTTTGGTATAAAGCTCCGCTCTTCTCGGGGCTGCGCCTGTAATGTGTGTTTTCAGGCGGGTTAAATCCACTCGCCCCGGCTGGACAACAGATTCTTTTATGGCTTCCAACCAGTTTGGGTTGGGCAAGTGGTTGGAGAGGGTTAACCATGTCTCGAGTATGTCAGGTGACCGGCAAGGGCCCGGTTACTGGGAACAACGTTTCCCACGCTAACAACAAAACCAAGCGTCGTTTTCTGCCTAACCTGCAGTACCATCGTTTCTGGGTTGAGTCGGAAAAGCGTTTCGTTCGTCTGCGCACTTCCGCCAAGGGCATGCGCATCATCGACAAGCGCGGCATTGATGCCGTGCTGACTGAAATCCGCGCCCGCGGCGAAAAAGTCTAAGGAGCATCATCATGCGTGAATTGATTCGTTTGGTGTCTTCTGCCGGTACTGGTCACTTCTACACTACCGACAAGAACAAGCGCACCACTCCCGACAAGATCGAAATCAAGAAATTCGATCCGGTCGTGCGTAAGCACGTGACCTACAAGGAAGCCAAGATCAAATAAGATCTTCGCTTGCTGACAAAAAGCCCGCTTTCGAGCGGGTTTTTTGTTGCCTTTGATTTAGCGCCAACAGATTTAACCTCAGGGCTCACCGCCGATGGCGAAGTTCGGCAGACTGTCGACCGGCTGGGCGAACTCGAAGGGGATGGATACCGTCTGCAGGCCAACGTTCTTCTGCACTACAAAGTGCAGGTGCGGGCCGGTGCTGTTGCCGGTGTTACCCGACAGGGCCATTAACTGGCCCGGGTTGATGCGCTCGCCCTCGCGCACCTGCACTGAGCCGCGCTTGAGGTGCAGGTAAACGCTCATGGTGCCGTCATCATGCAGCAGGCGGACAAAGTTGCCGGAGGGGTTGGTGCCGCGGCCGCTCTGGTTGTTCTCGATCTTCACGACCTGGCCGGCGCGTGCTGCCACGATGGGTGTGCCCTCCGGCATGGCAATATCGATGGCGTAGCGGCCCTTGACGCCGGTGTGGCTGTAGCGCCCGCCCGGGCCTTGGGTCATGCGGAACGGGCCGCCGCGCCAGGGCAGTGGGTAGTGGGTCAGGGTTTGCTCTGCGCGCGGGTCGCCCAGGGCGTGCTCCAGCCGGTAGTCGTAGCTGGGTGTGCCGCCCGCTGTGGGCTGCAGGGTGACCAGGCGAATTTGCTGGCGCGGTGGCAGCACCCAGCTGATAGGCTCGCTGGGGGCGCCAAGTACATTCTGGGCGTTGCTGACAGTCAGGCGGATCTCGACCGGCGCATAGAGGTCGTTGTGGACAATCAGCGTCTCTCCACCGGCATGGCGCTTCTTGGTCACGTAGACCTCGCGGTCTACGTTCTCCACCATGGCATCGCGAAACACGATGACCTGTGCACCCTCTACCCGCTGGTCGGTATAGGTGGTCACACCGTTGGCATCGGTGTACTTGTAGATGTTGCCAGCCAGCGCCAGCGGGCTGACCAGCAGAAGTGTTGGCAGTAAGGCACGCATCCGCTGCTACCTTTGTTGTGATTGGTGCTTTTTTGCGAGTCTAGCGCTGAACGCGGGTCGTGGCGACCCGCGTTTGTCAGCTGGCCGGGCGCAGCGAATAGGTGCGCAGCGAGTCGGCAAA
>CERX01001079.1_pt1 | contig 11135 bp, 8 predicted proteins | sample 350251 | NCBI WGS metagenome assembly CERX01 (sample SAMEA2621044, study PRJEB7988) | marine metagenome | biome: marine biome (ENVO:00000447); feature: deep chlorophyll maximum layer (ENVO:xxxxxxxx); material: "saline water (ENVO:00002010), including plankton (ENVO:xxxxxxxx)" | depth 50 m
TTGTCCACTTGACCGTCTATCAATTATCTGCTCTGAAAGAAAATCTCTACCGGGGTTGGATTGATGAATGAAAAGGTTGTGCCGCGGTCAATGGCGCCGTACAGATTGGCACTCCTGCCCGGGGATGGGACTGGACGAGAGGTAATGGAAGAAGTGAAGCGGATACTCTCAACCTTCCATGATTCAGGAGCAATTTCATTGGAAACTACAGAGATTCCTTGTGGCGGACAACACTATCTGGATACTGGAGAGGAGTGGCCGTCCGGCTCTTTTGAACACTGTAGGGACGAATCTGATGCCATCGTAGTCGGTGCAGTTGGCTGGCCAGGAGCTACTCTCCCAAATGGCGACATTGCCGGAGGACAGGCACTTCTAGGACTTAGGTCGGCATTGGATCTGTATGCAAATGTTAGACCTGTAAAACTCTACAAGGGGGTCAAGCACAAGGTCCATGGAAGTTTCATCGATGTTTGGGATGACGAACTCGTAGACATCGTAATGGTTAGGGAAAATACTGAGGGTCTGTACCATTCTCTACTAAGGAGGTCCGGAATGGCTGCCAGAGGAGAGGAAAGAGACGAACCACTTGTTATCGAAGGATTCCCCGGTCTAGAAGGAGAAGTAGGCTGGGACGTTAGGCCGATTTCCCGGAAGGGTAGCGAGAGAGTTATTCGTTTCTCATTCGAACTAGCCAAGCGACGTGAATCCAGACTTGGTGGCGTTCAGAAGGTAACATGCGTGGACAAGAGCAACGTAACTAGGGGATGCAGACTGTTCAGGGATGTTTTCAGGGAGGTCTCATCTGAATACCAGGGCATTGTCACTAACGAGGCATTCATTGATGCATTCACCATGTGGCTAGTCAGGAGCCCCGAGGATCTCGATGTGGTGGTTCTTCCGAACATGTTTGGAGATATAGCCACGGATCTAGCCTCAGTATTACAGGGCGGGATGGGTATGGCGGCTAGCGCCAATATAGGAGATGAGCACATGTTATTCGAGCCAGTTCACGGGTCCAGCCCGAAATACGCCGGACAGAACAAGGTCAATCCCATCGCGGCAATATCTTCTGTGCAGTTGATGTTCGACTCTCTTGGTTTGAAGAATGACGATCAGGAAGCGATACTGTGCGCAGAAGTCATCGAAAGGGCGATTTCAGAACACATGTCCTCAGGAGGTCCAGTGACCTACGACTTGGGAGGCAAGGCCTCAACTACGGAGGTCGGCGAGGCAATAGCGTCCAGATGTGCGGCGATTCTCTCACAGCTAGGTAGCTGAATAGGACATGAAGCACTATTCTGAGAAATGATCACCAATCTCTTTCAGGGACTCTTTCAGAGATTTCCGATTGTCCCAATCTTTCTGTCCGTAATCGGAGTCATTGAGTAGACAGGATAGAATGCCCTCGAACGCTCTGGAAACCTCGTCCACCATCGTCACTGTAGCCATTCTTGAACTTCTAGAAAGAGGATTTAGATCGACTACAAGAACCTCCTTCCCGAGACTAATCAGAGCCTCGCACCTGTCTCCATCCTCCAGGGGAACAAGGATAGTATCAGCCCTGCCTATTCCTTCTCTAGTGCATTTCGAACGTGGGCCCTCCAAACCCTCTATCTTGAAATTAGGAGAGTCACCTAGGAGCGAAACCCCCTCGACTGAATCCTTCCAGTCGCCATCGAAACCGTCAGGCGCATCCTCTTTGGATACGTTAAATCTCAACTCCTCTAGGAGCGAGATAAGCCCCCTAACCCTGCTTGGAGTTCTGTAGTAGAGGTTCACCTCTACAGGACAACCAAGAACTGCAGCCAATCTAATCGCCCCGTCGCCAGCTAGGACTACCGTGTTTCCATTAACGGAGATGACAGGTCTTCTAGCATTCCTGAGGCGAGCCGCACATTCACGAATGGCCTCTCTGGCCGACTCAGTGGTCGTTTCTCCGAGCAGATAGTCGAAAGCCTCTCCTCTCCCATGAGCAATCATTGCCGAGTCCGCAAGAAGGCCCATAGAGCTACCATCCACTATCTTCTGCCTTGATTCTAGGGACTTCTTCCTAGGGTGGCTATCAGGAATCCTGGCCATCAACTCCCTCCAATTAGCATTGATAGGTCCAGTGGAGGGACTCCCATGTTTATCGAGCTTGAAGATATCACATCCACCATGGAACCCTCAATCCAAGTATGCAATCCATCCAATGTGACTCCTCCCGATCCCTCGAGTATGCACCAATCCCTTAACCCAGACTCTCTCAGAAGAAGTTCGGCAGCTCTACACTCATCTGGGCCCATATTGTCCAGCAAGATTACTATCTTTTCCTCCCTTCCTCTGAATTTCTGATTTTCTGACCAGGACTCTGCTGCCGTAATCGCCTGCGCAGCGTCCTGAACTTCTATTACGACAAATCCCGCACTTTTTTCGAAATCAATGGAGGAAATCGCAGATGAAATTGCTGATTTAACATCATCTCCAGAGCCGATCACGCTCAAATCATTCTCCTTGATCATCAATGCATCCGTCCTACTGAGACGATGGGTCAACCCCCCTCCTACATGCACGGCCCATTTATCCATCATTCCCCATGCGGTTTTTCTTGTACACGCAACAGAAACATCTCCTGACCCCTTTACCCATTCGGAGGTCCTCGTTGTAATTCCCGACAACCTACCAAGAATGTTTAGCATAACCCTCTCGCAACTCAGGACACTATCAGAAGGCCCAGATATGGAGAGAATCTGACTACCTACTTCTATATCCCTTCCTTCTTCCACATTCCAAGTCAAATCGCAGGAGGGAAACCACTCTGTGATAAGCAAGTCAACTGGAAACCTGCCACAAAATACTCCTGCGCTTTTTGAGATCACCACTGCTTCAACGATAATCCCTGTGTTTACATCAGTTGCAGAGTCATCTGACAAGTGAGCAACCAGCCATCTCCTCATCGAATCCTGAAACAACTTTGTTGGATGAGGAACTTCCTTTGCATCGTATAGCAAGTGGGATCGGTCATGCGGCAGCCTGTCCACGCATCCTGCACTGTAAGCCCCCCCTTGAATAGTACTAGTTCTCGATAGGGTCAATCGAGAGAGTCAAGCCCGGACTCGGCTGCTGACAAGCACGCAAGAATATCATCTACCGATGCTCTCGAGCGACTTAGTCCGTCCGTAGTAACCTCTATTCTCAACTCCACAGAGTCACTGAAATCCAATAACTCAACTGTAAAATCATCTGGATCGTCAGGACTGATTGCTGCCAGTAGCGCCTCCCCTCTTTCCTTCGAACCAGTCCAAAGTATGGATGCAGTTACCTTTCCCATCATACTCCCCAGAAACGACTTCCTTGGACTAAGTCATCGTCCTCGGAGAATGATTGGACTATGGTTCTCAGGAGGTAGTACATTACCATGGACATGATTGGTAGCCCCCAATCGTCCCCTAGTTGATTGAATGTGGGACTATATTCCTGCCCTGATGAAATCACGAGTGCCACGTCGATTGTTGCCGCTACGAAGGTGTAGAAAACTACCCCAAGACCGATTAGTAGGACGCTCCTTCCTGTGAAGGAACCCTCCTTCCACCTCAGAACTCCTAGAGCAAGTAAGAACGAGAATACGGAACCCACAATCCATTGTAGAACCTCATCAACAAGCCCTAGCAAGTGCTCGAACTGAGAGTTCCCATCTGGAACAGGATCGTCCCATCCCGCCCAAACAGTAGCAACTGCTAGGAACAAGCTCACAATTGACATCCCCCAAAGTAACGATGAGAAAAGCCCCCCTGTAGCGCTGTCTCTCATCTCCATGGCTACCCTCTCCATTTGTGCCTCAAGACCCAGCCCCTTGCCCAAGACCCACAATCCTATCAGGAGTGGTAGAGAGCCGATGAGAGCTATTCCGTTTGGTAGGATTAGGCCTAGACCAATTATGATTAGGAAAACTGCGAGTGGAACCAGAAGTCTAGACCTGAATCTGGGGTCCTCTATGGCCTTCACGATGTAGTAGTAGGTGCCCTCAATCCCTTTCGACTGCCTAACTATTACCTTCTCGACGGTGTCCACTCTCACCCTCGAGGTAACAATTGGCAGAGAGGCTTCGTCATCAGCGCCATCCGTAACGAGGAGTGCGGCATCTGGTTGGAAATCCTGAATCACCTCGTCCAACTGGCTAGCTATCGCCCTATCGCTCCTAGGTCCTACCCTCACGTCTCCTGTTAGAATAGCGATCTGAACCTCATCGCTCGCACCAGCTCCTTCTGCCAGCCTATCATGATGGTGCAGTGCACCAAGAATCGCGTTAGTATCGGACTCTTCTGGGTCCGCGATACCCAATCTGAGGGCCGCTGTCAGGCAGGATTTCCTGCCAACAACTGGCCCCCTAATCCCCGATTTTACTCCCAAATCATTGTCTCTGTCAATTGTGAGAACCAGTGTTCGTACTATGCTCACGCCCCCCTTGGAGAGAGTTGGTAAGCACCTACTTATGAGGAATTGGCCGAATCGCTAACTGAGCCATTGGCATCTCCGACAGATTCCTCATTGCCTGAGCCGTATCTCCTCCTCTGCTTTGCTCTGATATATTTCAGTGGATGAGTCAACCATTCTTGATCACAGAGGGGATCCTCCCCTGTTTGGACGGGGCATCTGGCGTTCGTTTTCAGAGAAGAGCATCCATGAGGTGTATACTCTCTTTCGTAAATTTGGCCCACTTGGTATGATGTAGTATCGGCGTCATAGTCTGGGGCGTTGGAAAAAAAGTTACACGTCTGCTCCTGCTGAAGCCCTATAGATCTAGAGAAAGCGGCAAGGAAGACCCTTCCAACATGATTTACATTTACCCCCTGGTTCAACTCAGAGACAGCCGATTCGAAGCATGGAGGCCAGTCATCTCTAATCGCTGCCGTCATGGGCATCTCCTCCTTGACCCTTTCAGAAAGTAGTCCTGTAATCCTCTCTACCGGGTCTGCGAACTTAGCCGCAAACTCATCGTCCATCCTGGAAATCCTATCTTCACAACTCATCTTCAGACTCTCTCTAACTCTCTCCTTGATCAATCGAGAAGCTCTCTCTCTACCCGTCTCTCCGGCTCCAGAATCCAGACAAACCCAACCGTCTCTCACAGGTCTATTGACTAATCTCCAGTATTTACCGGAAATTTTTGGACTAAGCTCAATGAAGTCTACCATTGGAATCCAGTAGATCTCAGAGCCATCACCATTAGTTTCAACCACAATATCAGAGAGAAAAGAAGAGGAAAGCAAGTTGAAGTTCTTGGAGTCCATACCGAGTAACTTGTCAGCTCTGCTAGCCTCACCCTCTATCCATCTTGAAAGCAACCTCTCATCGAATGACGCACAGACCACTAGCATAGCATGAAGGAAGGACAGCGTCTCAGTCATCCTTCCAACGTCTGTTGAGAGGTCAATTGTGGAAGAGGATGCTGCCTCCTCCTGCTGCAGGACTGAATCAACTAGTCTTAACCTGCCTCTAACTCTCACATCCTCGAGCCAAGGAGCTTCGATTAGATCCTCAACAGTTATTCCATTCTCCTCTAACATCTCACGAATGAATGACCTTCCCTGTGGAAGGAACGGATACCGAGCAAGTAAACCGTTGTCATTGATTTCAGGAGCTCTGATTGGCATCGGCACAAACTAAAGAGTTCCGCGAGGGTTCTTCAATACTTACCGAGTCCTTCCAGTGGAGAGCATGACGAAACAAGAAACTCCGTCGGACTTGACTCCTTCTTATCCAACCCTGATTGATATTCAGAATGAGGTTAGAGAATACTTTGGTTGGACCGAGGAGAATGACTTAGAGAGCGCAATTGCCATGCTTCGAAGGGTCGAAGACTCTACTGTAGGAATCTGGGCTAGGCACAACAGAGCGGCTTCTCTTTCCAAGATTTTCCGAAGAATCGTGATTAGGGAAGCACGAGTTGCAATTCTCGGAGCAGCAGTAGAACCAGAAGAGATAGCCTCTATTCTAGATGGTCCAACGCTTATTGTAGCTGCAGACGGAGCGGTTGGAGCGATTTCAGAGATGCCTGCCTCACTATCTGAGAAAGCATGGTCTCGAATTGTGTGTATGGTTAGCGATGCCGACGGCGGTGAAGGAACATATCAAGCAGTTAGAAGATCAATTCCCTTCGTATTACATGCCCATGGAGACAATAGAGAAGATTGGGACAACCTTCTAGGATTGGCCGAAGAACAGACAAGCCCACCTGAGCTTGTGCTAACTCACCAGACACAAAACTCAATCGATGGAATGTACAACCCTGGTGGATTTACTGATGGGGACCGTGCAGCATGCTTCTTAACGGCACTAGGGGCGAGAAAAGACAACATCATGCTACTAGGAACTAGATCTGACATTGTCGGCAGGTGGTCAGGAAATACCGAGAAGTCCTCCAAGCTCCAGAAACTGCAGTGGATGAAATCAATTCTGAAGATTCAAGGACTTTGGGACTCCTAGACTTCGAAACTCCCGACCTCGACAGTGGAGCCATCTGGTTGAATCGATCCAGAAAACCGTTGCTCATCTCCACGGTTGTTCACATTAACCTCGAACTGAACCTCTCCTCCTTCCCCCTCTGCCTCAAAGTGCCTTACAACCACCGAATAAGTCCCAGAAGGCGGAGAAGAGTCCCATCTAATTTGTCTGGAACCGGACCTAGGATCGTAACCCTCCATGTCGAATTTCCCTCCTCCCATACCCTCCGGATTGAAGAAAGACAACTCCTCGCCGTTAGAATCAACTATTGAGAGCCCCAAATCAGAACTACCTTCCCAGTTGAGACTCACTGATGCACCTTGTTGAACCGTTCCTACCCTCGTCCTAAGCGCATCCACATCTCTAGCCTCGGTGAAATCCTCCTTTACTTCCTCAGTCAATTCCTCATCACTCACCGTAGGCTGAGGCACTTCTCCGTCCGGACCAGCTATGGCGAACTTAGCGACAAATTGCAGGTCATTACTCTTGACTAGGGAGCCCTCATAGAATCGCTTACTCTCCCCAATTGTCAGGCTGACTGTGAAATCCGTCTCGTTCTTTTTGTGAATTCTTCGTAGAAGAGGGACCCATGAGAACAATCCCTTTGTATGGATTTTGTAGTGTCTGACTCCGACTCTATAGACTCCAGGAGGAGGAGTTTTTGTCCAGACAATATTCTCAACAGGGGATTTCGAAGTAGGCTTGAAGTTCATGTCCACATCTAACTCGCCGCCGCAATTTGACGTCCTGTTATCGTGATAGATGTGCTCTCCAGATGGGGTGATGACATGGAGGTCTAGATCATTCCAGTTATCCCACATCAGGCTGATCTGGACAGAACCCCTCTTTGCTCCCTCCCTCTCCAGCCTCTTCTCGAGTGCAGAAGCACCCTTTTCTGATATCTCGGCTTCCTGAACTCCAGCACCAATGGCCTCCGAACCCTCGCCTAGTGAACCGGATACGGTTGGAGTTCCAGAACGATCTCTCCCTCTGCCCCTCCTCCTTCTAGATGTAGATCCAGCGAGAACCTCATCTGGTACATTCCTCCTTGTTGAAGGAAGGATTGTCCTCCTTTTCTGTGAACGCAAAATTCTGAACAAGCCGTTGAAGGTCGCCATCAGAATAAGGCCGATGACAACGAGGGATACAGCGTCCGCCACGTGACTGAACGTGAGCAGTGACTTTTCATAACATCGGTTGCAGACCCAGACGAATCAAGAAGAGTAATATTTTCATCCGGTTGTTTCATAATGATGGTTAGTCTCCTCTACGAGGAGGGGAGCGGAAGCGATGCGAACACATTCCAGTCAACAACCCTCGAGAAACCTGCATAGGGTAACGAATACGGCTAGCAAGGCCACGATTCTAGTCGCTCTACTTTTCCTATCCCCACTTCTCGCGGGCATTCCCATCGCTACGGACGAAGAGAACTCAATGCCAAGCTCGACACGCCAAATGAGCCCAGATGTGGTAGTAACCGACCTAGACGTCACCACAGCTTCCGCTATGGTCGGAGGAACACCTACACTGGCCCCAATTAATCACGTGATTGTAGTGGGGACTACCAATCAGGGCGGATCTACTGCCGAAGGAAATGTCACCCTCAATGTAAACGGAGTAGTCGTTGACAACAGGACTGCCACCATCACTCCTGGAGGACAGGTAAACAGCGTGATGTACTGGGACGCCTCTTCCCTATCAGGAACAGGCTATGAGATAACTGCCTCATGGGTCCCATCATTATCTTCGTCCGACTCCGACTCGAGTAATAACCAGATGTCTCTATCTGGTGTCAGCGTCTTAGAGGTGGAGTCTGCATCAGACATCGCAGACTCCCTACCATCCGATGGATCCTCCCTCGCAAGAGCCCTCTGGGAGGGGGCAATCACGGTTGTCAACACAGGTAATCAACCGGTCGACGTCACAGCCCAGTTAACACTAACTCCGTCACTGGGAGGTTCGAGCGTCGCCCTTACTTCCAGTATAGAGCAACTTCTACCCGGAAGCCTTGCAGACCCCCCAACTCCAGCTAACATCACAATATCGTTCGATGGCTCCGGCCTGGAAGGGGATTACACCCTAAGCGGTAGCCTACTTGTGTCCGGCTCCACTCAGGGCTCGGTCACGATCGACTCCAGAATAGTGAGTTTCGTCGCCCTAAGGGCATCTCTAATTCCTGCCAACAACCGCAACGTCGATCCAGGCTCGCAGGCAACACTAAACTTCATACTACAGAACTCCGGAACCGTTGAAGACAACTTCACAGTGACCCAGAGCAACAACTCCGACCCGTCTGACTACTGGGTAAATATCACTGACCAGATACACGACTCCACTAATCTACTCAATGTAGGCCCACAGCAAACCCATGCGATTCAGATCCCAGTCGAAGTCCCTGCAGATGCCGCCAATGGAGACGCCGTGATCGTAACCGTGACTATTCAGAGCGACACAGCGGGCTACGTGCTCACAGCCAGTACGATGGTCATGGCCGGAGGTACATTCAGCGCGGAGATTTTCCAGAACCACAGCCATTCGATGGGTGAAAACTTCGCGAACATCACTCCTGGTTCTCCAAGAACCCTGCAATACACCCTAATGAACACCGGTACCGCGCCAGCCCAGTATCAGATAGATGTTGGAGCCACGGAATCGGTGCCATACTGGATCATAGACTCACCCGTCACAATCACAGACGTCCTGTTGCCAAATGAGACCAGGACGCTTCCTGTAACAATCACCACCCCGGAGCTAGAGATGCCGCTGAATCCGTCCTGGAAGGTCTCTTCTATAGAGCGAGTGGACCTGATGATCCAAGCGATCCCACTACAGGGAGGGGTCCCTGCGGTCAATCAGACGACGCTAATGATAGACAGCATTGTTGAGTTGGATATCTCCTTGACCGGCGAAATCAACGACATCTCAGTTGATGACATCATGGGAGGGAATACCAACAGGTTCGTGGGCTTCGAAGTGACGATAGTTCACAATCTTGGTTCAAACAACACCTTAGCCCAAGTGTCCCTCAGTGCCGTGCCATGTACCTCCCTGGCGCCAACCACTGCCGCATCGGGGAGCCCCTGGAAAGAATCCACCTGCTCAAATGGGAAGGTGTTCCTTCAGGATACCCCGGCTGGCTCCAGCCTCATTGAGAATTCGCGTTGGACGGCTACGGTCCAGACCTCGTCCTCTTCCTCAGCCTCGACCTTGGAACTCCTACCAGGAGAGACCGGATACGGCATGGTGGGACTGAGCTTTGGCCCCACTCCAGATTTCCAATACCCATCGGCAGGTCACCTCAACTTCTCGTTCACGGCTACATCATCCTGGGCTGCGTTCTCCGGAGCGATTTCCCGCAATGCCACAGCCACGGTTTCCATGTCCATAGCCGAGATATGGTCGGCAGAGCTGACTTCCTCCGCAGCGGCCAATGGGGATCCCGGGACCGCCATATCCTCTGAAGTGTTGCTGAAGAACACAGGAAACGATCCGGCAAACTTCACCATCGGATACGTCCCCAAGCCCGGATGGACCATCACATTGGGATCCAACGCGGCGAACCTCCTGCCCTCTATGACGAATCTATACAATGACGGATCATCAACCCAGAACCAGCGGTCAATAACGGTCACTGCCACCCCCCCAGCCTCTGCAAGAGCTGACGAGACTCACCAGGTCTGGGTTTACGCTAACTCCACGGAGACCGGAGAACTGCTTGCATATGCCCCTGCCCTCTTCACGCTCACCGAAGTCATCTCGGCCGAACTCTACCCACCTACGTCTACCGCGGTGATCACCCCTTCCCCCTCACTTGACAGCAGAGTAGGTCAGAAGACACTGATTGCCCTACTCAATAACACCGGTAACAAGAACATCACCTACAACCTGTCCTTGGACAACCTCGATACAGACAAGATCAAGGTCTGCTTCTCCGAGGAAATGCAGCCCTGTGAGACTGAAACCACACTATTGGTACCAGCAGGGTCACAGGGGATCGTCAGAATCTACTCCACAGCCGGCCAGGACTCGAGAGCCGATGAAGACCAGAGGTTCTACCTGAACGCATCTCATGACGGCCAGCTACTTTCTACCAGCGAATGGAAGGTGCAGGTTGCCCCCGATCATGCAGTACTATTCCTCCTTCCCACCCTGTGGGAGGTAGCCCCCGGGAACACCCTAGATCTGGAGGTGGGATTACGAAACGACGGCAACCTCTTGGAGACACTGAACCTGTCGGTGACCTTCCCGGAGGGCATGACAAACTGGTCTTACCAGGTCAACGACTCCGGATTCACCATAGACCAGTACGAGACTCACAGCGTACTCCTCAGCATCACACTGCCCCCTCTCAAAGACGGAGACCAGATTCTAGTTGCCGACGTCATCCACAACCTCACCTTGAGGGCGGTAAACATCACCGACCCGTTCCCCACATGGCCTGCAACAAAAATCGTCGATGGGGTGGCTCAGACCGTTCCACTTTCGGAGAGGGTCGCTATGGGTGGAGGCGTTCCAACCGGGACCTCGACACTCCAAATCAAGGTCCTCCCTGTCTTCGATGTGGATTTGACCAAGTCCCCAGAGAGGATAGCAATAGTCCCCGGTGTGGAAAGGTCAATCGACTTCGAAATGGAGAACAAGGGCAACGCACC
>CERX01070348.1_pt1 | contig 11131 bp, 9 predicted proteins | sample 350251 | NCBI WGS metagenome assembly CERX01 (sample SAMEA2621044, study PRJEB7988) | marine metagenome | biome: marine biome (ENVO:00000447); feature: deep chlorophyll maximum layer (ENVO:xxxxxxxx); material: "saline water (ENVO:00002010), including plankton (ENVO:xxxxxxxx)" | depth 50 m
TGCTTCCTAATTTCCCTCATCCTACTATTCTTGTCAGACTCGTCATCAGATTGCTCAGACAGGACCTTGCTAGCACTCCTAGTCAATCCTGTGAAGACGAGAGTGAAATTCTCCGAAAATTTCTGGGACAACCCTTCCGAAATCTCGATCGGTTCTACTTGGACTCCATTTTCTCCGAACCTGATTGAGTTGACGCCTCCAAAAGAGGCTGCGTACTGGTCCTGTCTACCGATCGGCGCACCCAAGATGTCTATCTCAATCTGGCAAGCTTCTTCAGCGAGCTGTTCCTTGGAAACAACCCTTCCTTGGAAGGCATGCATCGCATTCAGTAGACCTACAGTAACAGAGGAGGAGGACCCCAGTCCAGTTCCCTGTCCCGGTATATCGGCAATCGTGGTAATCTCGACACCCGATTCTACTCCAGTAAGTCTCAATGCCTCCCTAACCAGATCGTGTCGTATGTTTTCTAGGGATCCTACATCCTCCATGGATGAGTAAGAGACTCGAATCCGATCATCAAATCTCCTGTTTATGGTAACATACACGTATCTGGACAGTGCAGCTGAAACAACCCTGCCTCCCTTTGGCTCCGACATCGAGAAGTCATCGATATCCGTTCCACCCCCACAGAATGAAACTCTGAGAGGGGTTCGACTGATTATCATCGAAACTTCGGGGCAGAGTATCACTCATCAAGACGCCGGTTTGAAGAAATTGAGCATTTTATCGATGGCAAGGCATATGAGAGGGCTGCTTCCGCGATAGTCAGAGAACAATGGGCGACATAGTCACTATGGACGACCTAACCAACCAAGATATCGTTGCCGTTCTGGATGATGCCGAGAGACTAGTGCCAGTTGCTAGAGGCGATGTTTACCTACCTCTCCTGCAGGGAAAGGTGCTGGCAAACATGTTCTTCGAAAACTCAACTAGAACCAGAATGTCATTTGAGACTGCCATGAAGAGGCTCGGCGGTTCTGTCCTGAACTTCACTTCAATAGGCACATCAGTAGCGAAGGGTGAGACCCTCTATGACACCATGCAGATGATTGACGGATATGCTGATGTGGCCGCTATCAGGCATCCAAGACAGGGTGCAGCCCAATACAGCGCTGACGCTGTGGGAATTCCTATTCTGAATGCTGGTGATGGTGCTGGAAATCACCCCACTCAGACTATGCTTGATCTCTTCACTATCAGACAGGCACATGGCACTCTGGAAGGGCTTAATGTGGTCCTTGTTGGAGATTTGAGATATGGTAGGACGGTCCACAGCCTTTCCCATGCATTAGTTAGGTTCGGAGCCAAACTTACTCTGGTATCACCATCAACTCTGAAAATGCCAGTCGAGATAGTTTCGGATCTCAGAGAACATGGGTCAGAAATCACTGAGACAGTGTCATTGGAGGACCAAATTTCAGGTGCGGACGTAATCTACGTAACTAGGATCCAGAAGGAGAGATTCCCGGACGAGGATGAGTACGCAAAGGTAGCCGGGATATACAAAATCGAGGCATCTGACCTTTCCGGGGCCATGAAGGGTATGATTGTGATGCACCCTCTACCAAGGGTGGACGAGATAGATCCAGGCGTGGATTCTACCGAGTTCGCTAGATACTTCGAGCAGGCTTTCAATGGAGTGCCCACTAGGATGGCCCTGCTCTGCAGGAGTCTAGGAATAGATGTACCAAAGAAGGTGAATTGATGAGCGAGATGAGGAGAGTAACCGCAATTCGAAACGGTACAGTAGTTGATCACATCCCCTCAGGCAATGCAATGCAGGTAATCAGGATTCTGAGGATAGACACGGATAGGGCTACTCCAGTATCTCTAGTGATGAATGTTCCCAGCGACAAGTTGGGAAGGAAGGATGTCTTAAAAATCGAGGATAGAGAACTAGACCAGGAGGACTTGGATAGGCTTGCTCTGATAGCACCTGCTGCCAGTATAGCGATAATCAGGAATCATGCTGTTGCTGAGAAGATGAGAGTAGAACTGGCTGATGACCTGGTAAATATTGCCAAATGCTCATTTTGGAACTGTATCACGAAGAATAATCGCGAACCATTACCACAAAGGATGCGAGTGACATCTAGGGACCCATTGCAAGTAAGGTGCTACTACTGCGGACGAGGGCAAGAAATCGATGAGTTAATCGAAAACATCCTCTAAGTAAATCTGTGTCAGGAGGCCCCAGATAGCCATTTCCTCATTGTGCATGACTGACAGATCTCTCGGCTGGTAATCTCACCACATTCCTTGCAATTGTTTACATCCTGAGTAAGTCCAGGATACGCCATTGAGTGAATCTCTCTTATTCTATCAAGAGAGTGAAGAAGGCCGTGTCTTGCTCCGGGAGTAAGTGACTCGAGACTGGCGACAACTGACCTACTCTGCTGACGCATAGCGCCGGGGGCGTGAGGGCAGTCTCCATGATGTATGGGTAGTCCAGAAAACAAGGCATGAGCATGTATCTCTTGCTCAGGAACCCATCGAAGAGGGACAATCCTAGGAGCTAATCCGTCGATCTTGGAATGTGTGTGGGGAGCCAACCTGACTGACCTTTCAATCTCACCCTTCTGGAGGTTCATTAGAATGGACTGAGCCATGTCATCGAGATTGTGACCTAATGCCATGACGTCGGCACCAACTCTCTCAGCCAGTGCATTCAGACCCTGCCTACGGAAGACCCCGCAGTATGAACATGGCATGAGTCCCTTTGCCTCAACGTTCCTCTCTCCCATTGCAGGCATGAGTTTGACCACCTCGTCCATCCTCCCATACCCCATCTCCTGGTAGCTAAGTGTCTCAAATCTCAGGGAAAGTGAGTCGGCCAGTTCTCTAGCAAATTCCATCGATGGGGCGCGATATCCATCGATTCCCTCGTCAACGCAACCCGCTACCAATTCCACATCCCTTCGACCTCCGATAATGTCAGCCATCATCGAGAGTAGGACTGCGGAGTCCTTTCCGCCTGAAACAGCTATCAGGATGATGAAAGGTGACCCATCTTCCTTGGTAGCGTTCTTTGGGAGATCTAGTTGCGCCCTAAGTTCCCTTGAGGTTCTCTTTCGTATTGAGGAAGAAAGGTGCCTTCCACACAGATGCTGTCCACTGTACTCCTGGAACACAATAGCATCGGAGCGACATCTGCTGCAAGTCTGAACCTCGATGGCTCCTGTCATGTAGCTTCGTCAGGTAGCATAGGCTTCAAATCATCCTCCGGTGATTTGATTCGTGGACTATCCGCCCCAAGGACATGGGCAGTTCTGAAATCCTTCCGGATAGGAGCGAGATTGGAGACAAGAGTTTCTCTCCCATGATTGACAGGTTTGCCCTTTTGCTGCTTTCTGCTTTGGGTATACTAGCCTTTCCAGAAATAGAAGAGGCGATAGAGCCCAGCATGGGTGCTATCTCTGGCTTGGTTACAGTTTGCGGTCTGATTACGGTCATTCCTCTAATCGCGACCACTATTGGAAAGGTGTACGTTAGAATCAGGGCCTAGTTCGATCGAAGTCTCGCAATACCTGATTCTACGTAGCCGGAAACAATCTGCCACGGTACCACGAACCTGAGGCCGGCTACTGCTATAATGAATAGGCCTGCTGAGATTACTTTGCCGTATGTCATCTGTAGTTCCAGAGACTCCTTTACTTGACCAGTCCACTGTGTACCCTCCAGTATCCCTACAATAGATATCATTAGGTCATCGAATGCCAAAGCGAGGGCTGTCGTAACTCCTACTAGAGAGATAATCACTAGTAGCTGAATTAGATGGGAGTTGACCACGTTATTGAACTGCCTGATGTACTCTGGATCCCTCTTGGACTCCTCCGGTAGAGAGGCTGCATATTCCATGTGAGATATGGCAGCAGTCCCAGACTCCATGAAAAGAAGCATCAGTATGGCAATTCCAAGTAGAGAGTTTGCAAGCGGAGAGACCAAGCCACCGAACATAGATCCCTCACCTATCTGAGTTGGGAGCGCACGCAGCCCTACGTCAACCTCCGAGACTATTGGTTCGAAGGTAAGTACAGCATGAAATGCGATAACGATGATGTAGTAGCCTACCACCCAAGTAATCGACCTCTTAGAAAGGCCCCATATCCCGATTAGTCCTACCAAAATTGGTGCGAATACAATTCCTAGGAACACGAGTTCTCCTACAAGTCCCAATGGGTGGAAAAGTTCCCCTATGTGATTCATTGAGTCGTTGCTGTTCCAGGGGAAGTGGAATCCATTGGAGAATGTTGAGAAAATCCAAGAGAATAGAAACGGGAGTATTACCCAAGCACCCAGCAATGCTGCAGCTACCTGCTTGATTCTGTTCTGAAGCTCCTGTGAGGACGACCAGAATCGTTCTATTGCAAAAGTAGCGAAAAGACACAAAAATAGGGGTCCGACCATGGACATTGTGCCCGTCTGGCCCACACCTAGGAGGAAATCCGGTATTAGTAGTCCGTTGGCGTTTTCCATCCACATTAGACCCCTGGTGTGCTCGTATGAGGGACACCAAGTATCTGCGTTGTTGTTCAATATGAAATCATCGCTACAAGGGCCATAGATATCGCTCATCCTCATCAGCAAGAGCAGAAGGGAAACAGTTGAGGTTACCTGTAGGACTAGGATTTGCCATTTCTTCCTGAGCACAGGGATGTGTAGGGTCTCGGTTATCTCCTCCTTCTTCTCGGGTAGTTCCAATTTCTCACCCCCTCGACTGTACCAGAGCCTGCGATAGCTCGACATCGGGCATCCAATCCACAACCTTGGCCCCGTATCCCGATACGGCAGTCAATCGGTTCTGTCTCTCCAATTTGAGGACCTCATAGGCCATTCGGGGGATGCGGCTTACAAGTCTCTCAAGGTCAACACTACTAGGTGAAAGAATAATCACCTCGTGACCGTTGCCAGACAGGTTCCTGATTGCAGGTAGAGTGGTACCATCGCCCTCCAGACTGCTGATGATGAAGACCGGAGAGCCACGGCTAATTCTCGGGGAAAGAGCGTTTGTTACTGCCTGTAGAGGCATTGATCCGGATGGGGAAACAGATGCCAGACGGCTTAGGACCTTGTACTGCTGCTTGTCTCCAGTATCTGGTGGCAGGTAGTCCATCCTACTCCCATAGGTCACCATGGCAACGGAGTCCTTCCTCTTCAGGAAGTGACTAGCTAGAGATGCCGCTGCAGATGCTCCCATCTCAAGGGGGTTCTTCAGGACCGTTCCGATCCTACTGACCTCTCTTGTGTCGAGAATAACGAAGACGTCCGTAACTGCATCCCTAGTCTTCTGATTTACCATCATTTCACCGGTTCTTGCGAACGCCTTCCAATTTATTGATCGGATCGGATCAGTGGAAAGGTACTCTCTTAGCGAGTAGAACTCCATCCCAGGCCCGGGAGTCCTTAGTGTGGTAGCTCCCGTGTACATCTTCGGGACGTCCGCTCTCAGCATTGCATCCTCCACGTCCCTGACCTGGGGGAAAACGGTGATGTCGCACATATCCTCTATCTTCGACTCATTCACGAACAATCCGAAGGCATTGCGGTGCCTTACAGAGATGGGTCCTATCGAGAAATGCCCCCTAAGCGGGCACCTCAGCATGTAATCTAGTTTAGTTGACTGTCCAGGACCTAGGTTTATTCTAATCTGGTTGATACCGCGTCTGATCTTCATCTCATGAGGCACATTGTCGAACACTTCCAGTAGCTGTGTTCTCCTGTAAGATTTGTTTGTGATTGTAAGCGAAACCTCAATCAGATCCCCCTTGTATACGTTCGAATGAGGTACGAATCGTGTTATCTCTAGTTCAGACTGACCTACGATCCACCCGTTAAGAGAGATGAAAGCGATGAAGGTTAGACCGATTATCATCATCTGGAAGTTTGAAATCATCATTCCAACCAAGATTAGGCTTACACCCCCGGCCAGCATTATTGCTGCTTTCCTAGTCCACAACTTTCGTCACACCCCCAGATTCTCCCCATTGTTTTATTCTCCTAACAATACCAACCAGTTCGTCTGGTCTGTAGTTCCTCTCCTCGAAAAGGAAGCGAACCAGAACTGGATCACGAATCATTCCCTGCAGTTCAGAAGCTGGCATTGCATCAAACTCCTCCATTGTTAGTGCATTGAGATTCCTAACCCTAGTTAGTAGAACTTGTCTGATTTTCTCTGGTCTCTGGTAGTACTTGTATCTCTCAGCGTCTCCGAACCCGTAGTAAACAACTCTGAAAACGTGTCTCCAGTCCTCTGGGTCCTCTTTCCTGATTAGTACGGCCTCAAGAAGAATGAATAGGAAAAGGAATAGTATCAGCATGGCCATCCAATCATTCGTGAAGTAGATCAGCAAGTAGTAGACCAAGTTGTAAGTATCGCCGAATATGGTGGGCTGTTGGTGTCTACTCTCGTCGAAGATAACTAATGCGTGTTCTCCTGGAGAAGTTCCGTTGTCGTTGAGTATGAGAGCCTCTGCCACCACATCTAGAATCCATTTCCTGTTGTCGTTTTCTGGTACCATTCCGGAGTATATCGAAGCAAATTCAGGATCATACAACGAGTTGATCAGTACTGATCCATCCGAGATGAAGTGGACTCTGCCGGTCTCTGAACCCCTACAAAGAATAGCCTCGCAATACCTGACGTAGACTGGAAACGGTCCTTGCTCATCCCCTTCAAGTCCGAAAGCAGCAAAAGAGCCAACGGAGTAGTTTCCGTCTCCATTATTATCTATCCAAGAGTCCTGAGTGGTTTTTGAGATGACGTAACGCCTCTCTGCAGGGTTGTATGAGGTAGCCTTCTCGAATGCTGACGGGGTGTTGGTGAGTATGCTGTAATCCTGTGACCAATCCCATCTGGGTTGATTTGTTGCTGGATCAGTACCTTGGAATCGGTGCGCGCACAGACCTGAGTCCTGGATAGTTACGAATGGTGCTCCGACTTCTGGATCACTGGGATCTTGATCGAGAACGTCTACTACTCCATCCCCATCTACATCTCTGATACATGGATTAACAGTGGTCTGAGTTCCTTGTGATGAAGTGAAGTTGAACGCTGAGGTAGCATTTACCCATACGAAATCGGATCCAAGATCGTTGTCGTAGCTGTAGTCTGCAAACAAGCGATGGTTAGTGAACTGAAGACCAAACTCCGAGGCTAGGTTACTCGAATATCCGAAGTCGTCCATGAGAATCAGCGTACCACCCCTTGAGACGAATTCCCTGATTGCGACAATCTCTGAAGAAGTATAACCATCTCCTTCCGAAAATTGTATCAGATCATCTTCTCCAGTAAAGCGTGGAAGAGAAATTGTATCCCTCTCCACGCCTGATATCACGAAGATGGTCTGCTCAGGATGATCTAGGTCACTCAGAAGCAGTGGACTGGACACCAGTGCTGTTGTCTCCACCCCCTTGTTGTTAAGTTCCTCACGAAATGCGCCGAGATCGTTCCATTCGTCTCCATACGCAGACTGTTGAGTCTGTCCAGGGACGACATACGTAATTGCGATTGATAGAATTAGAAGTAGGAGTACTGCCCAGAAAGAGGCTTGCAAGGCTATCCTCTTGTTCCTTCGAGTATTGAGAAAACCACCTATCTTTCTCCAATCCACCGTCCGGCCACCTCAACTATGATCGTTGAGCCGGAAGAACGTTTTATGACCGTTATGTGACCATGAACAATGCTGCATCGACTTATCTGGAGAGTTCCACGACATTCCCGACGCTGGCTACTTCTTCGACGGGGATTGTGAGAAGACCGTCGGTCGTTGGCCATGGAAGCTCGGAAGGATCGATTCCCTGTTCAGTCACGACTAGGATTGCGACAATGTTTCCAGTATCGACATCTACGGTGAAGTCTGCTAGGTGGCCCAGAAGATCACCTGCAGCGTCAACTACCTGCCTGGTCATTATTTCCTGCGTGAATGTGGTCTTCATTATATTCCTCAAATTAATTCGATTCCGGAGATTGCCCCTGAGGATCTCTTCACTGACTCAAGGCCACTGGTTAATGTCTCTTCCAACTTTGAGTAGTATTGCATCATCTCATCGTTTACAGTTGGTCTAACTCTTTCTACCGCGGTTTCAAAGTGTTTCCTAGTTACAGTCTTCTTTTGATCCCTCATTGCAATTAAGGCAGCTTCTCTGCACACTGCCTCTATATCGGCACCTGTATAATTCTCCATACTAGCAGCCAGATCTTCAATCTTGAACTTCCCGAGAGGCATATCCTTTGTGTGAATCTTCAGAATTGCGGACCTAGAGTCTCGGTCGGGCGGGGGAATATGTAGAACTCGTTCAAATCGGCCACTTCTCATAAGTGCTGGATCTATCATTTCGGGCCTGTTGGTTGCCGCTACTACGATGACTCCTTCCATTCCTTCCACTCCATCGAGACTGCTCAGAAGTTGGTTCACTACCCTGTTCATAACATCTGAACCCTCTCCGGAGTGGCTCCTCCTCATTCCAGCAATACTCTCGAACTCATCCAAGAAAACAATCGAAGGACTGGATTGCTTCGCTTTCTTGAATACCTCTCTTACTGCTTTCTCGGATTCTCCAACCCACTTAGAAATCAGCTCTGGCCCTTTTATGGAGATGAAATTGGCCTTTGCCTCGTTTGCTATCGCCTTGGCAATCAAAGTCTTTCCAGTACCCGGTGCGCCGAACAGCATTATCCCTCTAGGAGGAGTTATTCCGAAATGTTCGAATTTCTCGGGCATATTCAGTGGCCATTCTACGCTCTCCTTCAGTCGATCCTTGACGTCTTGCAGACCTCCTACCTCTTCCCAGGTAACTTCAGGCACCTGTACGTATATCTCCCTCAGTGCGCTTGGCTCGATCTCTCTTACTGCCTCTTGGAAGTCAGACATCCTGACCTCCATCTTCTCGATTACCTCAGGAGCAATCTCTTCCTCATCCAAATCTATCTCTGGGAGATAGCGTCGAAGAGCCTTCATTGCTGCTTCCCTTACCAAGGCTGAGATATCGGCTCCAACGAATCCATGGGTGTGGTCAAGTAACCATTCCAAATTGTAGTCATCACTGATTGGCATGTCCCTAGTGTGAATCTCCAGAATCTCTCCCCTTCCTGCCTTATCAGGGACACCGATCTCCAATTCTCTATCGAACCTGCCAGGCCTCCTTAGAGCTTGATCAATTGCATCCCTTCTGTTTGTGGCCCCTATAACTACGACGTTGTCCCTTCCACCCATTCCATCCAGAAGTGTAAGTAGTTGTGCGACCACACGCCTCTCTACTTCTCCAGTGACGTCCTCCCTCTTTGGGGCGATACTATCTAATTCGTCAATGAATATGATTGCCGGTGCGTTTGCTGCAGCTTCGTCAAAAATCTCACGGAGTTGCTTTTCGCTCTCACCGTAGTACTTCGAGATTATCTCTGGGCCATTTATGGATGTGAAGTGAGCCTTTGTCTCTGATGCAACGGCCTTGGCGATTAGTGTCTTTCCGGTTCCTGGAGGGCCATGCAAAAGAACCCCTCGAGGAGGATCAATCCCAAGTCTTCGGAATAGAATCGGATGCTTGAGAGGGAGTTCTATCATCTCCCTAACCTTTTGAAGCTGGTTTCCAATTCCTCCGATATCCTCGTAGGAGATGGTCTGGACCATATTCTCCTCTTCTTGCTCAATGCCATCCTCCTTGATTACTATCTCAGTATCAGGAAGTACCTGCACTATCCCCTTGGGACTAGTTTGGACTATAGCAAAAGGTAATGCTTCAGCGAAGAGTGTCATCCCTGGAATGAATATTCTGTCTCCTGCGACAACTGGTCTCTTGTTCAGGCCTCGCCTTGCAAAACCTTCAATTCCGGGTCCAAACCTAACCTTCTGTTGCTTTGCCATTACAGGACTCAGCACCAATTTGGTACATGGCTCGACCTCGACCTTGCGAATCTCGGCTCTGTCTCCTAGGCTTACTCCAGAGTTTTTCCTAATTATCCCATCAATTCGAATTACTCCAAGATTAGCATCTTCCGGTCTGCATCTCCAAACAATTGCAGCAGTCTTCCTCTCTCCTTCGATTTCTACGATGTCTCCGGGTTTTAGATTCAAGTCATTATCAAACGGAACTCTCGCTCGTCCGTGACCTACGTCACTTGGTATCGCCTTCGCTACTCTCAAAGTCAGTGATTCGCTTGAGTCTGATGACATTTTTCACTCCCTGCCGCCACTCCTCGTGCATAGGGGGTTGTTAAACCCTGCAATCTAATACTCTCAATAGTGTAAAATGGTTATCGGAACAAAGCATAGCGATGCGCATAATTCATTTCAGAAGTGGTATCCGCCGTATACATGGCACACGTACTTGAGACAGGGTTCGAGATTTTGAACAGAGAAAACCCCAACGGCAGTCCTACCGTAATGGGTTACAATATAATCAATGGAGAGTTGCGTTCAGCGAGTGATGGCGAGACGTTCGAAAGTAGGAATCCGGCATGGTTGGATGACTGCTTGGGAGTATTCCCCTTATCTACAAAGGAAGACGTGCATGACGCACTGATTTCGGCTAGAGAAGCATTCTCTCAGTGGTCACAAACCCCCGCTCCTACTAGAGGTCAGATTATTGGAAACATGGGAAGACTCCTGATGGAGCACAAAGACGATATTGTCAGAGTGGAATCAAGGGAAATAGGAAAGACTCTGAAAGAGAGTGCTGGCGAGGTCCAGGAAGCAATCGACACATGCCTATTTTTTCAATCGGAGGGAAGAAGATTGTATGGGCAGACCGTAAACTCAGAGTTACCTGACAAGGAGCTATTCACCTATCGAAGACCACTGGGCGTGTGTGGAATCATTAATGCAAGTAATTTCCCTTCAGCAGTGCCTTTCTGGAAGATGATTCCTGCAATAATGTGTGGAAACACGTGCGTTTGGAAAAGCCCCCAGGACTCTCCCTTGCTATCATTCATGCTTACTAGAATAATGCACGAGGCAGGGCTTCCCAACGGTGTTGTCAATTTGATTCATGGCAAAGGAAGCGGAGCAGGCCAGTTCCTAGTTGATTCAGTTGACGATGGGCTGGTGAATAAGATAAGTTTCACTGGTTCGACTCCTGTTGGAAAGATGATCGGAGAGGTATGTGGAAGGAACCTAGTCTCATGTTCACTAGAGTT
>CERX01000406.1_pt1 | contig 11129 bp, 10 predicted proteins | sample 350251 | NCBI WGS metagenome assembly CERX01 (sample SAMEA2621044, study PRJEB7988) | marine metagenome | biome: marine biome (ENVO:00000447); feature: deep chlorophyll maximum layer (ENVO:xxxxxxxx); material: "saline water (ENVO:00002010), including plankton (ENVO:xxxxxxxx)" | depth 50 m
AGACAGAAATGTCAAAGCTGAGCAGTACTAATTACCCGTAACTTCCTTTACGTGTTGTGTTTTAAGATTAAAATTCTACATTATTCGCATTATGTTACGATATTAAGATTTTATGGTGACTATAGCATTGGGGTCCACCTCTTCCCATTTCGAACAGAGAAGTTAAGCCCTTTAGCGCCGATGGTACTACTGTAACAGGTGGGAGAGTAGGTCGTCGCCAGACTTTTATTTTTAGAAAGCCTCTTTATTAGAGGCTTTTTTTTATATTCATATTTCAAAATGTTAAGTACTCAAAAACAAAACTTATTAATTGCAGAAAAAAACGCTCAAAATCTTTTTAAAGAAATTGATAAAAGAGGATTATTAATACCAGGTAAATATGAGAAGGATCTAAACTCAGAAATTTTTGATTTAGCTTTTGAAATGTATGGTATAAAAAAATATTGGCATAAAAGAATAGTACGATCAGGGGTAAATACTTTAAAACCTTATAATGAGAATCCTAAAAACTTATTGATAGATAAAGATGATATTTTATTCATTGATTTTGGTCCAATTTTTGATGAATGGGAAGCAGATTTTGGTAGAACTTATGTCCTGGGCAATGACAGATATAAAATTAAGCTAAAGGATGATATTGAATCAGGGTGGAATGACTGTAAAAAATTTTTTAAATCTAAGAGTAAAATTACTGGTGCTGAGTTATATGATTATGCATTTCAATCCGCTAAAAAATATGGGTGGGAATTTGGTGGAGAGATTGCCGGCCATTTAATTGGCCATTTTCCTCATGAGAAGTTACATAAAGAAGACAAAAGGAATTATGTTCACCCTCAAAATAATATTGATATGTTTGAACCTGATAAAGGTGGCAACCCAAGAGATTGGATTTTAGAAATTCACTACGTTGATAGAGATAAGAAAATTGGCGGCTTCTTCGAGCAATTATTAACTGTATAATAACTTTAGGAAAAAATATTAATAAATTTAATTTCCTTTATTAGACTTACCTGTACTTTTAGGTTTATTATCAGCTATACTTTCCCTCATTTCAGTATCTGCCTGAATATTTTGGAATTTATAATAGTCTAGTATCCCTAAATTACCATCTTTAAATGCACCTGCCATAGCTTTAGGCACTTCTGCTTCAGCAAGAATAACTTTCGCTCTAGCCTCTTGTGCTTTTGCAATCATTTCCTGTTCAGCAGCTACGGCCATAGCCCTTCTTTCTTCTGCCTTTGCTTCAGCAACTTTTAAATCTGCCTCAGCCTGATCTGTTTGAAGAATTGCTCCAATATTTTTTCCTATGTCTATATCAGCTATATCAATGGATAGAATTTCGTAAGCGGTTCCAGCATCAAGGCCTCTTCCTAAAACGAGTTTAGATATTTTATCCGGATTCTCGAGTACTTCTTTATGGGTTCTAGATGAACCAATTGATGAAACTATTCCCTCACCAACTCTCGCTAATATAGTTTCTTCTCCAGCTCCACCAACAAGCTGAGATATGTTTGCTCTTACAGTCACTCTAGCTTTGGCTATAAGTTGAATGCCATCAGCCGCTACAGCAGCAACATTTGGTGTATTGATAACTTTTGGTGTAACAGACATAGTTACAGCTTCAAAAACATCCCTTCCAGCTAAGTCTATAGCTGTAGCTTGTTTAAAAGTTAATTCAATATTTGCTTTTTCTGCAGATATTAATGCAGTAATTACTTGGGGAACATTCCCTCCAGCTAGGTAGTGAGTTTCTAAATCAGGAGCTTGTAAAACCCTTGCAGTTGACTCGATATCATCTTTAATTGCAAGTCCAGCTTTTGTAGCCGTAATTAATGAGTTTACAACAATGGAAGGAGGAACCCTTCTAACTCTCATAAAAACTAATTCAAGTAAACCTGTTTTCACACCAGAGAATTGTGCAGTAATCCACAAGTTTACTGGTACGAAATAAAGGAATACAAAAACTAGTATTGTTATTCCTAAAATAAGAAGAGCTGTAAGTAACATTTATATTATATTTTTTTTACTAAAATCTTATCCTGCAAGATATCAATAATTTTTATTTTTTTGTTCTCATCAATGTAATTTTCTATTGATTTAATCTCGTAAATAAGATCTTTAAATTCTCCCTTTCCGTAAGGTTTAAGGACGGATTTAGTTATTCCTTTATCACCAATATTTATTTTATCATATTTATTTTTAATGACTTTATCTGTGTGAACTTTTTGAAGAGATACTTTTTTCCATGTTTTAGACTTTAGTGAGTAAATAATTATAATTAAGACTAAAATAGATGATCCTATCATAAAATATATGATATGTTCGGGTCCAAAATATTGAAGGAAGAGATAATTTGATGCTACAATACTAATAATTCCAAAAATACCAAAAATTGTTGTCCCAGGTATAAATAAAATTTCAGTTATCAATAATATGACTCCTATAAATATTAGAAATAAAATTACTAGTGCTTCCATAATAACTTAATATGCTTTACCAAATACCACCATTCTTTCTGAATCTTTTCCTGTTACAATACATTTACCTTTAATTTTATCTCCCTCTATTGGTATACACCTTATAGTAGCTTTAGTTTCGTTTTTAATTTTTTCTTCTGTCTCTTTCGATCCGTCCCAATGTGCATATACAAGGCCATTATCTTTTTTGAAAATATTTTTAAATTCTTCATAAGAATTGGCTATTCTAGTATTTTCATTTTTATATCTTTTACCTTTCTCAAATAAATTATTTTGAATCTCCGGTAGAAGGTCTTTAATATGACTGACAACTTCACTTTCTTTGATTACATATTTTTTTAGTTCATCTCTTCTTGCAACCTCAACCGTTCTATTCTCTAAATCTTTTGGTCCTACTACTATTCTAACTGGAACACCCTTCATCTCGTACTCTGAAAACTTCCATCCAGGTTTGTGGTTTTCCCTTGAATCAATTTCTGATCTGATGCTATTTTCTCTAAAATTTTTATCTATTTTTTTTAGGTTTGATAATGTAGTCTTGTATTCGTCATCAGAATTAAAAATAGGAATAAGAATAACCTGAATTGGTGCAAGGTTTGGAGGTAATACTAAACCCTTATCATCTGAGTGAGACATTATTAACGCCCCAACTAACCTAGTTGACACGCCCCACGAAGTACCCCATACGTACTCATTTTTTCCTTCTTTTGTAGCAAATTTAACATCAAATGCCCTAGCAAAATTCTGTCCAAGAAAATGAGAAGTTCCTGCCTGTAAAGCCTTACCGTCTTGCATGAGCGCCTCAACACAGTAAGTGTCAACTGCCCCTGCAAACTTTTCATTTTCAGACTTAATTCCCCTGAGAACTGGAACTGCCATTGTTTCTTCCAGGAATTTGGTATAAATATCTAAAATCTTAAGGGTTTCTTCCTCAGCTTCATTTTTTGTTTCATGTGCAGTATGCCCCTCCTGCCAAAGAAATTCAGATGTTCTGAGAAATAGTCTAGTTCTCATCTCCCATCTAACAACATTAGCCCACTGATTTACCAATAAAGGGAGATCTCTGTAGGACTGGATCCAATTTTTATAGGTATTCCAAATAACTGTCTCAGATGTTGGTCTTATTATTAACTCTTCATCTAACTTTGCTTCTGGATCAACAACTACACCGCCAGATTCTTCGTCAGATTTTAGTCTATAATGAGTTACTACAGCACATTCTTTTGCAAAACCTTCGACATGATCAGCTTCTTTACTTAGGTAAGATTTAGGAATAAATAAAGGGAAGTAAGCATTTTGGTGTCCTGTTTCCTTGAACATTTCATCAAGTTTTTTTTGCATCTTTTCCCATATCGAGAATCCATATGGTTTTATTACCATACACCCTCTTACTGCAGAATTTTCAGCTAAATCAGCTTTTTTAACCAATTCATTGTACCAAGCTGAAAAATTATCTGTCCTTTGGGGTAACCCTTTACTCATACTTAAAATTTATGCAATTTTAACTTTTATGCCGAATATTGAAACAATAAAATTACCTTTTTTCGTTATAAAATTGTAAATTAGACTATATTAAATTGATTTATATGAAACAATTTTTAATACTTTTATTTTGTTTGAGTCTTTCCATTGATGTTCATTCTCAGGAATTAGACGATATGTATTTCACTGGTTCTGATAGATCTTCTAAAAATAAGTTAAAAAATAAAGTTACTCCTGCTGATATTATTCTTTCAAAATTCAGGGAGGGTAATACAGCTATAAATAGTGCTGGAACTGTAGATGTGGATATTCTAAACAGATATAAATCTGATAATCCTAATAAGATTAATTATTCTCAGTTACAAAATAAAAGTGAAAGTTTAAAGTTCAATAGAGATAATTTATATGTTAGTTCGGATATATCCAACTCACTAACGAATCCGAATTTTTATTCATCATTTATTCCACATTTCTACACCTTCAACGACCCACTCAATGTTATTGATCCATATAGTAGTATGTATTACAATATGACATCATATGATATGATGTTTCCAAGAAATATTAATGGATTAGGAGGTATAATAGCCACATCAAATCCAATGTTGCTTTTCTCTAATCCATATCTAGTTTCATTTGATCCTAGATTTTCTCCTGCCTTGCTTAATCTTCATTATCCTAGTTTCAACGGTTTTGGACTCGGCTGCTCATCACTCTATAAACACGGGACTTGGATGTTTACCAATAATGGAACTGGTGGTGGTGCAGGTCATACCTTAACTAATAGACATATGTATGTTAGTGGGTTTTTATCAAAATCTGAAAAAGTAGGAACAAGGGGTCCTAGATCTGGAAGGTTCACATCCATGAACGGTGAAAATATTAATAAAGCAAATTTTACTTCTAGAAGACAGAGTGGCATTACTAATCAAAATATATCAGAGGGTCTTAGAGAAGGTAGAGGACAAATATTTGGCAATGTTTCTCAAAACACCCTTTTTAGAGATCAATCACAAGAAAGAGATAATATGAGAACTTCATCAAGGTCAAATAGAAGCTCATCTTTAAATTCTCAAAATAGAAGGTCTTTTAATAACGCAAGGTCTTCAAGTGAGAAGATTAATAGTATTATGGAATTCTCAAATACGATGAGATCCTCTTATTCAGGATCAACAAGGGGTTACTCTAATTATACCTCAGAAGATGGAAGAAGGTCAGGTTATTCAGCTCCTCCAGTTAGCTTTAATCCTGCTAGAGGAAGAATGTCATCCTCATCAAGATCTGTTGGATTTGGTGGAACTTCAAACTCTGGTGGTTCTAGTAGTTATAGTAGTGGAGGTAGTGGATCATCATACAGTTCTGGTGGTAGCTCAGGTGGAGGTGGAGGTGTTGTAAGTGGTGGAAGTAGTGGTGGCTCATCAAGAGGCGGAGGAAGAAATTAACTTATAATTTCTCATTTCGTGTCAAAATATTTTCTATTTTTTTTCCTTTTATGTTATCCTTTTACTCACTCCTTTTCTCAGTACGGATATCATAGAGATGTATTAAAGTTAAGTCATACTTTTCAAGGAGGTTCTGCGAGAGTTCTAGGTATAGGAGGAGCATCTGTTTCTTTAGGTGGTGATGTGAGTTCTATTTCTCAAAATCCTGCGGGACTTGGTTTTGTAAATAGGAAATTAATTTCATTAGGTTATGGTATTTTGGGAAATAAATCTAGCTCCAGTTACTTTGGTCAGATGATGTCTGTCGAAAATAATGCTAATGATATTGAGAATATATCACTGGTACTTCCTATAAAAAAGAAGGATAATTATTTATCAAGTGGAATCGTTAAGTGTCCAGATTGTGCTAAATTAAATTTCGGAATTTCCTACTCAAGACTTAAAGATTTCTCTGATAAAAAATTATATAGAGGATATAACGATTATAATTCCATAATAGATTATTTTTTGCAAGACTCTCAAGGAATACCTCTGTCAAGATTAGCAAGTGAAACTAAAATGGCTGATATAGCATTACTTCAAGAGGCTTATGATCATTATCTTATTAACCCTGACAACGAATTGCCTGGATCGTATTATTCGTTTATCGGTGGTTTCCCATTACAAGAAGAGGAGATTAATACTAGTGGAGACATAAATAAATTATCTTTTTCATTGGGATCTAATATTAGGGACAAGGTTTTTATTGGAATTGGTCTAAATCTTTATTCTGTTAATTATAAGCAGATTCGAAATTTTAGAGAAAGTAGTTTTGAGGTTTTAGATAATACTGATCAATGGGTCCAAGAAGGAATATTAGATTATTTAAACCTTTTAGATGTTCATAGTATTTCTGGAAATGGAGCATCAATTTCTGCCGGAATGATAATTAAACCTTCAGATAACTTAAATATTGGTATAAATTATGAAAGTAAGGCAGGTATTACTCTTGAAGAAGAATTATATAGTGAATTAGAGTCTAAATATTTTGATTATTATTTTGAGCCCGAAGATACTATCTTAAGAAATGCTATATCAGGCACTGGAAGTAATTTTGCTAATTATAAGTATAAATCTCCATCTAAAATAACGATAGGGTCCTCATATTTTTACAAGAAATTTGGTTTTATTTCTGCCGACATAGATTTAATTGATTATTCTTCATCAAGGATACAATCCTATGATTTCAATGACTTTATGGAGAATAAAGAAATCGAGAAAATATATAAAGCTCTGGCAGTTAATTATAGATTTGGTTTAGAGGGAAGGTATAAAAACTTTTACTTAAGATTAGGTTACAATGTTTTAGGTGATCCTAGCAAAAATCTAAATGATTCAAATTTTAATAATAAAATAAATAGGAAAAGTTTTGGTATAGGGTACCTATCAAAGACATTTTCATTAGACATTACTTACATTTCTTTAAATAAAAAATCAAGAGTAAGTCCTTATTCTATATATTCAAATCAGCCAGTAGCAGATTTTGATTCAAAATATAATAGGTTAGTTATTTCTTTAGGAATAAGAATTGATAATTGAAAGTGCCTGCTCCCTTATCTTACTATTTAGGTGATGCTTTGATTTTTTATAAAAACTTATTCTCTCGTTATATATTTGAGAAATTTTTTCTTCCAGATTGTCAGTATTCTTAAGTAATGGTCTTTTATTATTTCTTGAAATTCTTTCTAATAAAATTTTTTTATCTACATCTATAAATAGAGATATACCTGAATTATTAATTAAAGACATATTATCATTAAAATAAGGAGTTCCTCCTCCAGTTGAAAGTATAAAGTTTTCTTCTTTTCTAATTATACCCTTAAGTACTTTTGTTTCTTGCTTCCTAAAGTATTCCTCTCCTCTATTTTCAAATATTTCACTAACTTTCATTTTAATGTTTTTCTCAATCTCAATGTCAAGATCAATAAATTCTAATTTAGTATGTGATGAAATGAATTTACCAAGTCTCGATTTTCCAGATGCTGGCATTCCAACAATAAAAAAATTATTCATTATATCTTAACATTTGACTTACGAAGTATATCCTGAGCTTCTGGAAATTTATTGAAGTGCCACTTTCCCTTGACTGTTCCATTTCTCATCAGAAAAAAACCTGGATTTGATCTTATCATAGTCTTAAGTACAGTTGCGTCGCCATAAGTAACATCAATTGAAATATTATTTTTTGTAATAAAATTTTTGAAAGAATTAGGATTACTTGATGTTAAAAATATTGGTTCAACCCAAAAACTGATATTTGAAATTAAAACTTTTAATTTATTAATAAATTCAATTTCATTTTTTCCAGAGAGTCCAATTTTATCAATATCATGTATAATAATAAATAGCTTATTTCCTAAAAAGCTTTCTTTCGTCATATCTTTATCTTCATTCCATATATTATAATCAGTTATTTTTGGCTCAGCCTCTGGATTAAGTAATTTAAGTTCTTTGAAGGTATAACTATCGTCATTTGGGTAACTATCAAAATCATAGGTGATCCCGTTCTTTACCATAATATAACTGTATTTTAAGTCCTCGCTAGGTTCCATTAGATCAGGAATATAATTCCCAACTTTGTATGCTCTAAAATCTATGAAGGGAAGAAAATTAATTGCTGAGTAACTTATTATCAAGCAGAATAAAGTAATGAAAATAAGCAAACCATTTTTGAAGTTATTGTCTTCAAACATTTTAATATAAAATAACCCGGATTGGTCTTTTAACTTTGGTCTTACAAAATAGATTATCAATGAAAATGAAAGAAGTATAATATCTTTATAAAAAGATTCCCAAGGAGTAAGTTTAATCGCATCGCCAAAGCATCCACAGTCTGTTACCTTATTAAAGTAAGCAGAATAAAAAGTTAAAAAAGTAAAAAAGACTATTAGTCCCAATGTTATTCGAGAGACAAGCTTCATTTTATAGTTCGTAAGTAATGCTACACCTAGTATAATTTCAAGACAACACAAGAAAACAGATATGAATAAAGCGAAAGGAACTAATAACTCAAATAGGGGAGTAAAGTCAGAGCTAAATACTTGGAAGTATTCCTCTAACTTAATTTGAGTTCCAACAGGATCATTTATTTTTATCGTACCTGAAAAAATAAATAATGATCCTACAAAATATCTTGATAATGTATAAAGTATTTTCATTTTTTAAATATTAATAGTTTAATTAAGCAAAAGACGGAGTAATTAACAATATCTTGGTAATTAGCTTTTACCCCTTCAGAAATTAGAGTCTTACCCTTGTTACTCTCAATTTGTTTTGTTCTGTATAGTTTCATAAGGATTATATCTGTCATAGAGCTGACTCTCATTTCTTTCCATGCCTCATCATAATCGTGATTTTTATTTTCTAATAGGTCCATAATTTCATTTGAGTACTTATCATATAAACTTTCAAGCTCCCTAATATCTATTTCTATATCCTTTCCTTTATACTCTAATTGAATAATTGCTATTATACAATAGTTAATTATTCCTATAAACTCATCCTCAATATTTTCATTTACCTTCATCTTATTTTTTTCTTGAATTGATCTAATCCTTTGTGCTTTAATGAATATTTGATCGGTAAGTGATGTAACTCTTAATATTCTCCATGCTGAACCGTAATCTTCGGATTTTTTTAAATAGATATCTTTACATATTTCTATTATTTTTTTATAGTTTTCTCTAGTACTTGTCTTCAATTAATTATTATTTTATCAAAAATATGAAATCGAATTTAAATACAAATCAAAATATGATCAAAAGATCAATAAATATTAGAGGTGATTTATTTGAATTTCAAAAGCCGTTAGTAATGGGGATTGTAAATATGACACCTGACTCTTTTTTTGATGGAGGTAATTACAACAATTTTGACCTTGCTAAGATTAGAGTAGATGAAATGGTAAGAGATGGTGCAGATATATTAGACATAGGTGGATACTCAACACGCCCTGGTGCAGATTTGATTCCCATTGAGGAGGAGTGGGAGCGAATTAAGGATATAATAGAATATACTTCTCTAAAGTATAAAAATATTATAATATCGGTTGACACATTTCGATCTGGTATTGCAAGGAATGCATTTGACTTAGGCGCTCATATAATTAATGATATTTCTGGAGGAAATTATGATAAGCACATGTTTAAGACAGTTTCTGAACTTAAGATGCCTTATGTTTTAATGCACATACGAGGTACACCAAAAACAATGATGTCTAAAACAAATTACAATGATTTATTACCAGATATAATTGATTATTTTAAGAAAAAAATTGATCTGCTTTATGATTTGGGAGCTCTAGATATAGTTATTGACCCAGGGCTCGGTTTTGCTAAGGATTACCAACAAAATTTAGATTTAATAAATAATTTAAACTTATTTCAGATTTTTGATTTACCTGTTCTAGTCGGTATTTCTAGAAAGTCATTTGTCAAAAAAAAATATGGTGAAAATAAAACCTTAGAGGGTACTCTTAAACTAAATAAAATTGCACTAAATAATGGCGCTAATATAATTAGAGTTCATGATGTTAGAGAAAATAAAAGGCTAATTAAATAATTTTTAAATCTTCACCAACTTCCTTGAATGCATCGATTGCTTTCTCTAGTTGATCAAGGCTGTGACCTGCAGAAAGTTGAACTCTAATTCTTGCGAGATCTTTTGGAACTACAGGGAAATAAAACCCTATTACATAGACTCCTTTTTCTAAAAGTCTTTCTGACATTTTTTTTGCTAGCTTAGCATCATATAACATTATGGGGACTATAGGGTGATTGCCCTCTACAATATCAAAACCCAACCCCTTCATTTTATTTCTAAAGAACTGGGTATTTTTTTTGAGTTTATTTATAAGTGAGCTGTCTTTTTCAATTAGTTCAAAAACTTTCAGAGATGCACCAACTATAGAAGGCGCTAATGTATTTGAAAAAAGATAAGGTCTAGATTTTTGCCTAAGTATCTCAACAACTTCTTTTGTAGAGGATGTGAATCCACCTGATGCTCCACCAAGTGCTTTCCCTAGTGTACCTGTAATTATATCAATTTTCCCAATTACATTTTTAAGTTCATGAACACCTCTTCCTTTCTCTCCAATAAAACCAGTAGAATGGCACTCATCACTCATAACAAGAGCATCATATTTTTTCGCTAAATCAGATATCTTATCAAGTTGAGCAATTGTCCCATCCATAGAAAAAACACCGTCTGTTACAATAATTTTTATTCTGCACTCTGATGTTTCTTGAAGTTTTTCCTCAAGACTGCTCATGTCATTATGAAGATATCTATGTCTTTGTGCCTTACACAGTCTTATGCCGTCAATTATTGAGGCATGATTTAACTGATCAGAAATTATTGCGTCTTCGGGTCCAAAAAGAGGTTCAAAGACTCCACCATTAGCATCAAAAGCAGCAGCATACAAAATAGTATCTTCCATCCCTAGGAAAGAACTTATTTTATTTTCAAGTTCTTTGTGAATATTTTGAGTTCCACATATAAATCTGACAGAAGACATACCAAAACCATGTGAATCAATTGCATCTTTTGCAGCTTTAGTAACCTCTGGGTTGGAAGATAAGCCTAGGTAGTTATTAGAACATAGGTTAATAATTTCTTTTTTTTCAGTTGTTTCAATGAGAGAACTTTGAGGTGATTTAATAATTCTCTCATTTTTAAAAAGCCCCGATTT